>JACCDQ010251100.1_pt1 | contig 15256 bp, 13 predicted proteins | sample 7446031 | NCBI WGS metagenome assembly JACCDQ01 (sample SAMN15323442, study PRJNA562643) | freshwater metagenome | isolation source: river surface water | place: USA:Blue River Watershed | collected 2017-08-17
CAGCGCCTTGACGCTGCCATTGAAGCCTTGCGCACGGCCTTCGGCGTTGACGAAGGTGCCCGAGGTTTCGCTGAAGGGCGAGATCGGCAGCAGCACATCGGCGTAGTCCATGCCATGCTTGAAAGGCGACATCACGACCACCATCTCGGCCTTGTCCAGCGCGGCTTTCGCTTCGGCCGGGTTCGCGCAATCGAGCTGCGGCTCGGCGTGCACCAGCAGGTAGGCCTTGCGCGGCTGCGCGAAGAAATCTTGTGCGACGGCGCCGTTAGCCGGCACGGCCTTCGCGAGATAGCCGCCGACCGTGTTTGCGCCTTCGGTCAGGTAGCCGAAGCCGGCGTCGGTGTTCTGGGCAATCCACTGCGCGACCGCATGCAGCTGCGCTGCCTGCGGATGCTGGGCAGCGGCGTTGCCGAGGAAGACAGCGCGCGGCTCGCCCGACAGCAGGCTGGTGGCGATCTGCCTGGCCGTGGCCGACGGCTGCAGTTGCGCGAACTCAGCCGGCGCGGCGATGTTCCTGGCCTGAGCAATCGCGACCGCAACTTCGCCGAGCTGGGCCAGCCAGTCCGACGGTGCGGCGATCAGCTTGTTGGCGATGGCCATCAGTTGGTCGTCGTCGGTCGCATTCAGCAGCGACAGCTTGGTGCCACGGTGGATCGCAACGCGCAGCTTTGCTGCCAGCAGCGGATGGTCGCGGCGCAGGAAGGAGCCGACCACGAACACGCGCTTGAGCTTGGCGACATCGTCGATGCTCATGCCCAGCCAGGGCGCGAAACTGGCGTCCTTCACCGCAGCCGACTGGCGCAGGCGGAAATCGACGTTCTCGGAACCCATGCCACGTACCAGCTTCGCGAGCAGCGTCATTTCTTCCAGCGTCGCCATCGGCGCAGCGAGGCCGGCGAGCGCATCGGCGCCATGTTCATGGCGGATGGTGCGCAGGCCGTGTGCGACGTATTCGAGCGCGGTTTGCCAGTCGACTTCTTTCCACTCGCCGCCCTGCTTGATCATCGGCACCTTGAGGCGCTCGTCGCTGTTCAAGCCTTCATACGAGAAGCGGTCGCGGTCCGACAGCCAGCATTCATTGATGGCTTCGTTTTCCATCGGCAGCACGCGCATCACGGTGCCGTTCTTGACTTGCACGATCAGGTTGGCGCCGAGGCTGTCATGCGGGCTCACCGACTTGCGGCGCGACAGTTCCCAGGTACGGGCGCTGTAACGGAAAGGCTTCGAGGTCAGCGCACCGACCGGGCACAGATCGATCATGTTGCCCGACAGTTCGGACTCGACGCTCTGATTCACGAAGGTCGAGATTTCCGAATGCTCGCCGCGGCCGATCATGCCGAATTCCATCACGCCGGCCACTTCCTGGCCGAAGCGCACGCAGCGGGTGCAGTGGATGCAGCGACTCATCTCTTTCATCGAGATCAGCGGGCCGACTTCCTTCGGATGCACGACGCGTTTTTCTTCGCGATAGTGCGACGACGAGGCGCCATAGCCGACGGCCAGATCCTGCAGCTGGCATTCGCCGCCCTGATCACAGATCGGGCAATCCAGCGGATGGTTAATCAGCAGGAACTGCATCACATCTTTCTGCGCTTTCACGGCCTTGTCGCTGTGGGTGCGCACGATCATGCCCTGCACCACCGGGGTCGCGCAGGCGGGCACCGGCTTCGGAGCCTTCTCGACGTCGACCAGACACATGCGGCAGTTGGCCGCGATCGACAGCTTCTTGTGATAGCAGAAATGCGGGATGTAAGTACCGACGCGGTTGGCAGCGTCCAGCACCATGCTGCCTTCCTGCGCCTCGACTTTTTTCCCGTCTATCTCGATCTCAACCATGTTTGTTCCGGTCCTTGGCTCGCGCTCGTGGTTTGCTGTTGCGTCTCACGCTGGTCGCGTTCAGGGTTCGTCAGATGTCCGTATTAGCTCAGATGTAAGCCGGCACCATGCATCGCTTGTGTTCGATGTGGTACGCGAATTCATCGGTGTAGTTCTTGATCATCGCGCGCACCGGCATCGCCGCCGCGTCGCCCAGCGCGCAGATCGTGCGGCCCTGGATGCCGTCACATACCTGCAACAGCGTGTCCAGATCTTCCGGACGGCCTTCGCCATGCTCGATACGGTGCACCATCCGATACAGCCAGCCGGTGCCCTCACGGCACGGCGTGCACTGGCCGCAGGATTCTTCGAAATAGAAATACGACAGGCGCAGCAGCGACTTGACCATGCAGCGGTCTTCGTTCATCACGATCACGGCGCCCGAGCCCAGCATCGAACCGGCCTTCGCGATCGCGTCGTAATCCATGTCGGTCTGCATCATCACGTCGCCGCGGATCACCGGCATCGATGAACCGCCCGGGATCACGCCCTTGATCTTGCGACCATCGCGCATGCCACCGGCCAGTTCAAGCAGGGTCGCGAACGGCGTGCCCAGCGGCACTTCGTAATTGCCCGGCCGGGCGACATCGCCCGATACCGAAAAGATCTTGGTGCCGCCATTGTTCGGCTTGCCGATCTGGTGGTAAGCCTCGGCGCCGATGCTCAGGATGAAAGGAACCGACGCAAAGGTTTCGGTATTGTTGACCGTGGTCGGCTTGCCGTACAGGCCGAAGCTGGCCGGGAACGGCGGCTTGAAGCGCGGCTGGCCCTTCTTGCCTTCGATCGATTCCAGCAGCGCGGTCTCTTCACCGCAGATGTACGCGCCGTAGCCATGGAAGGCGTGCAGCTGGAACGAGAAATTGGAGCCGAGGATGTTGTTACCCAAGAGGCCAGCGGCGCGCGCTTCTTCCAGCGCCTCTTCGAAGCGCTCGTAGATTTCCCAGATTTCGCCGTGAATGTAGTTGTAGCCGGCGGTGATACCCATCGTATACGCGCCGATGGCCATGCCTTCGATCACCGCATGCGGGTTGTAGCGCAGGATGTCTCGGTCCTTGAAAGTGCCCGGCTCGCCCTCGTCCGAATTGCAGACCAGGTACTTCTGGCCCGGGAAAGTACGCGGAATGAAGCTCCACTTCAGGCCGGTCGGGAAACCTGCGCCGCCGCGGCCGCGCAGTGCCGACGCCTTCAGGTCGGCGATGATCTGGTCTGCCGGGATGTTCTCGGACAGGATGCGACGCAGCGCTTGATAGCCGCCGCGCTTCTCGTAGTCGGCCAAGCGCCAGTTGTTGCCATCGAGGCCGGCCAGGATCAGCGGCTTGATATGGCGGTCGTGGAGGCAAGTCATTTCTTCAGCTCCTCGATCAGCGCATCGATTTTTTCATCCGACATGAAGCTGCACATGCGCGTGTTATTGACCAGCATCACCGGCGAATCGCCGCAGGCCCCCATGCACTCGCCCTCTTTCAGCGTGAACAGGCCGTCGGCCGTGGTCTCGTTGAATCCGATGCCCAGCTTCTGCTTCAGGTAATTCGCAGCGCGGTCACCCCTGGTCAGCTGGCACGGCAAGTTGGTGCAGATCGTCAGCTTGTGTTTGCCGACCGGCTTGGTGTTGTACATCGTGTAGAAGGTCGCGACCTCCTGCACGGCAATCGCGGGCATGCCGATATAGTCGGCGATGTCTTGCATGACGTCGGTCGACAGCCAGCCCTTTTCGGTTTGCGCGATCGCGAGCGCGGCCATCACCGCCGACTGGCGCTGGTCTGCCGGGAACTTCGTAAGTTCGCGATCGATTTTCTGGTAGGCCTCGGGAGTTAACAGCATTGCTGGCTTCCTGCTCGTATTTTTATCCGGTCCAATGGCTCTCCGCGATCAGCGATCGATCTCGCCGAACACGATGTCTTGCGTGCCGATGATGGTGACGGCGTCGGCAATCATGTGCCCTTTCGCCATCTCGTTCAGTCCTTCGAGGTGCGCAAAGCCCGGCGCGCGTATCTTCAGGCGGTAAGGCTTGTTGGCGCCATCGGACATCAGGTAGATGCCGAACTCGCCCTTCGGGTGCTCGATGCCGGCATAGGTCTCGCCGACCGGCACATGGAAACCTTCGGTGAAGAGCTTGAAGTGGTGGATCAGCTCTTCCATGTTGGTCTTCATGTCGACGCGCGACGGCGGAGCCACCTTGTGGTTGTCGGTCATGACCGGGCCCGGGTTGTTGCGCAACCATTCGACGCACTGCTTGATGATGCGGTTGGACTGGCGCATTTCTTCGATGCGCACCAGGTAGCGGTCATAGCAATCGCCATTCACGCCGACCGGGATGTCGAAATCCAGCAGGTCATAGACTTCATAGGGCTGCTTCTTGCGCAGGTCCCATTCGATACCCGAACCGCGCAGCATTGGGCCGGTGAAGCCCATGGCCAGCGCGCGCTCGGGCGACACCACGCCAATACCGACCAGGCGCTGCTTCCAGATACGGTTGTCGGTCAGCAGGGTTTCGTATTCGTCGACATAGGTCGGGAAACGGTTGGTGAAGTCTTCGATGAAGTCCAGCAGCGAGCCCTGGCGGTTCTCGTTGAGCCTGGCCATCGCCTTGTCATTGCGCAGCAGCGAAGCCTTGTACTGCGGCATGCTGTCCGGCAGGTCGCGGTAGACGCCGCCCGGACGGTAGTAAGCCGCATGCAGACGCGCGCCCGACACCGCTTCGTAGCAGTCCATCAGGTCTTCGCGCTCGCGGAAGGCATACAGGAACACGCCCATCGCGCCGACGTCGAGCGCATGCGCACCCAGCCACAGCAGGTGGTTCAGCAGGCGCGTGATCTCGTCGAACATCACGCGGATGTATTGCGCACGCAGCGGTACTTCGACGCCGAGCAGCTTCTCGATCGCCATCACGTACGCGTGCTCGTTGCACATCATCGACACGTAGTCGAGGCGATCCATGTACGGCACCGACTGCAGGAAGGTGCGGGTCTCGGCCAGCTTCTCGGTCGCGCGGTGCAGCAGGCCGATGTGCGGGTCGGCGCGCTGAATGACTTCGCCGTCGAGCTCTAGCACCAGACGCAGCACACCATGCGCTGCGGGGTGTTGGGGGCCAAAATTGAGCGTGTAATTCTTGATTTCAGCCACGGAATACCTCTCCCGAATACACGTTCTCACGGAGTGCACCGCATCGCTCAATTTCGGCGCAGGCTAACTTTGCGCCAGCAAAGTTAAGCGCGCAAAGCGCGCGGCCGGAGCCAAAATTGAGGGTGTAGTTCTTGATCTCTGCCATGACTTATCGGACCCCGTAATTTTCTTCGCGGATCACGCGCGGTACGTTCTCGCGCGGCTCGATGGTCACGGGTTGGTAGATCACGCGTTTCTGTTCCGGGTCATAGCGCATTTCGACATAGCCACTGACCGGGAAGTCCTTGCGGAACGGATGGCCGATGAATCCATAGTCGGTGAGGATGCGGCGCAGGTCGTCATGGCCTTCAAACAGGATGCCGAACAGGTCGAAGGCTTCGCGTTCGAACCAGTTGGCGGTATTCCACAGCGGCGATACGGAGGCCACGATGGGCAGGTCCTCATCCGGCGCAAAGGTGCGCACGCGGATGCGCCAGTTGTGCTTCACCGAGGTCAGGTGCGACACGACTGCGAAGCGCGCGCCTTCCCAGGCGCCATCGCCCCAGGTCGAATAATCGACACCGCACAGGTCAATCAGCTGCTCGAAATGCGTGGCCTCGCTGTCGCGCAACGTTTGCATCACGGCGTAGTAGTCGGCTGCCTTGACCTCGATGGTCAGTTCGCCGAGCTCGGTCTTGAAGGATTGCAGCCGGTCGCCGAGGCATTGCTGCACAGCCGACGTCAGGGTTTCGAGTTTGGTCGTCATGGCGGCGGCCCGGCTCAGCGGGCGATGGTATTGGTGCGACGGATCTTGTTTTGCAGCTGCATGATCCCGTACAGCAGCGCCTCCGCGGTCGGCGGGCAACCGGGCACGTAGATATCGACCGGCACGATGCGGTCGCAACCACGCACCACCGAGTACGAGTAGTGGTAATAGCCACCGCCGTTCGCACACGAACCCATCGAGATCACCCAGCGCGGCTCGGCCATCTGGTCGTAGACCTTGCGCAGCGCCGGCGCCATCTTGTTGCACAGCGTACCGGCGACGATCATCACGTCGGACTGACGCGGCGACGGACGGAATACGACGCCGAAACGGTCGAGATCATAGCGCGATGCGCCGGCGTGCATCATTTCGACGGCACAGCAGGCGAGACCAAAGGTCATCGGCCACATCGACCCGGTGCGGGTCCAGTTGATCAGTTTGTCGGCTGTCGTGGTAACGAAGCCTTCGTTGAGTATGCCTTCAATCGCCATCGGTCATTCCCAGTCCAGAGCGCCTTTTTTCCATTCGAAGATCAGGCCCACGACCAGCACGCCGAGGAAGATCATCATGGCCCAGAAGCCCAGCAGGCCGACATCGCTCATCGCGACAGCCCACGGGACGAGGAAGGCCACTTCAAGGTCGAACAGAATGAAAAGGATGGCGACGAGGTAGTAGCGCACGTCGTATTTCATGCGCGCGTCTTCGAAAGCTTCGAAGCCACATTCGTACGCGGAATTTTTCTCCGCATCAGGACGATGAGGAGCGAGCAAGCGGCCCAGGATCTGGGGCGCCACACCTACTGCGATACCAACGCCGATGAACAGCAGTACCGGAAGGTAGTTTTCGAGGTTCACGAGATTGATCTCAGTACAAGTACGCCACGAACAGAATGCCGCTGGCGGCGTTGCACCGACTCGCCGTACCGACGTACTGTCTTCGTCGGTGCGCCTTGCCAGCAACCGCGACACTTCGCGTCGCTCATTCTGCTCAAGGCTTCATTCTTGATTCTCAAAATGACAAATCAAGCATGGAATCAAAACAGCAACTTCTGCCATTTCGTCAAAAAGCCAGCGAAGGGCATCCCCGCGCTGGCTCGCCAAGAACCTGTTTGAAAGCCTGCATCAAATGCTGATGCTGATTTTACCAAGAAGAAACCTCGTTAAATCCCCGCGGCTTCGTAGGCTTTCAGACAGATTCTCTTACTGTCCGTACTGTTTTGCGTACTACTTTGTTTTGGTGCCGACGGCGAGACTCGAACTCGCACAGCTTGCGCCACTACCCCCTCAAGATAGCGTGTCTACCAATTTCACCACGTCGGCCAAAGCACGCTATTTTAACCTGCTTTGATGGCCTGACTCAATGCAGTTTTGGCAGCGTGCGCTACAAAACTGCTATCGAATCGGGCTGTCGCGAATTTATTTCGCAAATTTATTTCGGGATCTCGCTCGATTTGCCTGCCGGCGCTGCGGGCGCAGCCGGTGCCGCTGGTGCATTCACTGCAGCAGGCGCATTCGGTGCCGCCGGAGCCGCGTCCGTCTTGGCCGCGGCCGGTGCCTGCTCCATCACGCCTACACCACCGATACCGCTGTTCGGACGGCTGCTGATGAAGGACAGCGCGAGCGTCGCGACGAAGAACACCGCCGCAGCGACGCCGGTCGAGCGCGACAAGAAGTTGGACGAGCCGCTGGCGCCGAACAGGCTGCCGGAAGCGCCGGAACCGAAGGCCGCGCCCATGTCGGCGCCCTTGCCATGCTGGAGCAGCACCAGGCCGATGATCACGAGAGCTGCTACGACCTGGACCACGATCACGATTGCAAATAAGGAGTTCATGTCACTCAGTTTCCGTTGACGATAGATGAATGGGTTGTTTGTTTGATGCTGCTTACGTTTTTTACGCTGCCTGCGCGATTGCAAGGAAGTCCGCCGCTTTCAGCGCCGCACCGCCGATCAGGCCGCCGTCGATGTCAGCCATCGCCAGCAATTCTTTCGCGTTGTCCGGCTTCATGCTGCCGCCGTACAGGATGTTGACCGTCGCTGCTGCCGACGCATCGCGTTGGGCAAGATTGGCGCGGATCAGTTCATGCACTTGCTGCGCCATCGCCGGCGTCGCCGTCTTGCCGGTACCGATCGCCCACACCGGCTCATAGGCGATGATGATGCCCGCCACTTGCGCACTGACCGCGTCGAGCACCGCCTTCAGCTGGCGCGCGACGACAGCATCGGTCTGGCCGTTCTCGCGCTCTTGCAGCGTTTCGCCGACGCAGACGATGGGTACCAGGCCAGCAGCCAGCGCACGCACTGCCTTCTGCGCGACCAGCTCGTCGCTCTCGCCGTGATAGCTGCGACGCTCCGAATGGCCGACGATCGCATAGCGGCAGCCGAAGTCCTTCAGCATGCTGACCGACACTTCGCCGGTATACGCACCGGACTCATGCACGGACACATCCTGCGCACCCCAGGCGATGGCCGAACCGGCCAGCGCAGCTTGCGCCTGCGCCAGGTAAGGCGCGGGCACGCAAACGGCGAGGTCGGCGTTCAGGTTCGCGGCGCCGGCACGGATACCTTCGAGCAGCGTCGCATTGCCTGCGAGGCTGCCATTCATTTTCCAGTTACCGGCGATGAGTTTACGGCGCATGCTATTGCCAATCAGGTAATGATGCAGAGCGAATCTGCGGGACAATACAAAACCTGCGATTTTATCATGGCAAGTGTCGACAATCGCGTCGCGACGAGCTTATGTCATAGATGGCAGTGACGCATCCCGGATGCAGGATGCACCCATGCCGCACCTTCATGCCACTTCGAGCATGATCTTGCCAATATGCGTACTGGTTTCCATCAGCGCATGCGCATCCGCTGCCTGCGCCAGCGGGAAGCTCTTGAAAATCACCGGCTTGATGGCACCGGACTCGAGCAGCGGCCAGACCCGGGCGCGCAGCTTCTGCGCGATATCGTGCTTGAATGCGACTGAACGCGGGCGCAGCGTGGAACCGGTGACGGTCAGCCGGCGGCGCATGATCTCGCCGAAGTTGACCTCCCCTTTTGCACCACCGAGCAGCGCGATGACCACCAGCCGGCCATCGTCCGCCAGACACTGGATCTCGCGGTTCACATAGCTGCCGGCCACCATGTCGATGGCGACATTGACGCCCTTGCCGTCGGTCAGCGACTTCACGACCTCGACGAAATCTTCGGTCTTGTAGTTGATGCCACGGTCGGCCCCCAGGCTCTCGCACGCACGGCATTTGTCATCGGTGCCGGCGGTCGCAAAAACGCGATGGCCAAGCGCCGTTGCAATCTGGATCGCGGTCACGCCGATGCCGGACGTGCCGCCCTGCACCAGCAGGGTCTCGCCGGCCGCAAGCTTGGCGCGCTCGAACACATTGCTGTAGACAGTGAAGAAGGTCTCGGGCAAGGACGCCGCCTGCAGCGCGGTCCAGCCTTTGGGCACCGGCAGGCATTGCTCGATGGGTGCGGCGCAGTATTCAGCATAGCCGCCGCCCTGCACCAGCGCGCACACCATGTCACCTTTCTTGAACCCGGAATGGCCAAGGTCGCCGTCGACAATCTCGCCTGCGACTTCCAGCCCGGGGATGTCGGACGCACCGGGTGGCACCGGATAGTTGCCGGTACGCTGCAGTACATCGGGGCGGTTCACGCCGGCGGCATGCACCTTGATCATGACTTCGCCAGCCTTCAGCACCGGCATCGGGCGCTCGCCGAGCTTCAGAACTTCGGGGCCGCCGGGCTGGATGATTTCAATCGCGCGCATGGGGTCTCCTGTTGATATTGTTATTGGCAAAAAGGCCGCCCACGGGGGCGGCCTTTTCTTGTTGCGTCAGGTGAGAAACTCACCACGCCAGCTTACTGCTGCTGGACGACTTCGCCTGCGTCTTCGGCAGCCGCTGCCTTCATCGACAGCTTCAGGCGGCCGCGGTCGTCGGTCTCGAGGACCTTGACGCGAACGTGCTGGCCTTCCGTCAGGTAATCGGCAACGGCGTTCACACGCTCGTTGGCGATCTGGCTGATGTGCAGCAGGCCATCCTTGCCCGGCATGACCTGGACGATCGCGCCGAAGTCGAGCAGCTTGAGCACGACGCCGTCGTAGATCTTGCCCACTTCGACCGATGCGGTCAGCTCTTCGATACGGCGCTTGGCTTCCTGGCCGGCAGCGGCGTCGACCGAAGCGATAGTGACCACGCCTTCGTCGGTGATATCGATCTGGGTGCCGGTCTCTTCGGTCAGCGCGCGAATGACTGCGCCGCCCTTGCCGATCACGTCACGGATCTTTTCCGGGTTGATCTTGATAGTGATCAGGCGCGGAGCGAAGCTCGACAGCTCGGTGCGGCCGTGCGGCATCGCTTCCTGCATCTTGCCGAGGATGTGTGCACGGCCTTCCTTCGCTTGCGCGAGGGCGACCTGCATGATTTCCTTGGTGATGCCCTGGATCTTGATGTCCATCTGCAGCGCGGTGATGCCAGCGGCAGTACCAGCCACCTTGAAGTCCATGTCACCCAGGTGATCTTCATCACCGAGGATGTCGGACAGCACGGCGAACTTGTTGCCTTCCTTGATCAGGCCCATCGCGATGCCGGCAACGTGCGCCTTCATCGGCACGCCAGCGTCCATCAGCGCGAGGCTGCCGCCGCACACCGAAGCCATCGACGACGAACCGTTCGATTCGGTGATCTCCGACACCAGGCGCAGCGAGTAGCTGAACTCATCAGCAGCCGGCAGTGCAGCGATCAGCGCGCGCTTGGCGAGGCGGCCGTGGCCGATCTCACGACGCTTCGGCGAACCGACGCGGCCGGTTTCGCCGGTAGCGAACGGGGGCATGTTGTAGTGGAGCATGAAGCGATCGCTGTACTCGCCGGTCAGCGCGTCGATCTTTTGCTCGTCGCGTGCGGTGCCGAGGGTAGCCACCACCAGTGCCTGAGTCTCGCCACGGGTGAACAACGCCGAGCCGTGGGTACGCGGCAGCACCGACGAACGGATCGAGATCGGGCGCACGGTGCGGGTGTCGCGGCCATCGATACGCGGCTCGCCATTGAGGATCTGCGAACGCACGATGCTCGACTCGAGGCCGAACATGATGTCGCCGACTTCAGCCGAGTTCGGTGCGTCGGTGCCGGCAGCAGCAGCTTCTTCCGCCAGCTTGGCCATCACTTCGCTGCTGACGACGCGCAGCTTGTCGGTACGCGCCTGCTTTTCCTTGGTCGCGAAGGCATCGCGCAGCGGGCCTTCGGCCAGTGCGGTGACGCGAGCGATCAGGGCTTCGTTCTTCGGTGCCGGGCTCCACTGGATTTCCGGCTTGCCGCCGTCACGCACCAGCTCATGGATGGCGTCGATGACAGCCTTCATCTGGGTGTGGCCGAACACGACGGCGCCCAGCATCACTTCTTCCGACAGCTCTTTGGCTTCCGATTCCACCATCAGCACGGCAGCTTCGGTACCGGCAACCACCAGGTCCATGGCCGATTGCGGCAACTGCGACACGCTCGGGTTCAGCACGTACTGGCCATCGATGTAGCCGACGCGCGCTGCGCCGATCGGGCCGTTGAACGGGATGCCGGCGACGCACAGCGCAGCTGATGCACCGATCATGGCCGGGATGTCCGGATCGATTTCCGGGTTCACGGACAGCACGTGGATGATGACCTGCACTTCGTTCAGATAGCCTTCCGGGAACAGCGGGCGGATCGGGCGATCGATCAGGCGCGAGGTCAGCGTCTCTTTTTCGGACGGACGGCCTTCGCGCTTGAAGAAGCCACCGGGGATGCGGCCGGCAGCGTAAGTCTTTTCAACGTAATCGACGGTCAGCGGGAAGAAGTCCTGGCCCGGCTTGGCTTCTTTCCTGGCGACGACGGTCGCGAGGATGACGGTGTCTTCCACCGACACCATGACGGCGCCCGAGGCCTGGCGAGCGATCTCGCCGGTTTCCAGCGTGACGGTATGTTGACCGTACTGGAAGGTCTTCGTGACTTTATTGAACATCGGGTAATTCCTTTCTAGTTTTGCCGACAGATTTTCAGGCGCTGTCGTTCACCTCACCACGGGCGGCATGTCATTTCGGACCACCGCCTTACTACTTACAACGACTCAATTGGTTTGAATCAAGTGACGCTCAAAAAACGAAATGCCCGCATCAGCTGGCTGATACAGGCATTTGGCGTCGAGACGCGGGCAAGAATTACTTGCGCAGGCCCAGTTTCTCGATCAGGGCACGATAACGGTCAGCATCCGTGCGCTTCAGGTAAGCCAGCAGGCTCTTGCGACGGTTAACCATCATGATCAGGCCACGACGGGAGTGATGATCCTTCGCGTGGGCCTTGAAGTGGCCGTTGAGGTCGTTGATACGTGCGGTCAGCAGCGCAACCTGAACTTCAGGAGAGCCGGTATCGTTTTGACCGCGAGCGTTGGCCGCGATAACGGCGGCTTTGCTTTCTTTAGTAACAGACATTTTCTTACCTTTCACATGCGGTGCCGGGAGTCAGCTTGACTGCAGCCCCTGATACCGTGACAACGATTAAAAATTTGGCTATTTCAGCCAAGGCGGGATTATAGCCCAATTGGCAGCCTGGCGACAAACAGCTGACCGGGGCCATTCGGGAAAGGAGAGAATCCCGCGGCAAAGCTGCCTGACGCCAGCCGGCGACTGACGGGCCATGGATGCCGAATTGGCAATCCCGCTCCCCTGCGCCACCCTGCCCGGGACGCCCGGGCTGCCCGAGCTGCGCGAGTTACGCAGGTTGCAATTGAGATAATTTTCAATCCCATCCGCGCACCCCCTTGAAATCCGTTTTGCCCACCCTATTTTCAGGTCATGGGGACAGGCCAGTGGCCACCGTCCCAAGGTCAACCCCAAACATTTCATACCGGAGGAAACCATGAACCTGATCCTGCGCAACCGCAATGGCTATCCGTTTGCTGGCAGCCTGCGTCCCACCCTGCTCGGCAACCTGTTCGACACCATGCTGGAAGAACTCGCATCGCCCGCTGCGGACGCTGCCCGTGAAGCCGGCGCCTTCAGCCCGCGCATCGACGTTGTCGAGAACGAGACTGGCTATCAGGTCGAGGCCGACCTGCCGGGCGTCAGCAAGCAAGACCTGAAAGTCGCCGTTGATGGCAACCGCGTGACCATTGAAGCCGAAGTCAAGCGTGAGACCGAGCGCAAGGAAGGCGAGACCGTCATGCATGCCGAGCGCGTGATCCGCAAGTATTCGCGCAGCTTCGAACTGCCGGGCGACCTCGACGATGCACAGGCCGTCGCCAAGCTCGAGCATGGTGTGCTGACCCTGACGCTGCCGAAAAAACAGGCGGCGCAGAGCAAGCTGCTGACCATCCAGTAAGACGACAAGTCACAAGGCCGGCGGTCCGCCGCCGGTCGACCTTGCCCGGGTGCCTCGAGTCTCCCCCTCTGCGGGGCATCCATGAAAAAGGCCGTGCGCAATGCACGGCCTTTTATTGTTTCGCGCTGTCTTGCTGTTGCGCGCTGCTGCTTACAGCTGCGGATTCAGCTTCTCAACTTTCGAGTGCAGCTTGTTGAGGGCCGACAGATAAGCCTTGGCCGATGCGACGACGATGTCGAGATCAGCACCGACGCCGTTCACGATACGGCCATTCTTCGACAGGCGCATCGTCACCTCGCCTTGCGACTGGGTGCCGGTGGTGATCGCATTTACCGAGAACAGCATCAGTTCAGCGCCGCTCTGCGTGTGCGACTCGATCGCGTTCACGATCGCATCGACCGGACCATTGCCCTCGCCATTGCAGGTGACTTCCTTGCCCGCTTCGGAGAACGTCACGCAAGCCTTGGGCTTCTCGCCGGTCTCGGACTGCTGCGACAGCGACACGAAGTTGAAGTGTTCCTTCTCGTGCGACTGCTGCTCGTCCGATACCAGCGCCATGATGTCTTCGTCGAAGATCTCCGACTTGCGGTCGGCCAGTTCCTTGAAGCGCGCGAATGCGGCATTGATCTCGGCTTCGGAATCGAGCGCGACACCCAGCTCTTCAAGGCGCTGCTTGAATGCATTGCGGCCCGAAAGCTTGCCGAGCACGATCTTGTTCGCGCTCCAGCCCACGTCTTCGGCACGCATGATTTCATAGGTGTCGCGCGCCTTCAGGATGCCGTCCTGATGGATGCCGGAAGCATGCGCGAAAGCATTCGCGCCGACCACGGCCTTGTTAGGCTGCACCGCAAAACCGGTGATTTGTGCAACCAGCTTCGAGGTCGGCACGATCTGGGTGGTGTCGATACCCACCTCCAGATTGAAATGGTCCTTGCGGGTGCGCACGGCCATCACGATCTCTTCGAGCGCCGTATTGCCGGCACGCTCGCCGAGGCCATTGATGGTGCACTCGACCTGGCGCGCGCCGCCGATCATCACGCCGGCCAGCGAGTTGGCCACGGCCATGCCAAGGTCGTTATGGCAGTGCACCGACCAGACCGCCTTGTCCGAATTCGGGATGCGCTCGCGCAGGGTCTTCAGCATATTGCCGTAGAGCTCAGGCACGCCATAGCCGACGGTATCAGCAAAGTTGATCGTGGTTGCACCTTCGTCGATCACGCCCTCGAGCACGCGGCAGAGGAAGTCGATGTCTGAGCGGCTACCGTCCTCCGGACTGAACTCGACGTCATCAGTGAACTTGCGCGCGAAACGCACTGCGAGGCGCGCCTGTTCGTACACCTGGTCCGGCGACATCCGCAGCTTCTTTTCCATGTGCAGCGGCGAGGTCGCGATGAAGGTATGGATGCGCTTGCGCGGCGCGGCGGCCAGCGCCTCGGCAGCGCGCGCGATGTCGCGATCATTCGCACGCGACAGCGAACAAACGATGGAATCCTTGATGGTGCCGGCGATGGCCTTGATGGCCTCGAAGTCGCCCGGCGACGACGCCGCAAAACCGGCTTCGATCACGTCGACCTTCAGGCGCTCGAGTTGGCGCGCGATGCGGATCTTTTCGTCGCGGGTCATCGAGGCGCCGGGCGACTGCTCGCCATCGCGCAACGTGGTATCGAAAATGATGAGTTTGTTCGAATCAGCCATCCTGGGCTCCTGGGCATTCAAGAATTTTGCATATATTTTCGCCTGTCCTGGCTCAGGGCCGGACCGGGCGAAACACGAATTGTGGGTATAGGGATATCTGCGCGGTCAGCGCAGTAGGTACAGCAACAGCAGGCCAGACGGGCTGCCGAGGGAGAGGGTCTGCGGGTAACGGGTGGCGCTTGACATGAGGAAAAGAATACGGGGGATTGAGGAAAAGCGCAACTTCCCCATTTCTATCAGTCCGATAGCGTCAAACGCCGACGCCACGAACCTGCTCCTGAATGGCCCTGCATGAGCGAGGGCACCGCGCATGTGCCGCACATGCACCGCACACGCGTGCCTCCCCTCGCCGCTTACTTGTCGTCGCCGTGCTCGGGCTCGGTCTGCACGATGCTGACCGGCTTGCCCTTGGCCCAGTGCCAAACCGCGACGGCGTAGCCCGACAGGCCGTAGCTCACGAACAGGCCGC
>JACCDQ010887776.1_pt1 | contig 15256 bp, 15 predicted proteins | sample 7446031 | NCBI WGS metagenome assembly JACCDQ01 (sample SAMN15323442, study PRJNA562643) | freshwater metagenome | isolation source: river surface water | place: USA:Blue River Watershed | collected 2017-08-17
ACATACACGCCAAACCCATTTGGTGGAGGAGGAACCTTCAATGGCCCGAATGGAACAACGACGTACACGCCGAACCCCTTCGGAGGTGGCGGTACCTACAGTCGTTGATGGAGGCAGCAATCGGCCAGAAGCAGTCAACTGCAGTGTTTACCGATAGCTGTCATTCGTACACATTGGGCATTGAACAACTCAAGTGATTGAGAATTCATTCAGCCTTGCTTGAATTGATCTCGTTGTCGCATGAAGCGGTGGTAAGACATCCGCAGGTGCAGTTGCATAACTTGACGCGCCAACTCTCCATCACGCGCCTGGGCAGCAACGGTCAGGTCTTGGTGATGGTGAAGGCTTTGCTCAAGGTCGCTGGGGGTAGACAGATAAAACGAGCGCATGATGATGGGCATATCGATCATCGTCTCAAGAATCGTTCTCAATCGGGGTGAGCCTGAGGCGTCAAGCAAGGCTCTGTGGAAGGAGCGATTGGCTTGCTGAATCTGGGCAACAGATTCTTCGCCATGCTCATGCATGGCCGCTTCCATTTGCTGATTACTGGCTTTGAGTTTTTCTACCAACTCATCGCCGCCGCGTGTAGCAGCCAGACTGGCGGCGTACGGCTCCAACAGCATTCGTAGCTGGAATGTTTCTTCAATGTCCCACTCGGTCCATTGAGAGACATGGATGCCTTGACCGGCATCGGCAGTTGCCAACCCATCGGCGACCAGGCGTTTGAGAGCTGTTCGCACGGGAGTCCGGCTAAGCCCCAATTCTTTAGCCAATGGCTCTTCTTTGAGCTGTGTACCCGGCTGGTAATGGCCGCCAATCAAGCGCTGCCTCAGCACCTCATAAGCCTTGTTCGCGCCCTGTTTCATCGAGGTTCGATCCCATGAACTGTTTCTTACTCACATTGTACGTTGCAACAGTTTTGACAGTACAGGCGCAGGACAGAAATGCATTCAAAATGTTCTTTTTCGCCTGCTTGTAGTGGTTTACCCTGGGTATTGTTGAGTATATTGTTTTTTATTTGTACTATTCTGGGCATGAACAAACAACCACTCAGAATTGCAATCATTGGCCTTGGTGAGGTGGGCCGGTGCTATGCCAAGCCCCTGCAAGAAGCAGGCTTTGAACTACTGCTGTGCGAGGCCAAGCCGTCGCCTGCGGCTCTGGATTTAGCCGCCCAATGGAAGCTGCCACTGCATGACAAGCCAGGACAGTGGCTTGGTGAGGCTGACTGGGTTTTGTCGTGCGTCACGGGTGCCTTCGCGTTATCCGTCACCCAGCAGGTACTCGCGTTTGTCAAACCCGGCACAGGTTTGGCCGATTTCACAACGGCAAGTCCCGACACCAAACGGCAAGCCGCCAAGCTCTCCATCGCGCAGGACACGCGATACGTGGACACAGCCATCATGGGGGCCATCAGCTTGAACTGGGTCCGCACGCCACTTTTGGCTTCTGGTCAAGGCGCTGAAGACTTGAAAGCCGTCATTGAACAAGCTGGTGGTCGCGTACAAGTGATCCAGGGTGGTGTCCCAGGAGACGCTATTTCCCTCAAGATTCTTCGCAGCGTCTTCACCAAGGGTATGGAGGCCTTGAGCGTAGAACTGCTCACCAGCGCTGAAAAGCAGGGTGTGCGAGAAAAGCTGTACGAGCAGCTGCAGGACATCGATCAAACACCTTTGCGCAGCTTCATTGACATGTTGGTGCGCACGCATGTGGTCCATGCAAAACGCCGTGCTCACGAGGTGCATGACGCCAATAACGAATTGGCTTCGCAAGGACTTCCTTCGCTCGTCCTCCCCGGCGTTGAGAAACGATTTCTGGAGACAGCTCAAAGGCTGGAAAAGCAGCCCTTGGAAATGGCTGATCCCAATGTGGATCAGGCTCTTCAATGGCTACTCAAAGAGACCAACTGACTGCCAGAACACACATCACATTTCAATCAACTTCAAAAATTCTCATGATTACTCAAGAAAAACTTGTCCAATTGCGCGACCTTGGTACTGCCACCATCTACGAGGCACAAGGAGCCAAAGGCGCACTGGACAGCGGCATGAAGCCGATTGATCCCACTGTGCGGATGGCTGGACCAGCATTGACCGTGGATGCCCGCCCAGCAGACAACCTGATCCTTCACTATGCAGTGCTCAAGGCCAAGCCGGGTGACATTCTGGTGGTCGATGCGAAGGCCTTCATGGAAGCAGGCCCATGGGGTGATGTTTTGACGCTGCAAGCCATGAAGCTCGGCATTGCAGGTTTGGTGGTCAATGGGTGCGTCCGTGACGCGAACCTGATCATTGATCTGGGCTTTCCGGTTTTCTGCCGTGGGCTGTCTATCAAGGGTACGGGCAAAAATCAGCCTGGCAAGGTCAACGTGCCGATCACCATCGGTGATGTGGTCATCCGTCCAGGCGACATCGTCGTTGGCGACCGCGATGGCTTGGTCGTGGTGGCTCAAGATGAAGTGGATATGGCCATCGCCAGCAGCATTGCACGTGAAGAAAAAGAAGTGAAGCAACGTCAAGCCATCGAAGCTGGGACATCCAACACCGTCGAATTACTCAATCTCGGCGAAACCCTCAAAAAATTTGGCCTGCTTTAAGGCCATCCATTCCCCAAACCAAGGAGACTTTTATGCATCGTCTAATTAAATTCATCATTGCTGCAAGCGCAGTTTCACAGATCGGAATTGCACCGGTGCTTGCCAACGATGTGTATCCCAACAAACCCATTCGCATGGTTGTGGCTTTCGCACCGGGTGGCTCAGCTGACATCAATGCTCGCGCCGTCGGTCAACAACTTGCCAAAGAACTAGGTGGGACTATTGTTGTTGATAACAAAGGTGGAGCAGGAGGCAATTTGGGCGCTCAAGAGGTGAAACGAGCTGCTCCTGATGGCTATACAGTGTTTTACGCAACGTCTGCCGTGGTTTTGGCGCCATCACTTTACGCCAACCCAGGATTTGATCCCTACGCTGATTTCGTACCGATTTCACTGACCGCTACGATTCCACTGGTACTGGTGACCAACCAAAAAGTGCCAGCAAAAACCATGAACGATTTTGTTGCGTGGGGCAAAGGAAACGCTAACAAGACTAATTACGGTTCTTCCGGCACTGGGGCGTTGCTCCATCTGGCGGGCGCCTTGTTTTTGAAAGAAGTTGGTTTTCAAGCCACCCATGTACCTTACAAGGGCAGTGCACCGGCGATCACTGATTTGATCGGTGGCGCGACCGATTTCATGTTCTTGCCCATCAACGAAGCTATGCCGCATATTAAAGGTGGTGCACTGCGTCCTTTGGCAATCACCAGCGAAAAGCGCTCTCCTCTTCTGCCTGAGGTTCAAACCATTCGCGAAGCAACAGGCAAAGCCACAATGGACATGGGCGCATGGCAGGGTCTGATGGTGCCAAAGGGCACACCTGCAGACGTGGTGACATCACTCCAAAAATCCTTGCAAAAGACGTTGGCTGATGCTGGTCTGCGGGAGCGCTTGACGGGACAAGGTTCGGTGATGTTGGGCGGCACTCAAAAGCAATATGTCGACTACATGAAGGCTGAGGGCAGCCGCTGGGCTGCCATCGTGCGTGAGACCGGTGCTAAAGCCGAATAAATTTGAACGCATCGTATGGCGCTCTGATTGGGCGTATATGACCTAACCGGTAATGCCCGACGATGCTCATTTGGCCAAATATTTACAGCGATGGATGCCAGTGGGTAAAGGCTATTGGATTTTTAGGGATCATCAAAAGTGATGGTCGAATCAGAATTCATCATTTCCCGAATCTTCCGCAAGATCAGAAAATTTCGGAGATATCAATCCACTCATGGAGCCATCATGAAGCCAGCTAATTTCGCGACTTGCATTATGTTCGGTGTACTGCTTTCATCAGCAGCATTTGGACAAGTGCCAACTCTTCAAAAAATCAGAGAGTCCGGGGTCATTCAGTTGGGCGGACGTGATGCCTCGTTTCCCTTCTCCTACAAAAGTTCGTCTGAAGGTGATCCGATTGGCTTCTCGGCTGAGCTGTGCGACAAAGTGGTTCAGGCGGTGAAGACGAAGCTGAGCATGCCTAATCTAAAAGTCCAGTACACCATGGTGACGCCGACCAATCGGATACCGTTGGTTCAGAACGGGACTGTAGACTTGGAGTGCAGCACGACCACCAATACGATCGCACGCGGTCAGCAAGTTGAATTTGCTCCTTCGCACTTTGTGGCTGGCGTGGGTGCCATGGTCAAGAAGGCATCTGGCATCACGAGTTTTGCTGACCTGGAAGGGAAAACAGTAGCCACAGTGGCTGGCAGTACTTCTATTCAGTTGTTGCGTGCGTACCGCAGGAATGAAAAAGCCGAATTCGCTGAGATCAGCGCCAAAGACAGCGCTGATACTTTCCTTCTGCTTCAGAGCGGCAGAGCGCAAGCGCTGATTTTGGACGATGTGCAGTTGGCCGGCTTGGCCGCAACATCACCCAACCCCAGCGAATATGTCATTTTGAAAGAACGTCTGCGCACAGAACCCTACGGATTCTTCTTTAGAAAGAATGATCCTGAATTCAAGTCCATCGTCGATCAGACTCTGACCAAGTTGATGAAGTCAGGCGAAATGGAAACTCTGTATTCGAAATGGTTTACCAAACCGGTGCCGCCCAAGGGTGTGAACTTGAATTTCCCGATGACCGACTCAGTTCGTGAGATTTACGCTAACCCGAACAACAAGGGTATTTAAACCACTCCCCCAAGGTACGTCTGTAGCTTGGGGGAAGTGAGTTGAATTTTTGACAGCTTCTCGCTCAGCAAGAAAGCGAATCTACTCAGCCTAAGACGGCCTCTGTGTTGATCAGAGTTGCACAGAGACTTCAATCAAATTGAAATCTGGATCACGGACATACACCGACAGAATCTTGCCGATTGCACCAGTGCGCTCGATGGGGCCTTCTATGATCGGCCATCGTTGTTTGGTGAGTCGGGTGACGATCTGCTCCATGGTGATTGAAGCTATGAAGCAAAGGTCTTGACTACCTGGCACAGGCAAATGCGCCTTGGGCTCAAATTCTGAACCCTGTACGTGCAGGTTTATTTTCTGACTCCCAAACTTGAATGCTGTGCGCTGGACGGGGGGCGTACCGCCCTCAAAAGTCTCAAGCGTCATGCCCAAGACGCGTGTATAAAAATCAATACATTCGCTTGGGCGAGCGGTCGTGAGCACCAGATGGTCCAAGTGGTCGATCATTTTGTTTGAATCAGTTCATCAAGAGTCAGCAAGCAATACCTTCAAGCTTTGAGTATTTTTCCTGGATTCATAAGATTGTATGGATCAAACGTCTGCTTGATATGACGCATCATCTGGATGTCCAAAGCGGGCTTGAAGCGTTCAAGTCGCTCGACATGCATACGACCAATCCCGTGTTCCGCACTGATGCTGCCTTCCAAGGCCACACTCTCTTCATGAACAATGAAATTGATGGTGGCTGCAGCGGCTTCGCAGGCTTGCGCCGTTGGGTATTTTTCGCGAGACAGAATGGCAATGACATGAATGTTGCCGTCTCCGATATGTCCTGCATGGCACAACACAGCATCGTGGATTTCTGCGGTAATTCTGGCGCTGACATTGTCAATGAACTGCGGTAAGCGTGAAATCGGCACTGATGTGTCATTGGAGACCGTGAAACCTGCGCGCTTATTTGATTCAGAAATGGTGTGCCGTAATTCCCAGATGCGCTGTGCCTGAGCATCACTGCTGGCCACAACCGCATCGAGCACCAGATCGGCCTCCATGGCTGCTTCAAGTGCTCCTTCCATCTGACTCACTGGATTCCAATTTGTGGCACTGTCTGCAATCTCGATCAAAACGTACCACGGGTAATCCAGCGCCATGGGCGAACTCACTCCATGGCCATGCTTCAGCACGATTTCAATCTGTGATTTTGAAAGAATCTCGAAGGCTTCAATGCGTTGACCGACCTGCTCTTGCAAGAACCGCAGCAGATCCACAGCTTGTTCCACCGAGGTGAGCGCAATCATGGCGGTGGCCGAAGCCGATGGTAGAGGGAACAGCTTAAGGACTGCGGCGGTGATGATGCCCAGTGTCCCCTCAGCACCGATGAAGAGTTGTTTCAGGTCATATCCTGTGTTGTCTTTTCGCAATGCGCGCAAGCCATGCCAGATCTCTCCATCAGGCAGCACAACTTCAAGACCCATCACCAATTCACGCATGTTGCCGTAACGCAATACACCAGTACCACCCGCATTGGTGGACACGAGTCCACCGACTTCGCAGCTTCCCACGCTGCCCAGCAGCATGGGAAAGAGCCGCCGGTGTTCTTCGGCATGTGACCGAATGTTGGCGAGGATGCAGCCCGCATCGACGGTCATGGCGTTGTTGCGAACGTCAATTTCCCTGATCTGGTTCAACCTAGACAGGTTAAGCAAAATTGCCATTTGGCCAGGCATCACCACCGCACCACCAGTGAGTCCAGTGTTGCCGCCTTGAGGCACGATAGCAATGCGTTGTTTGTGGCAGAGCCGAACAACACCGGAAACCTCTTCGGTGTTGCCAGGGAAGACAACGGCCAAAGAGCTACCCTTATAACGGCCACGCCAGTCTTGCTCATAACCGTTGGTGTCGGATGCCTCGGTAAGCACCCGAGATGCACCAACCAAGGCTTTGAGCTCTTCCAACAAGTCTTGGGTCGCGTAATTCTCCTGAGGCTGGATGTTTTGCGCCAAGTTCATTCCAATTTCAGATTCAGTGATTTGATGATCGGAGCCCACTTGTCCAATTCAGACTTGACATGCACGTTCAGTGCCTCGGGCGTAGAGCCAACGGGGATCGCGCTGAGTTCCTTGAGTTTGTCTTGTACATCCGATTCAGAGACAGCCCTTTGGAATTCTTTGGCCAATGCTGCAGTTACCGATGACGGGACCCCTGCGGGGCCAAAAATTGCATTCCAGGTGTAGGTTTCATAACCCTTCAGGCCGGCTTCCGAAACAGTCGGAACGTCTGGAAATGAAGGAGAGCGTTGGGGTGTAGTGACAGCAATTGCGCGTGCTCGACCACCTTTGATGTGGCTGGCGGCCCCCGTCAGCACATCGAACAGGACTGGGATGTTGCCACTGATCAGATCAGTCATGGCGGGACCGCCGCCCTTGTAGGGCACATGTTCAATGTCAAGACCCGCCATTGCTTTGAACAATTCGCCGGAAAGATGGGGCGGTGTTCCCACACCAGATGTGCCATAGCTCAGTTTGCCAGGTTGAGCCTTGATCAAGGCGACCAATTCCTTCAGGTTTTGTGCCGCCACATTCGGATTGACAACAATCACGTTAGGGACGGTGGCCACCAAAGACACGGGCGTGAAGTCCCGCATGGGGTGGTAGGTCGCAAACTCACGTGCCAGCGGGTTGATGGCATGTGTCGACACAGTACCCATCAAAAGGACGCTGCCATCCTTTGCCGCACGCGCAACTTTCTGGGCACCAACCACACCGCCACCACCTGCCACGTTTTCTACGATGATGGCGACACCAGTCTTTTCGGTCACCTTCTTGGCAACCAGCCTGCTGACAATGTCCGTTGCGCCACCTGCTGCAAATGGCACGACCAAAGTGATCGGGCCTTTGGGGAGATTTGATTGAGCAAGGCTACTTTGACTTGATAAAAGCAGTCCTGTACTGGTGATCAGCAGACTGAGCAATTTTCTACGGTTTTGCATGATGTGGTCTCCATTCTTAAGTGATGTTGACCAATCTTATTTGGTGATACTTTGTTAAGTAAATTAGAAAAAAATGATGGAAGTATCAGGCGAATGAATCGCTGTCACGCTAACCACTTGCCTTCGAGCCAGATACCGCTTTCGACAGCAGTTTGGGCGCATTGGGTGAGCAAATCCACGGTGCAACGAACATGTTGGGCTGTGGGGCGATTGGTTGGTAGCGCTACAACGATCGTGCGGGTGATGGCGGGACTGGATAACGGTGCGCCAGCCAACTGTCCAGTCTTCAAATCATCGTGCACGGCGATGGGCGGCAAAATGGTCAGACCGTGGCCATTGAGTGTGAGGCTTTTCTGGACGCTGAGAGCGTTTGCCTCGGCTGCAATTTGCAACTCCAGTTTCGCCTTTGCACTAGCGTGGTCCACCAGGGTTCTGATCCCATGCGGGGTGCTGGGCAGAATGACGGGGAATTTCGCCAAATCCTTGAGGGCAAAGGATTTGCCACTTTTGATCTTGAAATGGGGCGACCAGACGACCCAGAGTGGCTCCTCAATCAAGGGTTGGCATTGAATTTCTGGCGATCTTTCTGCGCCGTAAAGCAAGGCCGCATCAATTTCGCCGCTTTCAAGCCAGCGTAACAAGGTGCCTGCGTAACCCATAGCCAGGCGCAACTGAATCCCGGGATAGTCTCTCGCAAGTGCTGTCAGCAAAGGGCCGGACAGAGCGTCAATGGTGCTGGGCAACAAACCTAAGGTAACCAGACCTCCGATACCCTGTTGTGCTCCGGTGATGGCTGCCCGAGCACGGTCCAACTCAAGAACCGCGCGGCGCGCATAGTTGACGAGTAGTTTGCCGCTCTCAGTCAGAACCATCCCGTGACGTTGTCGGTCAAACAAACTTGTATCGAGATCCTCCTCTAGCAACTTGATCTGCCGTGATACGGCGGGTTGAACAATGTGCAAGATGTCGGCTGCGCGCGTGATGTTCCCAGTGTCTACGACGGTTAGGAACGTTTTGATTTGTTTGAAGTCCATACGCGTTGCTCCATGCTCAAACTTGATTCAATCATCACAATATTCTATTTTATCTGCTCATGCATTCAAATATATGATTCCTCCATCTACACCAAGACGGAGATTCCATGACGCAGCAAAACTCAGTACCGCGATGGCAAGAGGACGTATTCAACGCACTCAAGCAAGGCGGCATTCAACAGATTGCCTATGTTCCTGATGCGGGCCATGCACACGTGATTCGAAGCGCAATTGCTGATCCTGAGATTCAGGATGTGGTTTTGACCACCGAAGAAGAGGGCGTTGCAGTCTCTTGTGGTGCCTGGCTTGGTGGTCAGCGGTGTGCTGTGCTCATGCAGAGCAGTGGCGTTGGCAACTGCGTGAACATGTTCTCGTTACTGCAAGCTGGCGACTTTCCTTTTCTGACCCTGGTGACGATGCGTGGTGAGTACGCCGAGTTCAATCCTTGGCAAGGCCCGATGGGTAAGGCGACGCAGGCAGCGCTGGAGCTCATGGGTATCCACGTCTTGCGGGTCAACAATCCAGAAGAAACGGCAGAAATTGTCAGTGCAGGCTTGGACGCCGCATTCGAGGCCGGTGAAAAGGTGGCTATCTTGTTGAGCCAGAGTCTGATTGGACGTAAGAAGTGGGAGCGCAAATGATGAGCAGCATTCAAAAAACTCAACGTCTTGATCGACGCGCGTTTGTCGCGAAGCTGATGGCGCAAATCCCGGATGCGCTGATTGTTACCGGTCTGGGCTCTCCTTCGTACGACGTTTTCGCTGCAGGCGATCGGGATCTGAACTATTACCTCTGGGGCGCCATGGGTGGCTCGACTTCGCTGGGATTGGGGCTGGCACTGGCTCAGCCCAACAAGTCGGTGGTGGTCATTACCGGTGATGGTGAGCAGCTGATGGGCATCGGCAGCTTGGGCACTATCGCAGCCAAACAGCCCAAGAACCTCACCATCGTTGTTTTGGACAACGGACATTTTGGTGAAACAGGAATGCAGCAAAGTCATTCCAGCCTAGGAACAGATCTGGTGGCAGTAGCCAAGGGTTTTGGCATTGCGGACTCGCATTCGATCGACAACTTGAATGGCTGTGATGAGGTTGTGAAGCGCGTCAATGCGCGTCAGGGCACTTCATTTGTGCAGGTCTTCATTGAATCGAGCGAGCCGCCGCGGGCGCTGCCCCCGAGAGATGGGCCGTACATCAAGAACCGTGTGCGAGCAGCATTGGGTCTCAAGCCCTTTTAAAAATCACCATCCATTACTTCCTTGCGGGGTCAAGCCATGCAGAAATACGCACTCAAAATTAACGGCCAATCGATGGCCCCGCAGGGAGGGGAATGGTTCGATACACAAAATCCTTTCAACGGTGAAACTTGGGCACAGATACCCCGAGGCGATCACCGTGATGTAGATATGGCCGTACAAGCGGCACACAGTGCACTCACGCAGGGAGCATGGGCGGAATTGACGGCCACCCAGCGTGGGGCCTTGATGCGGAAATTGGGTGACCTGATCGCCCGTGACGCCGTCAAACTGGCTGCTACAGAAGTGCGGGACAACGGCAAGTTGTACGCCGAAATGCTTGGTCAACTCAATTACATCCCGCAGTATTTCTATTACTTCGGGGGCTTGGCAGACAAAATTCAGGGCACCACATTGCCACTGGATAAAAAGGGCTACTTTGCCTACACACGAAACGAACCTGTGGGCGTTGTCGCTGCCATCACACCTTGGAATTCGCCATTGCTGCTATTGACCTGGAAAATTGCTCCCGCACTGGCTGCTGGATGCACTATTGTGGTCAAACCCTCAGAGTTCACATCAGCATCAACGCTGGAGTTGGCTGAACTTTTTGCTGAGGCAGGTTTCCCGCCTGGGGTGTTCAACGTCGTGACAGGTTATGGCAAGGAAGTGGGGACGCCGCTGGTAGAGCATCCCCTGGTGGCTAAGGTGAGTTTTACCGGTTCAGATGCCACTGGCCGCTTGATCAACGAGAAGGCAGCTCGGCTGCTCAAACACACTTCAATGGAACTGGGTGGCAAATCTCCCAACATCGTTTTCGAGGACGCCGACTTGGATCAAGCCGTCTTTGGAGCGATTTCAGGTATCTTCGCTGCCACAGGACAAACTTGTATTGCGGGTTCAAGACTGCTGGTACAAGAAAGCATCCACGATGCTTTTGTCGAAAAGCTGGTGGCTGTTGCCAGGACCGCGCGCATGGGTGATCCAATGGACATGGCTACCCAAGTTGGGCCAGTAACTACACCTCCGCAATTTCAGAAAGTGCTGGATTACATCGACATTGCCAAAGTGGAAGGTGCAAAAACGGTTCTTGGCGGCCAGAAAGGCACGCTGCCAGAGTGTGGAAAAGGTTGGTTTGTGGAGCCGACCATTTTTACTGAAGTAAAAAATTCGATGCGGATTGCACAAGAAGAGGTTTTCGGACCAGTATTGTCCGTCATCCGCTTTAAAGACGAAGAAGATGCACTTCGAATTGCCAACGATGTTCGCTTCGGCCTTGCATCCGCTGTTTGGACAAAAGACATCGGACGTGCGATTCGAATGTCAGAACGTCTGCAGTCCGGTACGGTTTGGGTCAACACCTATCGAGCGGTCAGTTTCATGGCACCATTTGGGGGCTACAAAGATTCTGGCCTCGGTCGGGAAAACGGCATCGACGCAGTACGTGAGTATTTGCAGACTAAGTGTGTCTGGATCAACAGTGGGGCTGTGTCCAGCAACCCATTCGTCCTCAAGTAGTCATGGATGAACTCGCAGCCGAGAGTTTCCGTGTAATCACATACAACCCCGTATCGTTTAGTCTTGCGACCATGCACTTGGGCGTGGCCTGATTTGAGACGGGACCACTCTCTTCTGCGGCAAAAAATTAATCTGGTTCCTGGTGCGGCAAGGCGGCGCATTTGGAATCTTGAGCACGCCTTGAGGTGCTGGCTATTCAATCGAAATGCAAAAGGGATGATGCCCACATTGGCTGGCAAGACATTGCTTCATCACGCTGTGACACTGGTCAGCGAGTAAATTACTTGGTTGGCGAACTGACTGAAAAGCGAAATCGCTGAAGTTGCAACGTACTGGCCTTCAGGATTTATTCATCAGCGGACTTCACCTATCCATTTGGCTGGCCAGGCGCCTGAGCCCACAAGACCGCGAATCAAATCGGTTACAAGTCCAATCACTGCAGCGCTTGCCTGAGTTGTTGGCCTGGCAATGCTGGTTGCGCAAACGACGCGACGCATCATTGATGCGTCAGAAATGGTGGATGCCAGAAGTTGACCCGATTCAACTTCCTCGATGACAGATGACTGCGACAAGATGGTTTGACCGATGCCGGCGGATACCGCCTTTTTAACGCTGGTCAATGAGTCGATTTCTGCAACGACAGAGAGCTGGATTTTTTGCTGCTCACAGACATGGTCAATGATCTTTCTCAGACCATGCTCTTTTCCAGGCAGTACCAACTCTCTGCCTACCAGTTGGCGCATTCGAATGCTGGTGGGCAAAGAAGCCTTTCCGGGTGCGGTTATCAGTGCCAGACGTTCCTCCAATAAAACCCGTTTGAGCAAGTCCGGATCAGGTTCGTCGCCAAAAATTAGAGCCAGATCCAGTCGGCCCATTTGAAGCCATTCGCGCAGAAATCCGCTGTAGGCCTCAATGACTTGCAGCTGAATGCTTGGATACCGTTCGCGACATGCTTGGACGATTGGTACGGTGGCGGCCAATGCGACTGTCGTTGGAAGCCCCAATACCACTTGACCATGGGGATCGCCAGCGGAATGTCGCACGGCTTCCTTTGCTCTGTCGACATCGGCCAAAACTACTTTTGCATGCTCTAAAAAGACACGACCTTCTGATGTCAGTGACATTCCACGCGTCGAGCGACTGAACAGCCTAACGCCAAGCTCTTCTTCAAGTGCGGAAATCTGTTGACCAAGTGCGGGCTGGGCTATGTGTAATCTGCTGGAGGCTTTCAGCAGGCTGCCTGCATCGCTGACGCTCAAAAAGTACCTCAACTGGCGAAGTTCCATAGTTCCTTCTGCTATATAAAAAATAGCTATCCAATAGCTTTATTAAGTATTTTACAAATATACGGCGCAACTTCAAAATCCACTCCCATACAAGTCCAGTGTGTCTGCTAGGACAGAGATGACGTACCAAGGAGCTGAGAGGATGAGTGTGGACATAGAGAAGCTTACGAGATGGATCGGCCGTTCAGAATCACTCAGCGACGTCGCCACTGTGGTGCCTTTACGCGCACTGAGCGCAACACTGGATCATGACGACCCAACCATCGATCTGGGGTTTGAAGTTCCTCCTTGCTGGCATTGGTTGTACTTTCTACCGGTTCACCGTCAGTCCGAGATCGGTGCAGATGGACATGCAAAAAAGGGGGGCTTTTTGCCACCCGTGCCCCTGCCGCGGCGGATGTGGGCGGGTAGTCGGATTGAATTCTTGGCACCTGTCCGGGCCGGTCAGGCGATCAGTCGAACTTCGCGGATTGCAGATGTGCGCATGAAAGATGGCCGTACAGGGCCGCTGGTGTTCGTCAATGTGCACCATGAGATTCGAGCTGAAGGGCAACTTGCCATTCACGAAGAGCATGACATCGTCTACCGTGACATGCCCCAGCCAGGTGAACCGGTGCCTGCGGGGACGCCAGCGCCAGTGAATGCGTCCTGGTCGCGCGAGATCCGACCAGACGATGTGCTGCTTTTTCGATATTCGGCCCTCACATTCAATGGACACCGTATCCATTACGACCGCCGATATGTGACCGAAGTGGAAGGCTACCCGGGCTTGATCGTTCACGGCCCATTGATTGCCACATTGCTGCTGGATTTGCTGCGCCGCCAAATGCCAACGGCTCAATTGCAGCGGTTCTCTTTCAAGGCCATGAAACCGATATTTGATATCGCCCCCTTTACCGTTTGCGGCCGCATTGAGAACGATCAGACCGTACGGCTTTGGGCCGTTACACCCGATGGTTACTTGGCAATGGATGCGACTGCCGAGATTGCTTGAAATTCACCTCACCGTTTTTGGAGACCAGCATGTTCAATGATTCAGACCAATACCAGGATATTCGCGATGCTGTTCGCGACCTTTGTGCCCAGTTCCCTGACGAATACCATCGAAAAGTCGATGAAGCCCGGGGGTATCCGGAGGAGTTTGTTGATGCCCTGACGAAGGCCGGCTGGATGGCAGCATTGATCCCTCAGGAATACGGCGGCTCAGGCCTGTCGATGGCCGAGGCCTCGGTCATCATGGAAGAGATCAACCGCTCAGGGGGTAACTCGGGCGCCTGTCACGGCCAGATGTATGTGATGAATGCGATCGTGCGCAGCGGCTCCCAGGAACAGAAAGAGAAATTTCTTCCCAAAATCGCCACAGGCGAATTGCGCATCCAGTCTATGGGTGTGACTGAGCCAACCACCGGCAGTGACACCACCAAGCTCAAGACCAGTGCCGTCAAGAAAGACGGCCGCTGGGTCATCAACGGCCAAAAGGTCTGGATCTCGCGTATCCAGCACAGCGATTTGATGATCCTGCTGGCGCGCACGACGCCAATCGACCAGGTCAAAAAGCGATCGGAGGGCTTGTCGTGTTTCCTGATTGACCTCAAACAGGCGATCGGTAACGGGCTGACGGTGCGTCCGATCCTGAACATGGTCAACCACGAGACCAACGAGCTTTTCTTCGATAACCTGGAAATTCCGGAAGACGCCCTGCTGGGCGAAGAGGGCAAGGGCTTCAAGACGCTGCTGGATGGACTGAACGCCGAGCGTACGCTGATCGCCGCTGAGTGCATTGGTGACGGCTACTGGTTCATCGAACGCGCGCGCAAGTACGCTGGTGAACGCGTAGTGTTCGGCCGTCCGATCGGACAGAACCAAGGCGTTCAGTTCCCGATTGCCGACGCGTTCATTGAGCTGGAAGCAGCCAACCTGATGCGCTGGAAGGCCTGCGAAAAAATCGACGCGCACCAGAACGCTGGCGCCGAGGCCAACATGGCCAAGTACCTCGCGGCCAAAGCCTCTTGGGAGGCGGCCAACGTCTGTCTGCAGACCCACGGGGGTTTCGGATTTGCTTGCGAGTACGACATCGAACGCAAGTTCCGTGAGACGCGCCTCTACCAAGTGGCACCTATTTCGACCAACATGATCTACAGCTACGTGGCCGAGCACATCCTCGGCTTGCCGCGTTCGTTCTGATCGAAAGGCACGACCATGACAAGACCTCTGGATGGCGTGACTGTGATTACGCTCGAACATGCGATTGCTGCGCCGTTTTGTACGCGACAGCTTGCTGATTTGGGTGCACGCGTGATCAAGGTTGAGCGCCCCGGTGTTGGCGATTTCGCCCGTGCTTACGATACCCGTGTCAATGGCCTGGCATCCCATTTCGTCTGGACGAACCGGTCTAAAGAAAGCCTCACACTGGACGTCAAGCACGACGAAGCGCAGTCCATACTTCACAAGTTGCTGGCCAACGCTGATGTATTGG
>JACCDQ011779326.1_pt1 | contig 15255 bp, 16 predicted proteins | sample 7446031 | NCBI WGS metagenome assembly JACCDQ01 (sample SAMN15323442, study PRJNA562643) | freshwater metagenome | isolation source: river surface water | place: USA:Blue River Watershed | collected 2017-08-17
GGCAACACTGCGTCCGGCGCCGAGCTGCTGTACCGCACGCCAAGGCAGGACAGCATCGACGGCAACACCGTCGAGCTCGATGCCGAGCGCGCGCAATTCGCCGACAACGCCGTGCGCTACGAAGCCAGCGTCAGCGCAGTCAACGGCAAGCTCAAGAGCCTGCTGGCAGCCATTTCGGGGCAATAACGATGTCTCTCTTTTCCATTTTCAACGTCGCTGCCTCCGGCATGGCGGCACAGAGCCAGCGCCTGAACACCGTCGCCAGCAACATCGCCAACGCCGAGAGCGCCACCGGCCCCGACGGCCAGACCTACAGGGCCAAGCAGGTCGTGTTCGCGGCACAGGCTGTCGACAACGCTGGCAGCACCGGCGTAGCCGTCACCCAGGTGGTCGATGACCCGAACCCGCCACGCATGATGTTCGACCCCAAGCATCCGCTGGCCAACGAGCAGGGCTATGTCGCGATGCCCAACGTGAACCCGGTCGAGGAGATGGTGAACATGATCTCCGCATCGCGTGCGTACCAGAACAACGTCGAAACGCTGAATGCGGCGAAATCACTGTTGCAGAAGACCTTGACCATAGGCCAGTAACGACACCGGGGCCACGCAGATTTAGCGCAAGCGAAAAAAATCTGCGCGCCACCGACGAAGCACCGTTGAACACGCAGCACCGAACGCGCAATACCGATCAAGCAGCACCGATCAAGCAGCACTGATCAAGCAGCACCGAAGACGCACCACCATTTTGCAGCAAGGATAAGGAGCCACCATGGCCACAGTCGCCAATGTCCAGAACGTCGCGTCGAATGAACTGCTCGCCGCGATGAACCCCAAGTCCAGCGCCACCAGCGACGCCGATGCCGCACAGGACCGCTTCATGACGCTGCTGGTCACGCAGATGAAGAACCAGGACCCGCTGAACCCGCTCGACAATGCGCAGGTCACGTCGCAGCTGGCGCAGCTGTCGACCGTCACCGGCATCGACAAGCTCAACAACACCATGCAGGCGATGATGGCCTCGACCCAGGCCGCGCAATCACTGCAGGCCGCAAGCATGATCGGCCACGGCGTATTGGTGCCGGGCAGTTCGCTGACACTCAGCGGCGGCAAGGCCGTGTTCGGCGCCGAACTGTCGGGCCCGGCCGATGTCGTGCAAGTGACCATCGCCGACGGCGCCGGCAATCCGCTGCGCGTGCTCGACCTGGGCGCGCGTCCTGAAGGCGCCGTTGCACTGGCCTGGGACGGCAAGACCGCCTCCGGCGCCACCGCACCGGATGGCAATTACCAGATACAAGTTTCCGCCATGCGCGGTGGTCAGAAGGTGGGCGCCAATGCGCTCGGCTTCGGCGAAGTGATCAGCGTCTCCACCGGCAGCGGCGGCGCCAGACTCAACCTGACGGGCACCGCAAATCCCGTCTCCATGAACGACGTGCGCCAGATTCTCTGATTCCAAGTAATCACTTCAGCGGCGCACTTCATTTTCCAATCGCGGATTCCCCACACCCTCATCCGATTTCAAGGGAGTAGTCATGAGCTTTCAACAAGGACTGTCCGGCCTGTCGGCCTCGTCGAAGAGCCTCGAGGCCATCGGCAACAACGTCGCCAACGCCAACACCGTCGGCTTCAAGCAATCGCAGGCTATCTTCACCGATGTGTATGCCGCCTCGCTGTCGGGCAGCGGCACTTCGCAGATCGGCATCGGCACCCAGTTGTCTGAAGTCGTGCAGCAGTTCACGCAAGGGAATGTCACCGCGTCCAACAACCCGCTCGACATGGCGATCAATGGCGGCGGCTTCTTCCGCATGAGCACCAATGGCACGATCAGCTATGCGCGCAACGGCCAGTTCCAGCTCGACAAATCGGGCTTCATCGTCAATTCGTCGGGCTCGCGCCTGACCGGTTATGTAGCCGACAGCCGCGGCATCCTGTCGACCGGTGCGCCGGCGGACATCAACATCCGTACCTCGGACCTGCCGCCGCAGACCACCTCTACCGTCGATGCGGTCCTGAACCTCGATTCGCGTCAGATCGTGCCCGTCACCACGCCGTTCGACATCAATGACCCAACTACCTACAACAATGCGACCTCGGTGTCGGTATACGACTCGCTGGGCAACGCGCATGTGCTGCAGACCTTTTTTGTGAAAACGGCCGCTGGCGCATGGGATGTCTATGCAGCCGCCGACCAGAGCCTGATCAACGGTGGCGCGTCCATCGGCAGCCTGGCCTTTGGCACCGATGGCGCGCTGACCCCGGCCAGCCAGGCCGCGCTGCCGATCAATGCATCGATTCCGGTCACTACCGGCGCGACACCGACGCTGGCCGTCGGCATCGATTTCACCAACACCACGCAGTTCGGCTCGACCTTCTCGGTCAACAAGCTCGACCAGGATGGCTATACCTCGGGTCGCCTGTCCGGGTTTGGCGTCGGCCCGGACGGCACCGTCACCGGCCGCTATACCAATGGGCAGTCGGCCGTGCTGGGACAAGTCGTGCTGGCCGCGTTCGCGAACCCGAACGGCCTCAAGCCCATGGGCGGCAACCTGTGGACCGAAACCGCCGAATCCGGCAGCCCGATGGTGGGCGCGCCCGAGTCCGGCAACCTTGGTTCGCTGCAGTCGAATGCGGTCGAAGATTCCAACGTCGACCTGACGGCCGAACTGGTCAACATGATCACTGCGCAGCGCAATTACCAGGCCAATGCGCAGACTATCAAGACGCAAGACCAGGTGATGCAGACGCTGGTCAACCTGCGTTGATCCGACTGACGCCTTGACTGATACCGATTCGGGAGTAAAGCCATGGACCGCATGATCTATGTCGCGATGACCGGCGCCAAGCAGGTGATGGAGCAGCAGTCCAACACCGCGCACAACCTGGCCAATCTCGGCACCACCGGCTTTCGGGCGCAGCTCGACAGCTTCCGTTCGGTGCCGGTCGAAGGGCAGGGGCTGGCGACACGCGCCTTCGTGCTCGATGCCACCACCGGCAGCGACTTTTCGCAGGGCGTGGTGCAGCAGACCGGCAATGCGCTCGACGTCGCCATCAAGGGGGAGGGCTGGATAGCGCTGCAAGCCGAAGACGGTAGCGAGGTCTACAGCCGCGCCGGCAACCTCAGTGTCAACGACAGCGGCGTGCTGGTCGGGCAGGGCGGGCTGGCGGTCGCCGGCGACGGCGGCCCGATCACCGTGCCCCTCCAGGGCCGGCCGGCGATCGCGCCCGATGGCACCGTCAGCGTGATGGATGCGCGCGGCCTGTCAAATGCGGTCGGACGCATCCGGCTCGTCAATCCGCCGGCGGCTGACCTGCAGCGCGGCGACGATGGCCTGTTCCGCACCCGGTCGGGCGAGGTGCCCGGCGCCGATGCAATGGTCAGGCTCGCGCCCGGCAGCATCGAGGGCAGCAATGTGAATGCCGTGGATGCGATGGTGAACCTCATCACGCTGTCGCGCGCCTTCGACCTGCAAATGAGCCTGATGAAAAACGCCGAGAGCAACGAGGCAAAAGCCAGTCAGATCCTCTCAATGAATCCGTAACAACGCTCGCACAATATCCGCAGGCAGCATGTAAAGGAGCCCCGCCATGATGAAGTCACTGTGGATTGCGAAGACCGGCTTGAGCGCGCAACAGGCGCAGCTCGATGTCATCTCCAACAACCTCGCCAACGTCGGCACCAGCGGCTTCAAGCGCTCGCGTGCCGTGTTCGAGGACCTGATGTATCAGACCACGCGCGCCGCTGGTGCGCAATCGTCGCAGCAGACCCAGGTCGCAGCCGGCATGCAGCTCGGCACCGGCGTGCGTCCGGTCGCCACCGAGCGCCTCTTCACGCAGGGTAACCTGCAGCAGACCAGCAACCCGAAGGATGTCGCCATCCAGGGACAGGGCTTCTTCCAGGTGCTGCTGCCCGACGGGACGACCGGCTATACGCGCGACGGTTCGCTGCAGCTGAATGCCGAAGGCCAGCTGGTCACTTCCAGCGGCTACCCGATCCAGCCGGCCGTCACCGTGCCGGCCAATGCCACCGACGTGACCATCGGCAGCGATGGCACGATATCGATCAAGGCCGCAGGCGCGTCCCAGCACACGCAGGTCGGCAGCATTCAGCTGGCGCAATTCGCGAACCCGGCCGGCCTGGAGAGCAAGGGCGAGAACCTGTTCGCCGAAACTCCGGCCTCCGGCCAGCCGAATGCGGTCACGCCCGGCACCAATGGCAGCGGCGTGCTGATGCAAGGCTATGTCGAGACCTCGAACGTGAACGTGGTCGAAGAACTGGTTAACATGATTCAGACCCAGCGCGCATACGAAATCAACAGCAAGGCGATCAATACCGCCGACCAGATGCTGCAGCGTCTGGGCCAGCTGTAAGCGGAGGCTGTGATGGCAGGCCAATCTTCCGCTTCGGCACCTGCGGCCATGCCGCTGCATGCTCATCCCGAAGCACGCACGTTGGCGGCAATTGCGGCTCGCGTGCTGCTGACCGCCATCGGTTGCGGCGCACTGGCGACCGTCGTCGCGCTCGTGGCAGGCTGCGCCGGCGTCGCCCCCGATTCCATCGTTGAATCCGCACCGGTCAGGCAGAACCAGTCGGCCACCGCGCCGGCCATGAGTGGCGCGATCTACGCGGCTGACAATTTCCGACCGATGTTCGAGGATCGCCGCGCGCGACTGGTCGGGGATACGCTCATCATCAACATCGCCGAGAAGACCAGCGCCGGCAAGAACGTGGCCAGTTCGTCGAGCAAGGATACCAAGGCCGACCTGACCATGCCGACGGCCGTGGTGCCCATGAACTTCGAAGGTGCCTCCGGCATCAGCAATTCCGACAAGGCCGCGGCGAATGCAGCCAACAATTTCACCGGCACCGTGACCGCCACGGTCGTCGAGGTGCTGCCGAACGGGAACCTGAAAGTGCGCGGCGAGAAGCAGGTCGCCTTCGACCGCAGTACCGAATTCATCCGCTTCTCCGGTATCGTCAATCCGACCACCATCAGCAGCACCAATACCGTGCCTTCGACATCGGTGGCCGACATGCGCGTCGAGTACCGTACCAACTCGAACTTCGATCGCTCTGCAATGCAGTCGGCGCTTGCACGCTTCTTCCTGTCCATCCTGCCGCTCTGATACGGACAAGGCCATGTCGGAATTCATGAACCGCACCATTCTCCGTACGATACGCCACGCCGTGGCACGCTGTCGTGTTGCCTTCGCCGGCGGCCGCTTCGGCGGTCCGCTGCGCCGCCTCTTCATCGTCCGTTACCTCGTCTTGCTGTTGGCCGGACTGATGTCCTGGAACGCGCAAGCTGAGCGCCTGAAAGACCTTGCCTCGATCCAGGGCGTGCGTAACAACCAGTTATCTGGCTACGGCATCGTGGTCGGCCTCGATGGCACTGGCGACCAGACCACCCAAACACCTTTTACCGTGCAGAGCATCGCGTCGATGCTTTCGCAAATGGGGGTCAACCTGCCGCCCGGCCAGCAGCTGCAGCTGAAGAACGTTGCCGCCGTGATGGTGACAGCAGTGTTGCCAGCGTTTGCGCAGCCGGGGCAGGAGATCGACGTCACCGTTTCATCGATCGGCAATGCGAAGAGCCTGCGCGGCGGCACGCTGCTGCTCACGCCCCTGAAGGGTGCCGACAACCGCATTTATGCCATGGCCCAGGGCAACCTGCTGGTCGGCGGCGCGGGCGCGTCGGCCGGCGGCAGCAAGACCCAGATCAACCACTTGCTGGCCGGCCGTATCAGCGGCGGGGCCACCGTCGAACGCGAAGTGCCGACCATGATCGGCAATACCGACACCATTACGCTGGAACTGAAGACGACCGATTTCGCGAACTCGGCGCGCGTGGTCAGCGCGATCAACCGTACTTTTGGCGCAGACCTGGCCAGCGCGAAGAATGGCCGCGTGATCAAGGTGCGTGCGCCGGAAGGCGACAGCCAGCGCGTGTCTTTCCTCGCTGCGCTCGAAGAGCTCGACATCGGCACTGCCAAGGCGCCGGCCAAAGTCATCGTGAATGCGCGCACCGGCTCCATCGTGATGAACCAATCCGTCACCCTCGAACCCTGCGCGATCGCGCACGGCAACTTGTCGGTCGTGATTACGTCGACCCCGGTCATCAGCCAGCCCAATCCCTTCGGCCAGGGCCAGACCGTGGTCACCGAGAAGGCCGATATCGCGATCAAGAAAGATGGCGGCCAGTTGGTGCTGCTGCAGGCCGGCGTATCACTGGCCGATGTGGTGAAGGCATTGAATGCTGTCGGCGTTACCCCGCAAGATTTGCTGGTGATCCTGCAGGCGATGAAGTCTGCCGGCAGCCTGCGCGCCGAACTCGAGATCATTTGACGGAGCAAACGTCATGGCTGTGAATCCCACTGCGAATACTGCCACTGGCTTCATGCTTGATCCGAGCGGCGGCGCCGGTTTCAACGCCGGTACCGGCATCCTCGATGCCAGCGGCCTGAGAAGCCTGCGCGAAGCCGCACACGAGAATTCACCCGAGGCGCTGAAGAAGGTATCGACCCAGTTCGAAGCGCTGTTCCTCGACATGGTGATGAAGAGCATGCGCGACGCTGCACCGGCCGAAGGCCTGATGGACAGCGAGCAGGGCAAGATGATGCAGGGCATGCTCGACCAGCAGTATTCGAAGGCGCTGGCAGCGCGCGGTATCGGCCTGGCCGATGTGCTGGTGCGCCAGATGACGCCCAAAGGCCTGCCCGTGCCCGCTGCCGCTGCTGCATCCGCATCCACATCCGCATCCACAGCTGCAGCCGAGCCTCCGGGAGCCGCGTCCGTCAGCGCGAAGCTGTCCGTGCCTGCCAGTGCCACGGCACTGTCCGGTGCAGCGGCTTCCGCCAAGCGCAGCTTCATCGACAAGCTGAAGGCGCATGCCGAGACAGTCAGCGCCGCCACCGGCATTCCGTCGCGCTTCATGGTCGCGCATGCGGCGCTGGAGAGCGGCTGGGGCCGACGCGAGATTCGCAACGCCGACGGCAGCAATTCGCACAATATTTTCGGCATCAAGGCGGGCGCCAACTGGAAAGGCAAGACCACCGACGTGACGACCACCGAGTACGTGAACGGGATGCCGCAGAAACGCATCGAGCGCTTTCGCGCGTATGACTCCTACGCCGGCGCCTTTGCCGATTATGCCAAGACCCTGACCGGCAGCTCACGCTACCGTGAGGTGGTGGCGTCGGCGACGGATGCGAACGGCTTTGCGCAGGGTTTGCAAAAAGCCGGTTACGCGACCGACCCGCACTACGCGCAGAAACTGTCGCGCGTGATCTCGAGGGTCTGAAGTAAATATTTTCCAGCGCCGGCCGTAACCGGTGTGAGGGCCGGATTCATGGGCGGCATGCCGCAGTCCCTCATTTGATTGACGGCGCAACAAGGACGGCCCAGGCACCATCATGACAACCAGCATACTTTCCATCGGCCAGAGCGCGCTGGCAGCCGCGCAAATCGGGCTGGCCACCACCGGCCACAATATTGCCAACTCGGCCACGCCCGGCTATACGCGACAGATCGTCGAGCTGGGCGCCGTCGCCGGCCAGAACAGCGGCTATGGCTTTGTCGGCAAAGGCACCGAAGTCGTCGGCGTGCGGCGTGTCTATAGCGAGTTCCTGTCCGGCCAGGTGCTGTCGGCGCAAATCAACAAGAGCAGCCTCGATACCTATTATTCGCAGATCAAGCGCATCGACAACCTGCTGGCCGATCCTTCGGCCGGCGTGTCGCCCGCCTTGCAGGACTTCTTCAAGAGCGTACAGAACCTGGCCGCGCAGCCGAATGACGCGGCATCGCGGCAAGCCCTACTGTCGTCGTCGGAATCGCTGGCCGCCCGTTTCAACGGGCTGGACGCGCAGCTGGCCGACATGCGCGCCGGCGTCAATGGCCAGATCGAATCCAGCGTCTCTGCCGTCAATGCCTATGCACGCCAGATCGGCCAGCTGAACGACGCGATCGAAAAAGCGACCACCGCTGCGCAAGGCCGGCCGCCGAATGACTTGATGGACCAGCGCGACCAGCTGATCGCCGAGCTCGGCAAGGAAGTGCGGGTGACCGTGGTCGCGCAGGGGAACAGCAGCAACGTCTTCATCGGCAACGGCCAGCCGCTGGTCGTTGGTGACAAGGCCTATGCACTGGCGGCCACCAGTTCGCCGACCGATAGCAACCGCACCGTGGTGGCCTATGTCGCCAAGGGCAAGACCAGCATCCTCGCCGAAAGCGCGTTACCGGGCGGCCGGCTCGGCGGCCTGTTCGACTTCCGTTCGCAAACCCTGGACCCGACGCAGAATGCGCTGGGCCGTATCGCCATCGTACTTGGTGATACCGTCAATGCGCAGCACCGGCTGGGACAGACCACGTCCGGCGCAATGGGCACCGACCTGTTCCGGCTGCCGTCGCCGCAAGTCACCGCCAGCCGCGACAACACCGGTAGCGGGCAGGTGAGTGCCGTGCTGCAGGACAGTTCGCAGCTGACCACCAGCGACTACCGCGTGCAGTTCGATGGCAGCAACTACCATGTGACGCGCCTGTCCGATAATACCGACACCAGCTATGCGAGCCTGCCGCAGACCATCGACGGACTGACGATTTCGCTCGCGGGCACACCGGCCACCGGCGATGAATTCATGATCCGCCCGACTGCTGGCGGCGCGAACGGCCTGAAGGTGCTGATCAAGGATGTCTCCGGGCTGGCAGCGGCCGCGCCGTTGCGCGCGCAGTCGCTGGCCACCAATGCCGGCACCGGCACCATCAGCGCCGGCACGGTCGATGCGAGTTTCGTTCCCGCCAATATCGCCGCCCCGGTCACGCTGCAGTATGCAAGCGCCGGTAACCAGCTGAGCGGCTTCCCGGCGGTGCCGGTGACGGTCACGTCCAATGGCGTGGCCACCACCTATGCCGCCGGCGCGCCGGTCCCCTTCGTGGCCGATGCCAGCTACAGCTTCAATGGCATGCAGGTGACGCTGTCGGGCGCGCTCGCCAATGGCGACCGCTTCAGCATCGCTGCCAATACCGGCGGCGTCGGCGATGCGCGTAACGCTGCGCTGATGGCTGACTTGCAGGGCACGATGACCATAGGCGGCAAGACTGCGCACTTCCAGGGCGCCTACGCAATGCTGGTGGCCGACGTCGGCAACAAGACGCGCGAGCTGGAAGTCACCAGCGCTGCAGCCGGCACCTTCTTCACGCAGGCTGTTTCGGCGCAGCAGGGCGAATCGGGCGTCAACCTCGACGAAGAGGCCGCCAACCTGATGCGCTACCAGCAGGCTTACCAGGCAGCCGGCAAGTTGATGCAGACCGCCGGCCAGCTGTTCGACATCCTGCTGCAGCTCGGCCATTGATGGCCGCGCAGGCGGACAGATTAGGAACACCACGGCAGGCGATAAACAGTACGCTAAAAGCGGCAGGCACTGACGAGCTTCAGGACAGATCATGAGAATCAGCACCAACACCTTGTACGCCTCCGGGCAAGCGCGCATCACCGAGTTGCAGTCGAACCTGGTGAAAACCCAGCAACAGATCTCGACCGGCCGCCGCATCCTGTCGCCGGCCGACGATCCCATCGGCGCATCGCAAGTGCTGAACCTCGAGCAGGGGCAGGCGATGAACCAGCAATTCGCGACCAACCGCATCAATGCGGGCAATGCGCTGCGCGAACAGGAAGGCACGCTGACCGGGATTGACGAACTGACGCAAGACCTGAAGACATTGATGGTCCAGGCCGGTAACGGCGCGCTGGACGATACGCAGCGCGGCTACCTCGCGACCGAGCTCGACAGCAAGTTCGACCAATTGCTGTCACTGGCCAATAGCAAGGACAGCATGGGAAATTATCTGTTCTCGGGTTTCCAGGCTGGCACCGCCCCCTATGTGAAAACGGCCACCGGCGCCAGCTTCCAGGGCGATGGCGGGCAGCGCATGCTGCAGGTGGACGTCAGCCGTCGGGTCAGTACGGCGGTGAGCGGCGAGCAATTGTTCGAGGCTATCGATACCGGCACTGCTGCTGCGCCGGGCACGGTACAGGACATCTTCACGACTCTGCGCAGCTGGTCCGATGCACTGAAGTCATCAACCGCCACACCGGCCGCACAGGCGGCGCTCTCGAATGCGACGTCGGCCGCCGGCAATTCACTCGACACCTTGTTCGACCGCGTGCTGTCGGCACGCGCCACCATCGGGGCGCAGCAAAAGGAAATCGATGCGCTCGACAATGCCGGTTCAGCGCGCGACATCGAATATTCACAAGCCAAGTCGGTGCTGCAGGATGTGGATTACACGCAGGCCATCAGCCAGTTCAGCCAGCAGCAGACCACGCTGGAAGCGGCGATGAAATCCTTCAAGTCCGTGTCGCAGCTCTCGCTGTTCTCACTGATCTGATCCCCGGCCAGCCGCCATCCGCTTGCGCAGCAGGGCAGCCAGTTCGGCATGCCCGCCGTGTTCAGCGTAATACAGCGGCGTCCTGTCCCTGGCGTCGGTGACGCTGACGCTCGCGCCAAAGTCGAGCAGCAGCTCTGCCAGCTTCAAGCCACCCTCGGCCGCCGCCACATGCAAGGCGGTTTTTCCCTGCTCATCGCGCCGGTCGACATCGACTCCCTGCTTCAGCAAGGCACTCAATAGCTCGTCATGGTCGCGCTGGCAGGCCAGGTGCAGCAAGCTGCTCTCGCCCAGCGAGATATCCGTCTGGCCGATGGCAAACAGCAGCGCAGCCTTTTCTTCGGTATCGCGGTCGGACAAGGCCAGCCAGACCAGCGGCGGCACGTCATTCAGCAGCGCGTCCCTGACCGCCTTCTTGCCATGCTCGCGCAAGACCTTGGCGACGCTGGCGGCACTGCCGTGCGCCAGCTTCGAGATCAGCAATTGCGAAGGCTGCCGCGCGTGGGCAGCGGTCAGTGCGCGCTTGCCCGTCTCGCCGGGACGCGGCTTGCGTACATAGACTTCCCCGGCCTTGGTGCGAGTGATGCCCAGCGCATCGACACGGCGTATGTTTTCACCGGTGATCTGGGTCAGGAATTGCCAGGTCTTTTCACTGCTGGGCATCCTGTGCTTCTTGCGTACGTGTGAGCTGACGAAGTCGAACAGTGAGGTCAGCTGTTCACGCAGTGCGCCCGAAGCCAGCGACTTCTTGCCGGACAGCAGGAAGTAAGTGCCTTCATCGGTGGGCAGCGACTTGTCCAGCGTGCCGGCTTCGCAGCAGCCAAGGATGACGTCGCCATGCCAGGTCTCTTCGCTGGTTGGGTGTCGCAGCGTGGCGCGTAGCTCTTCCCATGGCAGCTTGTCGATCACGCCGCGGGCCGACAGCGTGAAGCCATCGGGATCGTCGTCTCCATGCAATTGCACGATCACGCGCGTATCGGGGCCGACCAGGCCTTGTCTGAACAGACCGCGCACCTGTTCCAGCAGGGCTTGCTTGCGCGCGTCGGAGGAGTCGCCCATCGACATATGGGCAATCACCGCAGCATGCCGCAGGCCGTGCTTTTCAAGCGCGCTGATCACGTGGGTATTGGTGTGTTCGAGGTCGGCGCCGCCGCTCAGGTAGAGCACATGCAGTGGGGCGTCGGCTCCGGCCCCGGCCCCGGCTTTGCGCCGGTCTTTACCCCCGGCGACGCGGGCAGCAGGCTCGTCAACGGCACTCGGCTCGCGCGGCGGGGCGGGTTTGTCGATGCGGGCAGTCATGCGCGGGATGGACATGGCGCGGCCTTTCCAGCAAGTTCGGGCAAGTTCGGGCGCGGGAGGGATTCCCGGTCATTGACAGGTCGGTATCCCGGCGGCCACTACCGGTTCGCCCTTGGTGCAGCGGTGACGCAATGCGTCAGCCGGCGCCTGCCAGTGCGCTGGTCACCCGGGTGAGTGCCTGCTCCATCGCTGCCAGCAGCGGCGCCGACAGATACGGCAGTGCAACGGTGATCATCAGGAAGCCTGCGCCCAGCGTGACCGGGAAGCCGATGCCGAACAGGTTCAGCTGCGGCGCGGCCTTGTTCAGGATGCCGAGCGCGAGGTTGGTCACCAGCAGTACTGCGATGATGGGTAAGGCCAGTTGCAGGCCGAGCGCGAACACCTGCCCGCCATAGGTGGCCAGCATCCGGAACGGGCCCATGCCCATGGGCGTGGCCGATATCGGCAGGGCGGTAAAGCTCTTGGCGAGTGTGGCCAGTAGTGCAAGGTGCAGGTTGGAGGCCACGAAGATCATCAGCGCCAGCCAGCCGAAGAACTGGCTGACCGACGAGGCCTGGGACTGGCTCAAGGGGTCGAAGAAAGTGGAGAAGGACAAACCCATGCTGAGCGCAGCCAGTTCACCCGCCAGCTCGACGGCGGCGAACACCAGCCGCATCGCAAAGCCGAGCGCAAAGCCGATCAGCATCTGCTGCACCAGTACCAGCAGGCCGTCGCCGGAGAAGGGCGCAACCTCGGGTAGCGGCGGCAGGCCGGGGGCGATGGCGACCGACAGCAGCAAGCCCAGCCCAACTTTGACCGTGGTCGGTATGCTGCTGTGCCCGAATAGCGGCGCGACCGTGATCATCGCCAGTATCCGCGCAGCCGGCCACAGCAGCATGACCATCCATGCATTGAGCTGTACGCTACTGACGGAAAACATCGGGGATAAATAGTTGTCTGATGACGGGAGCTCAGCCGACCAGCGCCGGTATGCCCGTCAGCGTGCGGCGCATGAAGTCCAGCAGCACGGTCAGCATCCACGGCCCGCCAATCACGATGGCCAGCATGATGCCGACCAGCTTGGGAATGAAGGACAGCGTGGCTTCGTTGATCTGGGTCGCGGCCTGGAAGATGCTGACGACGAGGCCGATCGCGAGGGCGACCAGCAGCAGCGGACCCGCCACCATCAGCAGCGTTTCCATGGCCAGGCGACCCTGGGTCATGACGGTTTCGGGTGTCATCGCTTGTCCTCAGCTGACAAAGCTCTGCGCCAGGGAACCGACCAGCAGCGCCCAGCCATCCACCAGCACGAACAGGATCAGCTTGAACGGCAGCGCGACAATGGCCGGTGACACCATCATCATGCCCAGCGCCATCAATACGCTGGCCACCACCATGTCGATGATCAGGAAGGGGATGAAGATTGCAAAGCCGATCTGGAAAGCGGTTTTCAGTTCCGAGGTGATGAAGGCCGGCACCAGCAGTCGCAGCGGCACCTGCTCCGGCCCCTCGAGCGCCGGGCTGCCGGAAAGCTGCACATACAGCGCGAGGTCGGACGCGCGAGTCTGCGCCATCATGAATTGCTTAAGCGGCGCGGCGCCGTTCTCGAGGGCGACTTGCATGCTGATCTTGTTTTCCTGCAGCGGCTGCCAGGCTTCGTCATAGATCTTGTCCAGCGTCGGGCCCATCACGAAGAAGGACAGGAACAGCGACAGGCCAACGATCACCTGGTTGGGCGGCGCATGTTGCGTGCCCAGTGCCTGCCGCAGCAGCGACAGCACGATGACGATGCGGGTAAAGCTGGTCATCATCAGCAGCACGGCCGGCAGGAAGCCGAGCGCCGTCATGAACAGCAGGGTTTGCAGCGACAGGCTGTAATTGGTACCGCCGCCGGCGGCCGGGGAGGTGCTGAAGGCGGTAATACCCGGCTCGGCCAGTGCGGCGAGCGGTGTCAGCAGAAGTGCTGGCAGGCCGGCACGCAATACGGCACGCAATACCGTACGCAATTTCGCGGGCAATGCAAGGGGCATGGCACGATGGATCTCGCTACGCATCATGAATCCTGCTTCCGGTTCAGTGCGCGCTGCAGCCAGGCGGCGAACGGAGGCAGCGGCGGCTGGACTCCGGCGGCGTCGCTCGCTCCGCCGGCAAGGTTCAGGTTGACGGTTGTCTGCGGCAGCGTCTTGTCGAGCAGGTTCACACTGCCCGGTGCCACGCCCAGCACCAGCCATTGGCCGGCCACTTCGACGACAGCCACCCGTTCGCGCGGGCCCACCGATGCGGCAGCGATCACGCGCACTGTCGCATTCGAGGTCGGGCGCAAGCGGCCGAGGCGGGCGACGGCCCATGCGAGGCCGACTATCATTCCCAGCACCAGCAATAGCCCGAAAGTTACCTGCAACATGATTTCGCTCCTGCCTCGGGCCTTATTTGTTCAACTTGCGAATGCGCTCCGACGGCGTGACGATGTCCGTCAGTCGGATGCCGAACTTGTCATTGACCACGACCACTTCGCCTTGCGCGATCAGGCAGCCATTGACCAGCACATCCATCGGCTCGCCGGCCAGGCCGTCTAGCTCCACCACCGAGCCTTGTGCCAGTTGCAGCAGGTTCTTGATGGCGATCTTGGTGCGGCCCAGTTCCACGGTCAGCTGCACCGGGATGTCGAGGATGAAGTCGATGTCGTTCTTCTGCACGCTGCCGCCGCTGGACGTGAAGTCGCGGAATGCCGCCTTCTCGACAGGGGCAGTCGCGGCAGCGGGGCCTTCGGTGGCGGCCTGCTCGGCCAGCGCGGCGCTCCAGTCGTCGACGGTGGCGCTGTTCTCGGGGTCAAGCATTGTCGTCATGTTCATCTCCTTGCAGGTTGTCCTGATGGGCGGCGGGCAGCAACTCCTGCACGCGAATCGCATACTGGCCGTTGAGCTGGCCGTGCGTGCAGTGCATCACTGGCACACCGGCGACTTTCGCTTCCAGCGTGTCGGGAATGTCGAGGCCGATCACATCGCCGGCGCGCATCTTCATCACGTCGGCCAGTGTCATGCGGATGTTGCCGAGGTCGACCACCAGCTCGACTTCGGCCGTCTGTATCTGCTGCTTGAGCAGCTTGATCCAGCGCTGGTCCATCTCCAGCGTCTCACCCTGCAGACTGGACGTCATCAGGTCGCGAATGGGCTCGATCATGGAATAGGGCATGCAGACATGCATCTCGCCCGATTGCGAGCCGAGCTCGACGGTAAAGGTGGTCGACACCACCACTTCATTCGGCGTGGCGATGTTGGCGAACTGGGTGTTCATCTCGGAGCGGATGTATTCGAACTCCAGCGGATGCACCGGCTCCCAGGATTTGCGATAGGTCTCGAACCAGATCTCGAGCACGCGCTGGATGATGCGCTGCTCGGTCTGCGTGAAGTCGCGGCCCTCGACGCGCGTATGGAAACGACCATCGCCGCCAAACAGGTTGTCGATCATCAGGAACACGAGGTTGGGGTCGATCACCATCAGCGCCGTGCCGCGCAAGGGCTTGCAGTGCACCAGGTTCAGGTTGGTCGGCACCACCAGGTTGCGGATGAATTCGCTGTACTTCGAGACGCGCACCGGACC
>JACCDQ011292125.1_pt1 | contig 15244 bp, 13 predicted proteins | sample 7446031 | NCBI WGS metagenome assembly JACCDQ01 (sample SAMN15323442, study PRJNA562643) | freshwater metagenome | isolation source: river surface water | place: USA:Blue River Watershed | collected 2017-08-17
GCATCAGTAAAAGTAGCTTTTAGTTCAAGAAAGGGTACTTTTTGGGCGTGAATCTGAATCACCTCTAAGGCACGAGGCTCGTCGTCAATGGCAATGGCGGTAACCCCCAACCCCTGAAGGAGAGTAATGTTTTTTTGCATAATGTCTAATAAATTCCGATAATCAAAGATACAAAATAATCATTGTCCGATACTTGAATATCAAGCGTATGGCGGTTTGGATAAATCAATTCGAGCCGTTTTTTTACATTCTCTAAGCCAATGCCATTATTTGCTTGTTCGGGCGAATTTTCTTGTTTTGGATGCAGACTATTATGTACTTTAAAATAGAGTTTTTGTGCATCGTGCGTAAGTGTAATGTATATCCACGAAGGGTTGCGGAAACTTATACCATGTTTAAAGGCATTCTCTACAAATGGGTTCAGTAGCATCGGCGAAATAAAAATCTCTCGTTCGCTGTTTTGGATATTTACCTTGATTTCGATATTATGATTCTCATCAATTCTCATCCGTTGAATATCGATGTAGTTATGTAAATATTCAATTTCTTTACTTAATGGAATTCTATCTTGATGGTTTTCATTGAGCATAAAACGCATCATATCGCCCAGTTTTTGAATACCATCCGAGGTTTTTTCGGCATTTTCCTTCAACGAAACCGAATAAAGTGTATTCAGTGCATTGAATAAAAAATGTGGGTTTATTTGCGAGCGAAGATTCAATAGTTCGGCCGATTTTGAGACGATTTGTGTTTTAAGCTCGATTTTTTCTTTGAAAATGACTTTTCTTAAAAAGGCGATAACAACAGAAATAAAAGTAAATATCAAGAATAATTGAAGAATCCATTCCGCATGAAATCCTAAATAGACATGGGAGTAATTTAACCAACTTATGAATTGAATAAAATATCCGCCAATTGCCCCCAAAAAATTGATAAATAAAAAATAAATTGCCCCATTCTGAAATTCTTTTGACTTCACTGAAGAAAAATAGGGGAGAACTTTCCTGTAAAATACATCTTGAGTAAAGTAAACAGTTGTAGCACAAATCGCCATTAGTGATAATTCTCTGACAGCTCCATACCAATAGTTTTTGCGGGGAAGGTTAGCCGTTATCGCAACCAGTATCATAAATCCAGCGATTGAAATATTCAAGAAATACATTAAATACTGAAAATTTTCTTCTTTTTCCTCATTCAGTTTTTGATTCAAGAAATAGTAGAATTGAGCGAAACCCTCGTACAACAAAATAATAACGATTGCTGCCATCGAGTTTGTGAAGAAGAAAAGCTTTCGGAAGAGAGAATAGACTTTTATACCAGCTATTTGTTCATGACTATCGACGGTATGACGAATGTATAGTTTAAGAAAATCAAACAAAAAAACACTCGTAACTACAAAGGCAATACTTATAAATATGAGTATAAATAGTTGGTAGTCAAGTTTTTTTTCTTTGAATCGAGGATAAATATAGTAATGAAATATAAACCACCCGCCTAAGAAAAATAATGCTCCCGTACTGATTGGGAATATGGTGTTTGAAAAGTGATTGTAGTTTCTGAGTGGCCCCCAAATAAGTGCGTGTGGTATTTTATTCAGCTCAGCAGCCGTGACTATTTGGTCGAAGTGTCTTGCTTCTTGGAAAAGCCTTCGTGCTACATAAATGATTATCGAAATAAAAACAAGGAAGAATTCGTATCGTCTGATTTTTTGTAATGATTGCATAGCTTTTTCATAATTTTTCAACAAAACTATGCTCTTAAATTATACAAAAATTAAAAATGTTTTAGAAGTACAGGAAAATGTGACGAAATGGTAGTACAAGTTTCTAACTCGTGTTGCAATGGAATCAAAACCCAATTTTTCTACGTTCGGGTTCCTCCGTAATTACCCTCATGACATTTCCAGCAAAACGATTTTCATATTTTTCGTGCCAATATGCAGCCGCCATTTGCCATTTTTCAACCTCAGCTTTTAGTTTTTCATTTTCGAGTTGGAGTTTTTCCATCGAAAAATCAACAGAATAAAGCTCGATATCCATTAAATCAATAATACCAATACCCAAAACTTTGGCAATTTCGGTAGCTCTCGAAATCGTTAATTCAGTTTTGTTACGTTCAATATCACCGTAGGCCGTAGTCGAAATTCCCAACATATCAGCCATATTTTCTTGCGAAAAACCTTTAGTTAGGCGTATTTGACGTATTTTCTCTCCTGTGTTCATAAATATAAGGGCTTTATTCGTTATTCGTTGTTCGAATAATTCGTCATTTCTTCTTAATATCAGTTTTTCTGAGAAAATATCTGAAATTCTGACTACAAATTTCTAAAAGAATTAACATCTTTGTATCGAACAATTCGGCAACTTAGAAAGTTCTGTTTTTGAACTTAGATAACTAACGTTGCGTTTTGTTAGATAGCAAACAGATTTTAATATTACTGATTACAAATAACTAATTACAGAAAAATATGCATTTTGGAGAAGAATTTCGCAAGTATGCCGTGCATCACATGGGCATGAGTGGTTTAGGAATTGATGATTATATGAAGCACAACGTTCAGAATATGACTCCGAATATCATCGAAGAGCGTCCGATGCGTTTTGCCGCTATCGACGTTTTCTCTCGTTTGATTATGGACCGTATCATTTTCTTAGGAACAGGTGTTGACGATTACGTAGCAAACGTAGTAGTAGCACAATTGCTTTTCTTAGAGTCTGTTGATGCCAAAAAAGACGTTTTGATGTACATCAATAGTCCAGGTGGGTCGGTTTATGCAGGTTTGGGTATGTACGATACCATGCAGTATGTGCGTCCTGATGTAGCTACAATCTGTACGTCATTAGCTGCTTCAATGGGAGCTGTGTTATTGGCAGGTGGTGCAGCAGGCAAACGTTCGGCTTTGCCGCACGCACGTGTAATGATTCACCAACCAAGTGGCGGTGCCCAGGGACAATCACGTGATATGGAGATTACCGTGAAGGAAATCATCAAATTACGCCACGAATTATATGAAATCTTAGCAAATCATACAGGAAAAACAATCGAACAGGTAGAGCAAGACTCTGACCGTGATTACTGGATGAAAGCTGAAGAAGCAAAAACTTATGGTTTAATTGATGAGGTTTTATACCGTGATAAATAAGAAAAGTACACAGTCGACAGTTTACAGTCGATAGTTTTAACCTAAAAAGTCTGCGTAATCCAATTACGCAGACTTTTTTTATTACTGTATTTTATGAAATTTATCATTCATCATTAATAATTCATCATTACTTAGCCCTAACTTTGCAAAAAAATATTTAAAAAAGTATGAGTTCTCTTCCCAATGGAGCAATTATCGCTCCTTCTGTTTTAGCAGCCGATTTTGCGAATCTTCAACGTGACTGCGAAATGCTTAATGCTTCACAAGCTGATTGGTTTCATATCGACATTATGGACGGTGTTTTTGTGCCAAATATTTCGTTCGGAATGCCAGTTTTAGAAGCAATCCAACGCCATGCTAAAAAGCCATTGGATGTACATTTGATGATTGTGCAGCCAGAACGATATTTAGAAACATTCAAGAAATTGGGGGCAGAAATCATCACGGTTCATTACGAAGCTTGTCCGCATTTGCATCGCACGATTCAACAAATCAAAGATTTAGGTTGTAAAGCAGGCGTTGCACTCAATCCGCATACACCCGTAAATGTACTCGAAGATATTATTCATGATATTGATATGGTATTGGTGATGTCGGTAAACCCTGGTTTTGGTGGACAAAAATTTATTGAATATACTTACGAAAAAGTGCGTAAAGTACGTCAAATGTCGGCTACTGTAATGATTGAAATTGATGGAGGAGTAACTTCTAAAAACGCCAAGCAACTCGTTGAGGCAGGGGCAAATGCTCTCGTTGCAGGTAGTTTTGTATTTAGTTCAGAAAACCCAATTCAGACAATTGCAGATTTAAAAACCATTTAATTGATGCAAATACAGCAATTTCTTAAACAGAATACAAACTTTATTCTTATCGGGATTGTAGTCTTAGCATTTGGTTTGAGATATTATAAAATAGGCGAACACGGACTGGCTGGCGACGAAAAATATTCATTGTTTGTGAGCCAGTTTGTGACCTATGAAGGCAATAATCAACACGATTCTGTCAGAAAACCCAACGATAAATATTTTACACCAAAAGAGTTTTGGTCAGAAAAATCATTGCCAGATTTCTTCGATTCGATAGCACGTTTAGATACAGGTAATGGAGCATTATACACGTATTCGCTGCATTATTGGACAAAGTTCTTTGGAGTTTCGGATAAAAGTATGCGAATGCCTTCGCTGATTTTTAATCTTTTTACTATTGTTTTATTATTTGTTTTTGTAAAAGAACATTTCCGTTCACAGAATTTAGCCTTATTAGCCGCATTTCTTGCCGCAATTTCTCCTTTCTACATCAATTACTCGCAAGTAGCACGCAATTATAGTATTAATATATTTTTTACCTTGCTGGCTACCCATCTATTACTAAAAATCATTCAAGAAGAGGAAAATAGTCAAAAGCCTGTTTGGAAGTACGTTTTCTATGGTTGTTGTGCTTTAGCCTGTGAACTTTGTCATTTTGCTACTTTTCCTCTTTTTTTAATTCATGCTTTATTTGTTGTTCTTTTCTTCAGACAAAAAAGAGGATATATCGGCTTTACATTAGCTGCCATTATACCATTAGTAGGTGTATTGGCATGGCTAAATTGTGATGGAGGAAGATGGCTATTTGATTACGTGGCGAATAGCGTGAAAACCTACAATCAAATGGCCCTCGAAACACCAGATGATTATCTGAATGTCGCTAATTTAAAGAATATACTCAAACAATTACGCCATGTTATTTCGGCGATGTTTTTGTTGATTGATGGCTATCCATCACAAGCTGTTTTCTATAAGAAAATATATCTTCTCATCATTTTATCAGCTCTTTTAGGCTTCTTTGTTTTTATACAAAAGTCACTCAAAATCTCAGACAAACAACAATTTCGTTTAAGAGTTTTTATCGTTTTATTATCATTCATTCCTCTATTTACCTTAATTGTTTTTGCTTATCAAGATGGTAATACATTCCGAATAATGCCACGTTATTTGGCTTATTCGTATAGTTTCTCTTTAGTTTTGATTACACTGATTATCAAAGACTTGTGGAGTAAAAAGCCGATAGTGAAATTTTCTGTTTATGCAGTTTTTATCCTACAATTCTTCATGGTTCTACGTCTGATAAATACTATTTGGTATGATAATGCTCCACGTTATTTTATGTATTTTTCGGAACCCCGCCAAGCCAATACATACGAGTTTTCGGCAAAGGCAATTCAGCGAGAATATGCAAAAGGCGATACAGTTTTATATCCTTCTGTTTTCATTGAGAAGAGAGGTGGTTTAGGTATGCCTTCTTACTCCGTTTCTGATGCACAGCTGACAAACTTTTATCTGCCTAAAGAATCTGAAATTATTCAACGAGTTGATATTAATGAAGCTAATAAAATTATCATTAAAAAAGCTAATGGAAGTGAAAAACTAATCTTTGATTTTAAAGGAGCTAAATACAGATATTAGTAGTAAATAAGATGAGTAAATAGGATATTAATTCCATTGTAATTTAAGTTAGTACAGTTTTGGTCATTCCGTAGGAATCTGTGCGTAACAAACAAATTCGACGAAAACAAATGCTTGCTGAGGAACGCTCAGTTCATGGTATTGAGTGTTTAAAAATTTATACTTACTTAAATTACAGTGTATTAATTATGTATTGGCACTACAAAGTAGCCACAAAACTCCGTGAAATAAGGCGAGTTTTCTACCCTGTATTAAAAATTTATTTAACATTTAATTGCGTATTCTCACTAAATAAAGATTGATAAGTACAATACTTGCTAAGACCACAAAAAAAGAGGCGTCGCAATTTGCAACGCCTCTTTTGTATTTACCCAATATTGAAATTAGAATTTATACACACGCTTTGTAATTTGTTGCGTTTCTGTACGAAGACTAATAGTATATGTTCCTTCTGAGTAGTTGCTCAAGTCAAGACGGTATTCTGATTGATTTGGCGTTAAAATCGTTTTAGAAATTATTCTGTTCGATTTATCAGTGATAATAATCATACCTGAATCTTTCAACATATTTTCTGAAACTGAAACCTTAACGGCATCAGCAGTTGGGTTTGGATATACCTTAAATACCTCTTCAGCTACAAGCTCAATAGATGCAGAAGCTTTTGCTGGAGTTGTTACTTGTAATACGTTAGTGTAACCCGAGTTCCCTTTTGAGTTAGTAGCTCTTACACGATAGAAGTATTTTGTTTTTTCAGCTACAGTTTTATCAACATAACTAACTTCATTGCGGCCAGTTGATGCTAATTTTGTAAATGTAGTTCCATCAGTAGAACGCTCTACATCAAAAGCAGTTTCTTTGTTTGAATCATCACCCCATTTCAATGAAACTTCCGTTGCTGTAGCTGTTCCTTTAAGGTCATAAGGAGCATTCGGAGCAGCAGTTACTACTATTTCAAGTTTCGTTGTTGGAGAATATTTCGAACTACCATACTTATTTGAAGCATTAACTCTAAAATAGTATGTTACGCCTTCTTCTACAGGAATACTCGTTGCTGCAACAGTATTTGAATCAAGGTCAGCTCTAACAACACCTTTTGTGAAAGTACTATCAGTTGCTCTTTCAAGTGCAAAGCCCCACTCATCATCTGAATTATCTTTCCAACCAGTTTTAATAATAGTATTACCTAAAGCATCATTAGCTAAAACTGCTGTTAAGTTTGTAGGAGCGTACGGAGGTCCTAAAGTTGTAGCAGTAGCTACATTTGAGAACGGTGATTCTCCTTGGAAGTTAGCTGTAACAATTTTATACCAATATTTAGTCTTTGGAGAGGCTGATTTATCTGAATAAGTTGCTTCGTAGTCACCAAGTGTTGCTATTTTAGTAAAACCATCAGTAGCACTTATTGACGAACGATATACACCTTGAGCTACACGATTGTTAGTTACTCCATCTTGCGTACCTAAGTTCCAAGCTAAATCAATTTGAGTAGTCGAAATTGTCTTCGCAGTCAAGTTAAATGCTGGATTTGGAGCTACTCGTTTCAAAGTAGTTACTGGCAATACACCCGAAGGAGCACTATCTCCTCCCGTATTGAATGCGATTACTCTAAAGAAATACCTTTGTCCTTCATTCAAGTTTTGTACCACAAATCCTGTGTTGTTTGGTGGATTCGTACCAACTGTCACCCAAGTATTATTATCAACTGATTGTTGGATTGTAAAACCAGTAGCATTACTCGCTCCATTTATCCAAAATAAACCAACAGAATTTAAACCTAAACTGAAAGTACCTAAATTATTGGGTGCTACAGGAGGGTCTGGTGGGGTTATAAAGAATGGAGTTCTTGACTCAGGTAGTGCAACACCAGTAGCATTACGAGCTGATACACGGTATGAATAAAATGTGTTTGGCTGAGTTGAATTATCAACATAAGAACGTTGACCAGTACCAGCAACACCAGGAATTGTTGCAATTACAGAGTAATCTCCACCTGTCGAACGCTCAATAATGAAACTTGTTTCATTAGTTGAATTATCATTAAACAAGAGGGTATTCGTGCGTTGCGAATAAGGTGTAGCAACAGTTGCTCCAGTCACTACCGCAGGAATATTATCATTTGTCGAAACAATAATTCCATTACTCCAACACGAAACTGTTTTTCCTGCTGGTGCTGGGTCAGCAGGCATATTAGGTTGTGCTACACAAACTGGGTCAACATCTACGCCATTTCTGATTGCTCTTACCCAAATATAATACGTTGTATTTGGTTGTAAATTTGTAAGTGTGTAAGCACCAAGTGGGCTGTTGTTAGCAAAACCTGTAAGGAGCGAAGGATAACCTGTTGATAATACAGAATAGGCAATTTGGAATTCTGTTTCGTCTAACGAGTTATCAGTCCATGTTAGATTAATTCTTGTGCCACTACCACCAACTGGGGTTCCAACAAGGCCTGTTGGGGCATTGGGAGCAGCAAACATTGTTGTGTTGGTAGAGCTACCATTTGCCTTTGTTGATTTACTTCCATCTGATGCTTGCACGTGCCAAAATGTCGTAATCAACAAAAAAAGGGATAGAAAATAATTTTTTCTCATAGCTAAACTATCAGTTTTAGTTATTAATATTGGGAGGGAACTTTTGTTTTTTGTAAATATAAATGTTTTTATTCATTATAGACCCATTCTGACACACGAAAATTATTTTACGGTAAACTTTATTTCTTGAAATTATATTTAATTGTAAAATAAGTAGTTGATAGTCAATAAACTGGCTCTTAACTTGTATTTAAAGCATATTATTGGACTGCAATAACCGATATTTCAACGTTTACATCTTTTGGTAGTTTGGCTACTTGTACTGTTTCACGGGCGGGTGGCATTGATGCAAAGTAACCACCATATACTTCGTTCACAAGTCCAAAGTCATCCATATTTTTTAAAAAAATACTCGATTTTACAATATTCTCGTAGCTCATACCTGCTTCTGCTAAGATATTGCCTATGTTTTCCATTACTTTGTGAGCTTCAGCTTTTAGGTCGCCTGATGCAGCCAATTCGAGTGCAATCTGGCCCGAAACATAAAGCGTGTTACCTGCCAAAACTGCTTGACTGTAAGGCCCAATCGGAGCGGGTGCTTTTTCGGTATAGATGATTTTTTTCATGTATGAATTTTTGTTGAAGATAATGTTTGTTTTATGAGTGTCTATTTTCTTTAAACCATTCTACGTTTAATTTCGTAAATTTGGAAAACAAAAATCAGAATAAAACTGACAATAAACAATTTTCGTCGCATAATTATTAAGAATAAATGAGCAGCTCGACTGGTACACAAATTTCCGAAAATCAAAATCTTCTAAAAAAAGATGCTATTATAATTTTCATAAAAAATCCACAATTAGGTAAAGTAAAAACACGTTTAGCGGCAACCGTTGGTAATGAAAGAGCCTTAGAAATTTACCATTTATTAATGCAACACACAAAAGCAATTACTAAGCCCTTAGTAAATGTTAATAAATATTTATTTTACTCTGATTTTGTAGATGAAAACGATATTTGGGAAAATACAGAATACCATAAGTCTATACAATTTACAGGGCAAGATTTAGGGTTGAAAATGGCTGATGCGTTTCTTGAAACGTACCGTCAAAAACATGCTAAGGCACTGATAATTGGAAGTGACTGCTTGGAATTAAATCAAGAAATAATCACGGATGCTTATCGACAACTATCTAATCATGAAGTAGTTATAGGGCCTGCTTATGATGGGGGATATTATTCGATTGGATTTAATTTTGAGTTAATCGGAGAAGCCAGTCAGGATGTTCTAAAGCAACTATTCTGGAACAAAGAATGGAGTCATGAAAGGGTAGGGCAAGAGGCAATAGGAGCTTGTAAAGCAATGGATTTAAGCTATTTCCTCTTACCAACTTTAACAGATGTAGATGAGGAAAAAGATTATTTAGCGACACAGCATTTAGCTCTGAAAACCGACTAATAATTTTTGGTGAAGACTTAAAATCTGAGGTAAGACAAGCTGACTATCATCGTTAATGATTTGATAGTCAGCAATATTTAAAAATTCTTCTTCTGATTTCTGTCGAGCCATAATCGAGTATATTTGCTCTACGCTACGCTGAGGGTCACGCTGCTGAATTCGTTTAATTCTGATTTCAATCGGACAACTTACGACAATTATTTTGTTTAAATCGTTTCCTTTTCCTGCTGCACTGCTGATGGCTGCTTCACGTAAAACATACGATTGATTTTGATGTTGCTTAAGCCATTGTTGAGTATCTTCAAAAACTCTCGGATGAATCAGCAAATTGAGCATTTGAAGCAATTGAGGGTTTTCAAAAACCTGATTTGCAACCCACTTTCTATTATATTGACCGTTTTCGTCGTATGCTTGTCGGCCGAGTAGTTCTTTTATTTCTTTTCTTAGTTGTAAATCATTATTGGTAAGCCAATTCGCTCGTAAATCGGCATAGTAAACAGGAATGCCCAGCAATTCAAAAACTTTACAAACAATGCTTTTTCCAGAGCCAATTCCTCCTGTTATGCCAATTACTTTCATATTGTTGGTTTTTGCTTCTTTACAAAATATTCCCAAACGATGCTTTTCTGATAAATTTGATTTACCTGCTTGGGTGCTTTTCTCTCCAGTTTCGGTATCATTGCATAAAATGCGAAGTGAGCTTTGATAATAGCCCAAACGTCGGCCAATGAACCATCTATCAATAGTTTAACTCCCGAGATTCCATCCAAAATAAGCCTTAGAAAAATCGTTGAAAAGAGTCTATTGCTTGGTAAATTTTTATACAACATTGCAAGACCATTTCTGTAGTTCAGAAATGTTTTGCGTGGATTTGATTTGTGTAAAGTACCACCACCCACATGATAGACCGTTGAGGCTGATGAATATAGTATGCGATTACCTTGATTTTTTATTCGCCAACATAGGTCTATTTCTTCCATGTGAGCAAAGAAATTGGCATCAAAGCCATTTAATTGCTGGAAAATTTCTGCTCGAACAAACATACAAGCACCAGTTGCCCAAAAAATTTCTTTGGTATCGTTATACTGTCCTTTGTCTTCTTCGTAGCTATCAAAAATTCTGCCCCTACAAAACGGATAGCCCAACCAATCAATATATCCACCTGCGGCCCCTGCATACTCAAAGTGCGTTTTTTGCTGATAACTCAAAATTTTGGGTTGGCAAGCAGCTATTGATTTATCTGTATCCATTAAATCAATGATAGATTTTGTCCAATTTGGGGTTACTTCAACATCAGAGTTAAGCAAAATATAATATTCTGCCTCAATCTCTTTCAGTGCATTGTTATACCCGCCTGCAAAACCATCATTATTAGCAAGCTGAATTATTTTAATATCTGCAAATTTAGTTTTAAGTAAATTTACAGAATCATCAGTTGAGGCATTATCTGCTACAATAATTTCGTATCCATCATTATGAATAACTACAGAGGGTAAGAAGGTCTCTAAAAACTTTTGTCCGTTATAGTTTAAAATTACTACGGCAACTTTGGTCATAGTAGTTTATTTGAAAAGTTTATCCAAATCCATTCCAGGGATATTCGGCATTAATCCTTCGGTCGATTTTTGTAATTCTTCTTTCGCTTTTACTTCTACTTTTTCCAGAGCTTTATTCGTAGCTGCCACAATCAAATCTTGCAAGATTTCACGGTCGCTGGCTTTCATTAAATCCTCGTCGATTTCAATGCTTACTAATTGTTTTTTACCATTAGCAGTGGCTTTTACCATTCCTGCACCTGCTTCACCTACTTCGGTTATTTTTGTTAAATTCTCTTGTGCTTCTTGCATTCGGGCTTGCATTTCTTTCATTTTGCTTGCCATCCCGAAAAGGTCTCCCATGTTCATATTCGTATGAGTTTAATTATAGTGCAAATATACAAAAAAGGCAGTCGGTTAAGAACTGCCTTCTGTTAAAATAACACACCTAAATCGTAAGATGATTATCTGATAAGAGTCACCGAACCGACTTTTTCAAATTTCTGTCCTGCGGGGTCTAAACCAAATACCTTAAAGCCATAGTTGCCCGCTGGTGCTGGCGTAGAGCCATCGCTGGCTGTGCCATTCCAGCCATCATCTAATCTTTTGCTTTCAAAAATGATATTTCCCCAACGGTCATATATTTCTAAGTTAAACTCAGAAATAAATCTACCTTTTACTTCAAAAACTTCGTTGAGACCATCAGAGTTTGGTGAAAATGCCGTTGGAATATATAATTGGGCGGGAGTGATAAAAGTATACTCATTGGAATATACCTCAAATGGAAAGTCAATAAGTGTTCCACCTCCGATATCAATTTTTACTTTTTGAACTCCTCTTATTTTAAACTTTGCCTCCCCATTAGTAGTTGGAGATTCTAAAAGTTTTTCGATTTGTGCTTTTACCCCTAATTCGGTATCGCCAGTAGAGTTCACAGTATTGATATTTCCACTTTCATCTATTGTTTCTACGTAATAATCTACTGGGAAAGTTCCAGGAGAAGGGATTACGTATTGAGTCCAATTGAGTGTATTTGGGCGAGTAGAGGTTAGAAAGATACTACAAAATGCTGGCGATGGTTCAGAAGTATTGCCACATTCATCTTGATATTCAACTTTGTAGCAGTATTGTTGCTTAGCTGGTTCAACACTTCTATCATCGTAGAAGTTATCAGGAGAGCGTTTTACTTCTGTAAAGTTAGAAGACCCCCCTTCTGAGCGATAGTAAATGTAATTATTTGCTTTATTTCCAGCTTCATAAATACTAAACTTAATTGTATTAGTATTAAGAACCGATACCGTTCCAATGGTTTTTGCTGCTAATCTTGCCGAAACTGCAGGGTCAACTAAGATAGTTGGTGATTTGATTACGACTTGGTTAGGAGCCGTCCCTACAAACCCAGTTACTTTAAAATCATATTTCTTTTTGCAGTCAAGTGCATTGAATAGATAGGTCGTGCCTGTTGGAGTTACTGGAGCTCCAGTATTTGGGTTTGCTCCTGTTGGCGATTCGCTATAACCAACCGAATAGCGAACTACTGCTGGGTCAGGTGAATTCCAATCTATTTTTACTTCTTTAGGGCTGGTTACAGTTGCCTTTGGAATAATCGTACATACTTCATTGGATAAAATATCATTATTACATCCATCGGTAGTTTTTAATCTAAAGCAATATTCGGTTGTAGGGTTAAAACCTGTTAAAGTTTCAGTTTTGAAGGTTTCACCAGAGTTACGAGTAATTTTCTTTCCAGTATCCGTCCAGTTTCCAGTCTTTGGTTTTTGTTCAAGCGTATATGCTTTTCCATCTGTTCCTTCAATCATTGTAATTTTATTGCTTGTTCCGCCTGTTAAGCCTTCTAATTCGCTGATTTTTGGTTTATTATTGGCATTAAAAGTAAAAGGGAATGGTGAACTATTACAACCTTTAGAGTAGATACCTATAATTGATGGTTGTCCAGAAGGTGTACCATTATAAATATGTGTTTTTGTAAATGGAAAACTCGTTGGTGTAATATTTTGTATGAATTCTTGATTACCATCTCCCCAAAGAATTCGATAACCATCATGTTTATCATTATTAGCCGTTTTTTTAAACGTTAATGTAATTTCATTCGTACCACACGAACTAACATCGACTTCTGGATAATTGGTTTGTATCAATTCAAATGCGTTACAAGTAATATATGCAACAGAATTAACATTCATACCTTGTAGAATCCAATAGGTGCCAGGTTGTGTAAACCGTCTTGAGGTTTCTACTACTGGAGGAAAAGATATATTATCACCATCCTTAAAATTGAAAATATATCCTAAGTCAGTAAAGTTCGTGCCACCTGTAGGTGTAAGTGCATTTGAGACAAATGGGGTTGCAGAATTTGTCTGAAAATCTAAACAGCCTACTCCAGGAGTTATATTAAAAGCTCCACCAACAGAAATCCCTCCACCAGGATTTGTACACTTAGCGGGTTTAGCGGTTTGCTGGCCAAAAGACAGGTTAATAATGCCAAAAGCACATAACCATAATAAAATAAATTTAATACGGGACATAGTTAAAATCTTTTCATGTGTTCACTCAATTAATTTTAAAGCAAAAATCATGCCCGTTAGTAACGGTATCTTTTAGATAACGAATCTGTGGAGAGAAATATTCAGTAAAATTTGAAAAATATAGTGAGAAATGCAAATGAAAGATAGTAAATAATTGTATTATATTGTTGATAGTCAGTTGTTTAGTGTGGTTTGGTTCAAAAAGCTGCTTTGGCGTGATATTTGTTAAGCCAGTTTTATAATTTAATAATAAATGGATTGACTCCCTTGATACTACCAAAAGTTTCTACGGGAATAAATCTCGCAAAAAGTTCTTCCGAATACCAGCCCTCGGCGTGGGTTTTCTTGATGACTTCGGCGTGTTCTCTTTGTCTATACGCAAACTTCTTTACATCTTCCAAACTATCCCAAACCGAGAATGTGGCCTGTCTCACAAAAGGCATTTCGCCAATCCCAACCGAAGTGATAAATCCTTGTGCATGAGTCATTGATGCAGCCACAGTTGGTACATTTTTCCAAAAACCAGATAATTTTGATAAGCGAATGGTAGCACGGGTCAAAACAGCAATTGGGCCAGTATAGTTTCTATTGGGCGTAGGCTGCCCAAATGGCTCTTTATCATCCCATTTTCCATGCGATTCGTAAGGAACACAGCCGATTGTCCATTGTTCGTTGGTGAGTAATCGCCACCATGCCCAAACAAATGATTTATTTTTGAAATTATCAAAATCTGCTTTCTCTTTCCAAACTGCCATCAAACCCCATTGCTGATAGTCGGGGTGAATATCAAAAGTGCCGTTTTTACCGCAACCCAATAGTTTCCAAAAAGTAATTCCTTTCGTAAAAAACAATGGAATATGCAGGATTGCCATTGAAATAAACGCCAGAGGAATCAAATATTTTGGGTAACGAACGATAGTTAGGCTAACAAACATTTTATGAACAGGAAATGGATAATTGACAAATGGGTAATTGTTGTATAAACATCTGTGAAAGTCATTTGGTTAAATAAAACTGCCGCGACTATCGTTTATTTTGTTGTTTCTACCAAAATTAGCCACCTAAATGCCCATTTCCATTTTATTTTATAGTTTTTGATGCCTGCTTTTTCAAGCAGAATAACCCATTCTTTGCGTGTAAACCCCCTTAAAACTGAGAGAGGAGCATCATTTTTGACCAAATAAGATTTTGAAAATAGGGCGGTGAGCCACTTAATAGAATAATAAGCCAATGAGTGACGATGCAAATCGGCAATGACAAAGCCAATTTGTGCATTTTTTTGCATCCATTGTAGCATTTTTATTAAATCTTCATCTTTAAAATGGTGGCAAAACAACGAATTGAAAATAATATGTGGCTGCCCGTTGGGAAAAGACGCCAGTTGATAGTCGGCTATTTCGTAGTTGATTGTTGTATTTTGAGTTTCAAAGCTTTCGGCAAATCTTACGCAATCTTCTTTCAAATCAATACCTCCGAGCGAGTGAGAGATACTTTTTTGGTTCAGAAACTGGCTAATAGCTCGTAGATTATCTCCACCACCACTACCAATTTCATATATTTTTAATTTTTCAGAAATATTTGAAAATA
>JACCDQ010957558.1_pt1 | contig 15240 bp, 9 predicted proteins | sample 7446031 | NCBI WGS metagenome assembly JACCDQ01 (sample SAMN15323442, study PRJNA562643) | freshwater metagenome | isolation source: river surface water | place: USA:Blue River Watershed | collected 2017-08-17
CTAGGGTCATCGGTGTTCGCTCTGTGGAAACCCTGTCTCACCGTCTCGAAGAAATTTTGGGACGGCTAAAGGGCCAGCAAATGGAATGGTCTGCGGCCCTCGGCGATCGCCTATTCCAAGCGGTGGGAGCCTTGGGCAAAATGGTGCATGAAGCGGTAACGGACGAACCCAGTGGGGTGAATCCTGACCAACTGATTAGTCAGTTAAGCGAATTTCTGCCTGCTAGTGCCACCCCCGAACCGGTTAAAACTAACGGCAATGGTCACAGCCAGCGTCACCGCCCCACCCTCTTAATTAAAGATGCGGATCTGCGGGACATCTATCGTCTGTCCAGTGAGGAGCATCTAATTAAGTTGCAATCGGGGCTGATGGTGTTAGAGGAAGATCCGGAGGATCTGGCTTCCCTAGAGGCGTTGTTGGCGGAAAGCCAAGGCTTTGAGTTGGATTCCCATATTGTCGGTCAGGACACCCTCGAAGCTCTGATCATTAAATTGGAAACCATTTTCCAAGCCTTAAAAGATCATCAGTTGGAATTTCCTAACATTTCTAACTTTTTGCATCAGGGCTTAGATGCGATCGCCGCCTTAGCCAAAGAAGCAGTCACCGGAGAAATGGCTCCCGTTGATCCCCAGGAAACCCTGCAAAAACTAGAGCGATTAATTCAACAGCAACATTCCGAACCGGCAAAACCGGATAAAGGGCCAGCCCATAAAGCCAGGTCCAGTGATGAGAGCTTGGATACCATCCGGGTTCCCATGCGTTACCTAGATGCCTTGATGACTCATACGGGGGAATTAACCGTTACCAAAACGCGGATGGCCCACGCCACGACCATGGTGCAGGACTTGATGTATTCCTGGGATGACTGGAAAAACCGCAAACATACGGCTAACGCTGTGCGGGTGAAGGTTCAGGAAGAAAAACTGGATAATTTAATTCACTATCTTTATACGAATATCGCCGAAAACAATACCCGTTTAGATTTAATTGCGCGGGAATTCGACGAAAAAATCCGTACTCTCCGATTGTTACCCCTTTCGACGATCTTTTTAATGTTTCCCCGTCTGGTCAGGGATTTGGCCCAGGAGCAGGAAAAACAGGTCGAATTCATTATGGAAGGCGGCGAGATTGCGGTAGATAAACAAATTTTGGAGGAAATGAAAGACCCCCTACTCCACTTGTTACGCAATGCGGTGGATCATGGGATTGAAACGCCCCAGGAGCGTCAAAAACAGGGTAAATCTCCAACGGGTAAGGTTTGGTTAAAGGCTTCGCGGCAGGGGAGTCATATCCTGATTGAAGTGGGGGATGATGGTCGCGGTATTGATCTGGAAAAAGTCAAACAGACGGCTATTAAACGCAAACTGTATCGCCCGGAAGAGTTGGTCAATATGAGTTCCAACCAACTGCGATCGCTGTTATTTATGCCAGGTTTCTCGACCCGCAGTTTTATCACTGAGATTTCGGGACGGGGTGTGGGCTTGGATGTGGTACGCACCAACGTAGAACGGCTGAAAGGCAACATCCAGAGCGATTCGGCCTACCATCAGGGAACTACCTTTCGGATGCAGTTACCCAGTACGGTAGCCACCTTAACGGTGATGTTATTTGAGGTACAGGGTTTACTCCATGCCTTACCCATTGAGGCGATCGAAAAAACCCTCTTGATTCGTTCCCAAGATATTTATTCCCTAGAAGGTCGCGCCACGATTACCGTCAATGGCGAACCGGTTTCCCTTGTCAAAATGGGCGATTTGTTGGATCTGCCCGATGTAGAGGACGGCCAACGGCAAAAACAACGACAACGGCAAGTGGAAAAGGTGACTTCTGCCCTGTTGCTCAATGTGGATGGCGATCGCCTGGCCTTTGAGGTGGAGCGATTACGGGAAGTGCTGGATGTGGTAGTTAAGCCCCAAAGCAAACTGTTGAAACGGGTACGCAACGTGGTCGGTGCAACGATTCTGGGAACAGGGGATGTTTGCATGATCCTCAATCCCCACGATCTGATCAAATCTGTCCAGAAAAGTACCCAAAATCTGGGGGCCATGGAACCGACCGATTTGGAAGGCGAAACCTCGGCAACGGTACAGAAACCGACCATCCTACTGGTGGAAGACTCGATCGCCGTGCGTACTCAGGAAAAACGAGTCCTGGACAAAGCGGGTTACGAAGTGGTCATTGCGGTGGATGGCATGGAGGGCTATACCAAACTGCGATCGGGGGCACATTTCGATGCGGTCATTTCCGACGTACAAATGCCCAACATGGACGGTTTGGAATTTACGGCCAAGGTGCGACAACACCCCGAATACCGCGAATTACCGATTATTTTGATCACCTCCTTAGCTTCGGAAGAAGACAAACGACGGGGGGCGCAAGCCGGGGCCAATGCCTACATTGTCAAAGATCAATTTAACCAGGAACTTTTGGTGGAAACCCTAGAGCGGCTTGTGTAGTGTCTTCAAGTCCCCCTTTTTAAGGGGGATTTAGGGGGATCGAACCTCAAGCTAACCATTAGTTTCTTTCCTCAATAGGGATTTAGATGGCGAGACTTGAGCCTTCCCAGTCATCCTTAAAAGCTGACTTGATCTCCCCTAGCCCCCCTTAAAAGATGACTTGATCCCCCCTAGCCCCCCTTAAAAAGGGGGGAACCAGACAAATTAATGCTTCAAATTCCCCAATGCTTCTTAAAAGGGGGCATCCTCCCACTCTCCTTAAACAAGGGAGATAAAACAATCCAATTCTTCGATTAACTTTCTTTCCTCTCTCATTAAACTTTTCAGGAGTAACTGTCATGTCTAACATCCTTCAGTCCAAAAACTTAAAAACCCGCATTCTCTTAGGGTATAGCGTCCCCATTGGTGTGATTGCAGTGTTTGCGCTGGTGATGGGGGGATCACTTAAATTTCTGAGTGATCAATCTGCCGATCTCGCCAGGGCGAATAAAGTGATTGACAATGTGCGGGAATCGGTGATCCATACCTCCCGGATTGTCCGCAGTATCCGAGGAGCCGCCCTATTTCCCAAAGATGAACACTATCGGGAATCCTTCCAAACTGGTCATGATCGCTTAGATGATTTAATTAGCGAATTTGGTGATGGGGAGTTGATCCGTGATTCCCAACAAAAGGCCAATTGGAAAAAACTGATGGTGGGGATGCAGGGCATTGCCGATGATGCCGATAAAGCCATGGCGGATATTAAAGCGGGTCAGGTTGCCAAAGCCATTGTTCAAGTTGGCCAAATTGAAATGGGAGCCTTCGATAAAATCAAAGATGATATGCTCACCCGGCAAGAGGAAATCTTAGGCGAAATCCAAGGCCGAGTGAATTGGGCCATTGCTCTGACCGTTACCGTAATTATTCTCGGTTTGTTTGGCGGTAGTGGTGTCTCCTTACTTTTAGGGAATATGATTGCCGCGGCCATTGCAAAAGATGTGAAGACGGCGGTGGCAGAGGTTTCGGCGGCTTCCAATGAAATTGCGGCCACGATGGAACAACAGGAACGGACAGCGAGTTTACAGGCGGCTTCTGTCAGTGAAACCACCACCACGATGGATGAGTTAGGGGCATCTTCCCAACAGTCCCAGGAGCAGGCCGAAGCGGCGGCCCAGGCGGCTCAAGAGGTATTAGCCCTCGCCGGTCAAGGGAATCAATCCGTTGAAGAAACCGTCGCCAGCATGATTGACCTGAAAAATAAAGTGGCGGCGATCGCTGATCAAATCGTGCGGCTATCGGAACAAACCAATCAAATCGGTAACATTTCGGAATTGGTGGCGGATCTGTCGCAACAAACCAATATGTTGGCTCTGAATGCTTCCGTTGAAGCGGTGCGGGCGGGTGAACATGGTAAAGGTTTCGCAGTGGTTGCCGAAGAAATCCGGAAATTAGCTGATCAAAGTCGTCAATCCGCCGACAAAATTGGGGGTCTGGTTTCTGACATTCAAAACGCCATTAATACCACCGTTATGGTGACGGATGAAGGCACGAAGACCGTTAATGCGGGTATGAACATCACCGAACAGACGGCTAACGCCTTTGCTGGGGTATTAGAGGCGATCAATAACGTGGCTATGAACAACCAACAGATCGCCTTGAATATTCGTCAACAAGGTAAAGCCGTTCAACAGGTACTTGATGCGATGTCCAGCATTAACAAAGGGGCACAAGAAAGTGCGGCAGGGATTACCCAAATTAAAACGGGTACGCAACAGCTTAATGAGTCTGCTAAATCCTTGGAATCGATCCTGTAACTTAGCCCCCTAAATCCCCCAATGCTGGGGGACTGGGTATCCTTTCCAAGACCTTCCTCCCCCAAGTAAAAAAAGATCGTTCTCCCCCCAAAGTTGGGGGGCTGGGGGGGCCAACAGGGCAGATCAAACAAGTCGAGATGGTATTTATGATCAAAGTATTACTGGTAGAAGACTCCCCGATCGCCCTGAGTATTCTCAAGCGCATGATTGACAGCGATCCTGACATGACGGTAGTGGGAACGGCGCGGACGGGTCAAGATGCTCTGGAAATGTTACCCAGGCTCAAACCCCACATCATCTGTACGGATTTATTTATGCCGAGAATGGACGGCTTAGAATTTACCCAACAGGTGATGGCTAACCAACCCACTCCCATTTTGGTCATTAGTGCCGGGGTCGGAGTCGAAAATAAAAATAATGTTTTTACCCTCTTGGAAGCGGGAGCCGTTGATGTGTTTCCCAAACCCAGTAGTGGTCAAATTGAAGACTACGAAGCCCAAAAAGATAAACTCCTTCAAAAAATTCGGGTCTTAGCAGGGGTCAAGGTTTTTACCAAAAAACATCGCGGCATTCAACTGCCCAGTAAGAAAAAAGAAGCCCTACCTATGCCCCCAGCCGGTAATCGGCTTCCCCCAAAATTAAGTAAACCCGTCGAAATTGTGGCGATCGGTGCTTCTACGGGTGGCCCGCAAGCTTTTCAGGAGATTTTGAGCATGATCCCGGTGAATTTTCCGGTGCCGATTCTCTGTGTGCAACATATCAGTCAGGGCTTTTTAGATGGCTTTATTGCCTGGCTCAATGATAGTTGTGCGATTAATATTCAAATTGCGAAAACGGGTGAAAAACCCCAGCCCAGCATTGTTTACTTTCCCCCCGATCGCCAACATTTACGGTTAGATTCCCAGGGACGTTTTATCTGTTTAGAAGGGCCTGCCGTAGATAGTCATTGTCCTTCCGTAACCGTGTTATTTCAGAGTGTGGCCCAACGTTTTGGTTCCGCCGCCGTCGGGATTTTATTAACGGGTATGGGACGGGATGGAGCCACTGGGTTATTAGAATTACGCAATAAGGGAGGTTATACCATTGCCCAGGATGAAGCCAGTTCTATTGTCTTTGGAATGCCCCAGGAAGCGATTAAATTAGGAGCCGCTAAAGTGGTTTTACCTCTGCCAGAAATTGCCGGTCATTTGAAAGGAGTCATCGCTAAATCCCAGGCGGCGATCCCGGCCCTTTAGGTTTCTGTCTTACCGGTTGGAACGGGCTTCTAGCCTGTGGGGATTACCTTAACCGCCTTCTCACCTAGCAGACATAATCCCCAGCCCACCGCCTCTACTTTTCAAGATACCTATCCCACCTTTAAGATTTATTTCAACCGAGTATTGCCTATATTAATTTAATTATTAATTTAATTGTTAAAGCTAAAATTTTTTATTTTATCCAGCGACTTAAAAGGAAAAAAGTATGTTAAGTACCGAAACCATTTCCCCCCAACTGCGAGAGAACTTTGTTAACCTAATTGCTCAACAAACTGGGATTGAAATTCGTTCTCAAAACTACGGTTCCTTAAGCGATAATATTCTCAGTCGAGTTAAAGCGTTACACCTTGCTTCGCCACAAGCCTACTATGATTTATTAGCTAGTTTGGATAGTCGAGGGGAAGAGGAATGGCAACAATTTGTTTGTTTAGTGACCAACCGCGAAAGTTATTTTTTCCGCGATAAAGGCCAATTTGCCCTACTCAGACAAAGCATTTTACCCGAACTAATTCGCCAAAATCAACGCACCAAAATTTTACGCATTTGTAGCGCAGGGTGTTCAACTGGCCAAGAACCCTACTCCTTAGCGATCCTCTTGCGGGAACTTATTCCAGATATTGATAACTGGAGTGTCAATATTTACGGCATTGATATTAATCGTGAATCCCTGGATCATGCCCTAAAAGGTTTGTATAACGTCTGGTCATTTCGTCAAGTAGAAGATGACATTAAAGACCGATATTTTAAAAATTTAGCTGGTTATTATCAACTCGATCTCCAGGTAAAACGGGCTGTTAAATTCCAACAGGTGAATCTCGTTCGTGATACTCTCCCCCGTCTGGAGTCCGATATTCGTGATATGGATTTAATTATCTGTCGCAATGTTTTTATCTATTTTACAGATCAGGCGATCGCCAGGGTGGTCGAGAAATTTTTTAATACCCTGAAAATGAATGGCTATTTATTAACCGGTCATGCTGAATTAGGCTCCCATCACCTGAAAGCCTTCCATTCCAAACTGTTTCCTGAATCTGTCATTTATCAAAAACGGAGCAGTTCCTTTACCACCGATTCACCAACGGTCAGCCGTTATCAACCTCCCGAAACGAAACCGTCTGCCCTAGAAACCCTCAGCCAACAGTTAGAAAAAACACAAATTAAACTCAATCAAACGAGTAGCTTACTGGGTAAAACGACATCGTATAAACCGCCTGTTGCTTCCCCGGCCAAACCAGAACCCTCCGTCAACACCAATCAATCGGCTCTGATGCAAGAAGCCCGTACTCTCTTACAAGCCAAATCCTATCATCTTGCTCAGAAAAAATTAGAACAGCTTTTACAAGCGGACTCTAAAAATGCCCTTGCCTGCTGTTTAATGGCTGAAATTAAAGCCAATTTAGGGCAGTATGATCAGGCTCAGGAATGGTGTCAAAAAGCAGTCGCCTTTAATGCCTTTGATGCTAAACCTTATCATTTATTAGCCCATATTGCCGAGGAACAGGGCAACCTTGAATCAGCCAAACAGGCTCTCAAAAAAATCATTTATCTCGAACCCTATGCCGTCCCTGCCTATGTCAATCTTGCTAATCTTTATCAACAGGAAGGCGATCGCCAACGAGCCAATAAAATGCAACAATCCGCCTTAAAAATCTTGCAAGGCTTACCCAGCGATCAAACCTTTGAAGAACTGGGACAAATCACCGCCGATGAATTAATTTCCCAACTCCAACGCGCCTACTAATTCCCTAATTATCCATCTCTCATTTCTGGAAGGCGTACGCAATAGGCCCCCACAAAACTCCCCAATTGTCAATTATCAACTATCCATTATCAATTATTAACTGTCCCCTAACTTCTGGAGCGCAATGATCATGACTCACTATCTTACCTTTACTTTTAATCAATTAGTCTATGGTGTAGAAGCCACCTCTGTTCAAGAAGTCTTTTTCCTCCCTGAAATTAATCCCATTCCTGAAGGCCCCAACGATATTATTGGCACGGTTAATGTGCGGGGTGATGTGATTCCGATCATGGACTTAAATGTACGTTTTGGCTATCCCAGGATCCCCTATCAATTAAATGATAGTATTGTGGTCTTAAACCATCAAGAATTACGCTTAGGAATTCTTGCCAATCAAGTCCATGCTATTCGGATCATTGACTCCCAATTCATTACTGAAGAATTGACTTATGATCATCCGTTTATGGATCTTAAACAAGATAGATTTGTGGCGGGTTATGCCCAGGAAAATGAAGAATTTACCCTGCTACTGAATTTAGATAAATTACTTCGCTACGTAGAAGACAGTAATTTAAGTCTGGATTTAGATGCCGATCCTTTTGCTGAATCTCTCACCCAAGAGACCTTAGTCGAAGTGGATTTTCCTCCCGCCGATGCGGTCAGTGGCGAAGAACCGGGTGAAACAGAAGTCACTGCTATCAAAACGCCTATCTTTTGGCCCAATGCCTCAGAATACGAACGCAAAGTTCTGCAAAAACGGGCTGATAGTTTACGGCAACATCTCCGCCTCCGCGACTTTACGGGGCTTAAACCGGTTTCGGTCTTTAGTCTCCATCAAGAATTATTTGGCATTGAATTATCCTCAATTCAAGAATTTATTAAATTCAACAAAGTGACCCCTATTCCCTGCACGCCTCACTTTGTTTTAGGGAATATCAATTTACGAGGGGAAGTCATTACTTTAATGGATGTCCGTAGTTTCTTTAATTTATCTCAGTCTTACCGTTTCCAAAAAGAAGGTCATGCCATTATTGTGAATGTTGACGGTATCGTTGTTGGGCTATTGGTGGATCGCATCCAGGATATTTTTATGCTCGATCCCAAACAATTAGTGACCGATAAAACCATCGAAACCGAAATTAATCAAGACCTATTACAGGGGGTGATTCCCTACCAAGACAAAATGTTGGCAATTGTAGATTTACTTCCCTTAGTTCAAGGCGATCGCCTCTTAGTAGATGAAGCTGTGTAATCTGGATAACTTTAGCCTTTAATGGGGAAGAATCTCGGCGGGAATCTCTCAATAATGCTAATAAACTACAGCCAAAGCACTGGGTTGAGTCTGGGCATTAGCCACTTCGCCACAGGAGCGCGGCGTGGGAAACAATTTACCCGGATTGGCTAAATTATCCGGATTAAAACTGCTTTTAACCCAAGCCATGGTTTCTAAATCAATTTCATTAAACATAGCGGGCATAAAATTATTTTTATCGATCCCAATGCCATGTTCCCCAGAGAGACTTCCCCCCAATTCCACACAACGTTTTAAAATTTCACCGCCCAATTCTTCCACCTTTTCCCAGGCTCCTGGTTCTCCATGGTTGTATAAAATTAACGGGTGTAAATTGCCATCCCCAGCATGGAACACATTCGCAATCCGAAACCCAAAGCGATCGCCCAACTCGTTAATATCCTTCAAAATTTGGACTAACTGAGCGCGAGGCACCACCCCATCCTGCACAAAATAACTCGGACTCATTTTGCCCGCCGCTGCAAAAGCCGCCTTCCGACCTTTCCACAGTTTGAGACGAGTTTCCTGATCGTAAGCACAAATAAAATCCCGACTACCATTGTTGTTACAAAGCTTTTTCACTAGTTCTTGATTCGCTTTTACCTCTGCCGTTAAACCATCCAATTCCACTAATAAAATCGCCGCCGCATCCCTCGGATAACAGCCCGTTGCCACCACATCTTCCACCGCATTAATACTTAAATTATCCATAATTTCCATGCCGGCAGGAATAATTCCCGCCGCAATAATATCGGCTACGGTTTTTGCCGCCGCTTCCATCGTCGTAAAATCGGCAACCACCACACAAATCGAAGAGGGAACTTTCAAAATTTTTAACGTAATTTCTGTGGCAATCCCTAAAGTTCCTTCCGAGCCAACAAATAACCCCGTCAAATCATAGCCAGGCATTTCCGGTAAATAGCCCCCTAAATTGATCACTGACCCATCCGGAATGACGACTTTTAAACCTAAAACATGATTAGTCGTTGTGCCATATTTCAAACAATGAACCCCCCCAGAATTTTCAGCAATATTTCCCCCTAAAGAACAGACAACTTGACTAGAGGGATCGGGCGCGTAATAAAAACCAGCCCCACTAACCGCCTGCGTCACCCAATTATTAATCACCCCTGGCTGAACAATCACCCGTTGGTTTTCTAGGTCAATATTCAGGATTTGATTCATGCGCGTGAGGACAATCAAAACTCCTTTTTCTAGGGGTAAGGCTCCCCCGGATAACCCGGTTCCGGCTCCCCTCGCCACCCAGGGAATTTGTTGCTCATGTAAAAGTTTCACCACCTGAGCCACTTGCTCCGTTGTGCGCGGTAACACCACCAATGCTGGACGTTGACGATACCCCGTTAAACCATCGCATTCGTAGGTTAATAATTCATCCTTCCGCTGAATCACTCCATCCCGACCCAGAATCATTTCCAACGGAGGAACCAAGGATTGCAAAGGATTAGAAGAAGGATTAAAAGAACTTTTAAAGAACATGATGGCAAACAAAGAAAGGAGAAGGATTTGAGCCGGCCTAACACGCATGACCCAGAGTCCAACGGTTTGGGGGTTCCGCTTCCCTATGGTAGCATCCTGATGGTTGTCAGGACTGGTTTGAAGCTCGCAACGAGAGGGATTGCAGACCCCATCGTTCAGCAACCAGGATTTTTCTGACCCTAACATGGCCCCAGGACGTGACTACTAAAACCGATCATCAGGGCTCAAGGGTTATAATGGAGATGATTTTTGATGAAGATTAATCAACGTCATCGCTCCTGACTCAAAACCTCGTTTTTTTGTCTTTCAACCTTAACTCATGGTTAACTCTAAATCTATCACTTCAGGAATATTTTTGGCTTTGCTAACATTTACCCCTGTTGTTTATGCCCATACCGAATGCGAAAAAATCACCTTTGACCTAGGGCAAATTTCCGAAGCAGGGCTTATCGGGAAAGAGGGGGGGCAACGGTCTATGGCTTATGAGTTTTGTATTCCGGCTAATCCCAAAACCTTAACAGAAGTTCAGCGCATTGACCCCACCTTGCAATACTCCCGAAGTCGGGGGCGCATTGGTTGTCAACGGGATCAATATTTGTGCATCGGTCATACCCATCAAAAGAATTGGCGGGAGGTGCTGAATCAATTAGCTAAATTAGAATACGTCAAGCAAATCAATCCTTTTTGGGGAGAATAATGATTCGTTAAGACTCAGAATTTCTGATTTTATCAGTTACCTAAAAACATTGTTACTTTTTAAGATTGAGTTGACAATCTAGGGCATTCTAAGCAATTCTCACTGCACACCTGGAACACATCCCCTATAATAGCCCATAACCCAAATTGATCTCCTAAATCGCCATGAAAAGTGCCTTCCTCGATCGCCTCCATAGTCCCCAGCGTCCTGTCCTCGTCTTTGACGGTGCCATGGGAACCAACCTGCAAGTCCAAAATTTGACGGCCGAAGACTTTGGTGGGGCTGAGTACGAGGGCTGTAATGAATATTTAGTCCATACGAAGCCGGAAGCGGTGGCGACGGTGCATCGTGCTTTTTTGGCGGCTGGGGCTGATGTGATCGAAACCGATACCTTTGGCGGGACTTCGGTGGTCTTGGCGGAATATGACTTAGCAGATCAAGCCTACTATCTCAATAAAACCGCCGCAGAGTTGGCGAAAAGCGTCGCTCAGGAGTTTTCTACCCCGGAAAAACCGCGATTTGTTGCTGGTTCGTTGGGGCCAGGGACAAAATTACCGACCTTGGGGCATATTGACTACGATACCCTGAAAGCGGCCTATATCGAACAGGTACGAGGGCTTTACGATGGCAGAGTAGATTTATTATTAGTCGAAACCTGCCAGGATGTTTTACAAATTAAAGCGGCTTTAAATGCCATTGAAACTGTTTTTACAGAGAAAAATTCTCGGTTGCCGCTCATGGTTTCTGTCACCATGGAAGTTATGGGAACCATGCTAGTCGGGACGGAAATCGGGGCCGCCTTAGCAATTTTAGAACCCTATCAGATTGATATTTTGGGACTCAATTGTGCCACTGGCCCCGACAAAATGAAGGAACATATTAAATATCTATCGGAACATTCTCCCTTTATTGTGTCCTGTATTCCGAACGCCGGTTTGCCAGAAAATGTGGGGGGTCAGGCTTTTTATCGGTTAACTCCGGTGGAATTGCAAATGGCTTTAATGCACTTTGTTGAAGATTTAGGGGTACAAGTTATTGGTGGTTGCTGTGGGACCCGGCCGGATCATATTCAAGCGTTAGCGGAAATTGCAAAAACCTTGACACCGAAGGAACGTCATTCCCATTATGAGCGATCCGCCGCTTCCATTTACACGACTCAGCCTTACCTGCAAGACAATTCTTTTTTAATTGTGGGGGAAAGATTAAATGCCAGTGGCTCTAAAAAATGCCGCGATTTATTAAACGCTGAAGATTGGGATAGTTTAGTTTCTATGGCTAAAGCCCAGGTGAAAGAAGGGGCGCATATTTTAGATGTGAATGTGGATTATGTGGGACGGGATGGGGTTCGTGATATGCACGAATTGGTTTCTCGTTTAGTGAATAATGTGACTTTGCCGTTGATGTTAGATTCTACGGAATGGCAGAAGATGGAAGCCGGTTTAAAGGTTGCGGGTGGAAAATGTATTCTCAATTCCACGAACTACGAAGACGGCGAAGAACGTTTTTATAAACTATTAGAAATTGCCAAAGAATATGGAGCAGGGATTGTTGTCGGGACGATTGATGAAGAGGGGATGGGACGCACAGCCGCTAAAAAATTTGAGATCGCTAAACGGGCTTACAATGCGGCGATCGCCTATGGAATTAAAGCTGAAGAAATCTTTTTTGATCCGTTAGCATTGCCTATTTCGACGGGGATCGAGGAAGACCGGGAAAATGGGAAAGCGACAGTTGAAGCGATTCAACAAATTCGAGACGAATTACCCGGCTGTCACATTTTATTAGGCATTTCCAATGTTTCTTTTGGTTTAAACCCGGCGGCGCGTCAGGTGCTTAATTCTATTTTTTTAAATGAATGTATGGCGGTGGGCATGGATGCAGCGATCGTCAGTGCCAACAAAATTTTACCCCTAGCCAAAATTGAAGCAGAACACCAAGAAGTCTGTCGCGATTTAATCTATGATCGTCGTCGTTTTGAAGGGGAAGTTTGCGTGTATGATCCTTTAACGAAACTAACTACTCTATTTGAAGGAAAAACCACTAAGCGAGATAAATCTGCTCAGGCTAATCTACCCGTTGAACAACGTTTAACCCAACACATTATTGATGGTGAACGGTTAGGACTAGAGGAAGCCTTAACAGAAGCCCTACAAAAACATCCTCCCCTAGATATTATTAATATTTTTCTGTTGGACGGTATGAAAACCGTTGGCGAATTATTTGGTTCGGGACAAATGCAATTACCCTTTGTCTTACAATCAGCCCAAACCATGAAAGCCGCCGTTGCCTTTTTGGAACCCTACATGGAAAAATCCGAAAGCGATGAGAATGCTAAAGGAACCTTTGTGATTGCTACCGTCAAAGGTGATGTCCACGATATTGGTAAAAATTTAGTAGATATTATTTTGTCTAATAATGGCTACAAGGTGATTAATTTAGGGATTAAGCAACCTGTCGAAAATATCATTTCAGCCTATCGAGACCATCATCCTGATTGTATTGCGATGAGCGGCTTATTGGTGAAATCTACGGCTTTTATGAAGGAAAATCTGGAGGTTTTTAATCAAGAGGGCATTACTGTGCCGGTGATTTTAGGTGGGGCGGCTCTAACTCCCAAATTTGTTCATGAAGATTGTCAAAATACCTACCAAGGGCAAGTCATTTATGGGAAAGATGCCTTTGCTGATTTGCACTTTATGGATAAGTTAATGCCTGCTAAGTCGGCTAATTGTTGGGATGATCACCAAGGCTTTTTAGGAGACTTCGCCGAAACCCAAAGTAACGTTAAAGCTAAAGATAATGGTCAGACAACCAATTTTGGGATTGAAGCTGAGAAGTTGATTGATGCAACAGATACGCCGGCAGAACCGCAAGTCATTGATACTCGACGCTCTGAGGCGGTAGAGGTTGATATTGAGCGGCCGACTCCACCTTTTTGGGGAACAAAAATTCTTCACCACCAGGATATTGCCATCGAAGAAGTATTCCAGTATTTGGATTTACAGGCGTTATTTGTTGGACAATGGCAATTTCGCAAACCCAAGGAGCAATCCCGTGAGGAGTATGACCAATTTTTACAGGAAAAGGTTCATCCAATTCTGACTGAATGGAAAGCCAATGTTGTCAGAGATGATTCTCTCCATCCTACGGTGATTTATGGTTATTTTCCCTGTCAATCGGAGGGTAATTCTGTTTATATTTATGATCCTGAAATAGTTCAGCAAAACCATGGTCAAATTCCCCAGGGTTTAGATCCCGTTGCCACTTTTAATTTTCCTCGTCAAAAATCCGGTCGTCGCCTTTGTATTGCGGACTTTTTCGCTCCTAAAGAGTTGGGGATTACCGATGTGTTTCCGATGCAAGCGGTAACGGTAGGGGAAGTGGCCACTCAGTATGCGAAAAATTTATTTGAGTGCGATTTTTATCTGCCATATCTCTATTTTCACGGGATGGCTGTACAAACTGCCGAAGCTCTAGCAGAATGGACTCATGCGTTAATTCGTCGAGAACTCGGTTTTGGGGCGCAGGAACCTGACAATATTCGAGATATTTTGCAACAACGTTATCAAGGTTCTCGTTATAGTTTTGGTTATCCCGCTTGTCCCAATATGCAGGATCAATATAAACAATTAGACCTCTTAAAAAGCGATCGCATTGGTTTGTTTATGGATGAAAGTGAGCAGGTTTATCCTGAGCAATCCACAACGGCGATTATTGCCTATCATCCTGTGGCTAAATATTTTAGTGCGTAGATTCAGTTAAACAGGAGATCGTTTACAATGGAGTTTGAATGGGATAGTAACAAAGCGGCTCTAAACTGGCAAAAACATCGGATTACCTTTGATGAGGCTGCTGAGATTTTCCGCTATCCCATTTATGAAATGCTTGATAGTCGCCTTAATTACGGAGAAGAACGTTTTATTGCCATTGGTCGCAACCAGCGATTTGTATTTTTAACGGTTGTTTATACAGTAAGAGATAATTTGATCAGAATTATTTCAGTCCGACGCTCAACTAAAAAAGAAAAGGAACTTTATCATGACTATTATTCGTAAACGTATTGAAGAAATTGAACCGATGAGTCAGGAACGGGCTGAAGCTATTCTTGAATTAGCGGATGAAGAAATTGATCTATCGGATATTCCTGAATTAGATGAGACTTTTTTTAAGCAAGCCAAGCAAGTTATGAGAATTGACGAAATTTCTAATGCTCCTGTGGCTAAATATTGTAGTGCTTAGGTTGAATAGCGATCGCCTTGATAGTATAGAATCTAAAGATTAGTTAGGTTTTCCTGAAGGAAATTTTCATGGTACAAGCTCCAAGCAAGCCCATCAGTTTAACTGAGTTTCTCGCCTTACCAGAAATTAAACCCGCTAGAGAATATTTTAATGATCACTGTTCACAAAAGCCGATGCCCCAGGGAGAACACAGCACTATTCAAGGTGAATTAGTTTCTGTTATTAATGCTAGTCTAAAACCGATAAAAATTGCCCGTGCTTATCCAG
>JACCDQ012188432.1_pt1 | contig 15240 bp, 13 predicted proteins | sample 7446031 | NCBI WGS metagenome assembly JACCDQ01 (sample SAMN15323442, study PRJNA562643) | freshwater metagenome | isolation source: river surface water | place: USA:Blue River Watershed | collected 2017-08-17
GGTGGATTTGCTCCAAACTTAAAATCAAACGAAGAACCAATTCAAGTTATTATGACAGCAATTGAAAAAGCAGGTTACAAAGCTGGTGAGCAAGTTGCAATCGCACTTGATGTTGCAGCTTCTGAATTAATCAATGAAGCAGGAAAATATGAGTTACATTCTGAAAATAGAGAATTAACATCTGCTGAGTTAGTAGATTATTATGCTGATTTATGCTCAAAATATCCAATCGTTTCTATTGAAGATGGTTTAAGTGAAGATGACTGGAATGGATGGAAAATTTTAACTGAGAAATTAGGTTCAAAAGTTCAATTAGTTGGAGATGATTTATTTGTTACGAATGCTTCTATTCTAGCTGAAGGTATAAAAAAAGGAATTGCGAACTCTATTTTAATTAAACCAAATCAAATTGGATCAGTTTCTGAAACTATGCAAACAATTAGATTAGCTCAAAGAAATAACTATAATTGTGTAATGTCACATAGAAGTGGAGAGAGTGAAGATGCGTTTATCGCTGATTTTGCTGTTGCATTAAATTGTGGACAAATCAAAACAGGAAGTACTGCAAGAAGTGATAGAATCGCTAAATACAATAGACTTCTTGAAATTGGAGCTGAAATTGGTTATGCTGAATATTTAGGGAAAGAGCCTTTTAAAAAGTAATAATGACCAATGAAGCAAAAAATGCGTGTATTTAATAAATTTATAGGGTTAGTACTACTTTGTTTAGTGCTAACCATTTATCTTTCTTATCACGCAACAACTGTTCTTTTTGGAGATAACTCTTTAGAAGTTTATAATGATTTAAAACATAAAAAAGAGTATCTCGAAGAAGAGATTTTAAGATTGCAAAAAGAGAATGCTTACTTACAAAAAGAGTATTTTGAATTAAAAAACTTGGAGCCTGAAGAATGAAAACTTTATTTTTATTTGCATTAACTATTATTTTAACATCAAATTTAAATGCAAGAGAAAATCCTTTTGAGATGACAGATGCGTATGAAGAAGAGATTGGTAAAATTGTAGATATGGATGAAGCTGCTGTAAAGAAGTCTATGGAAGAAGCATCTTACATTAAAGAGATGCAAGAAAAAATGTCAAATATTCCTACAAGTGAAAATAAACATAAAGTTGAAAATGTAACCAAACCTAATCAGGCTATAGAAGAAAAAACTTATTCAAAAAAAGAGCTTGATACAATAATTCAAAAAACACAAAAACAAACAGAAGAAAAAACAAAAGAGTTAGTAAAAAAAGAAGTTCAAAAAACAACTGAGCCAACTCAAGTTGTTTATGTAAAACCTAGAACTGATTTGACAGATGATGAAGCATTATTAACTAAAAATATTTTACCTTTTATTAAACTTGAATTCAATGATAATAAATTAATAATTAAAACAACACATAAAGTTACAAAAAAGTTTTCTGTTCCAGCAGAAAATAAACTTATTATAGATTATGATGCAAAAATTGAATTTAATACAAAAACTGATACATTAGAGTCAAAAAACTTTAAAAAAGTTGCTGTTGGGAATCATAAAAAAGAAGGTTACTTTAGAATTGCTATTGAACTGATTGATAAACCTAAAAAATTTGATATTGAATATAAAGAAGATTCTATAATTATCATAAGAAAAGATAGTATTTAAAAAAAATTAATGAATAAATATAAGTAAAAAAGGAGAGGAAAGCCTCTCCTTTTTTTATTGTAGTAATTTTAATACATTTTGTTGAACACTATTTGCTTGTCTAATTGCATATGAACCAGCTTGAGAAATAATGTTTTGTTTATTGAAGTTTGCAGATTCTTTTGCATAATCAACATCTCTGATGATAGACTCAGCCGCTTTTACATTTGTAGATTGCGTCATTAAGTTTCTAACCGCAGATTCAACTTGATTTTGAGTAGAACCTATTTCCCCTCTATATCCATTCAGTTTTGTAATAGCATTATCTACAAGTAACTGTGTTGCAGAAATAATTGTTTTACCAAAGTTCGTAGCAACAGCTCCAGCACTTCCTGCAGCAGATAATGCACTAGCAGCTTTTTTCAAAGTTGTTAATTTAAGACCTGTTGTATTAGACTGGATAGTTTTTGTTTTAATTAAATCTCCTCTATTTTCACCAACTTGGAATGATAAACCTTTTGTTCCATTTGCAGAAGCTCTTCCTGCTTGTAAAAGGTTAGTACCATTATAGTTAGTTTGAACAGCAATGTTATTTAATTGCTCTAAAAGTTTATTAACATCTTTTGCAATAGATACTTTACCATCAGCAGATGTTGTATCAGTATTTGCTTGAATTAATTTAGCTTTGATAGTATCAAGAATAGTTGATTGCTCAGCCATTGATTTATCAGCAATTTGTAACAATGTAACAGCAGAATTACCGTTATCAACACCTTGATTAATAGATGTAACTTGTGTTCTTAATTTATCAGCAATCGCAAGACCAGAAGCATCATCAGACGCTTTATTGATTTTTAAACCTGTTGATAACTTTTCTAAAGAAGTAGTTATTCTATTGTTAGTATTTACAGCAGCTTCTTGAGCTGTTAAAGATGAAATATTTGTATTGATTCTCATAATAAATCCTTTTTAATTATGACACATTGTGATTTTACTCACAGCCTAAAACCTTCTTATTTTATTAAGCATAGTGTTGAAATTTCTCTCAACTCTTCGGAATCCATTGATCCCTAATCTTTATATTGAAATTATTGCATTACATTTCTTAAAATTAGATTAAATTATATAATCTTTTTTAGAATTACACCACTTTCAATATGGTGGGTAAATGCAAATTGATCAAATAGTGCAAATTTAACAATTTCATGTGTCTTTACAAGTTCATTTAAGTCCCTATGTAAGGTTTCAGGATTACAAGAAATATATATTATATTTCCAAAATCTTTTGCTAAAGCTCTTGTTGTATCATCAAGACCTGATCTTGGAGGATCCATAAAAATAGTATCAAAATCATAATCTTTTAAATTTATATCTTTTAATCTATTGAAAGTTCTAACTTCTTGTAATCCTTGCACAAACTCTTCTGCACTCATTCTAATAAATGAAATTGTATTTATATTGTTTAACTCACAATTTTTAAGGGCTGATTTAATCGATGTTTTTGAAATTTCTGTTGCTAATACTTTATTAAATTTTGTAGAAAGAGGAATTGTAAAATTTCCTCCTCCACAATATAACTCACATAAATCTTTTGAAGAAGTTTTTATATTATTTAAAACCCATTCAATCATTTTTACATTTACATTTGTATTTGGTTGCGTAAATCCACCTTCTTGATATGCAAATTTAAACTTTTGATTATTTATATTCAAAGTTTCATTTATTGTATCAGTTGAAATGATTAGTTTTTGTTTTCTACTTCTTCCCATCACTTTTATGTCTAATTTTTTTTCCAAATCTTTTGCTTTTTTATTCCAAGACTCTTCTAGTTTTTTGTGATAAATCAAAGTTACAAGTAAATCTTTTGTTGTACTTCCTAAAAACTCAACTGCAAAAAGTTTATGGGCTAATTCATTATCAAAATTTATATTTTTCAAAAGTTTTGGCATAATTTCTTGAATATGTGAACTTACAATCTGGCAAGACTCTATTTGTAAAATATTTTTCTCAAAATCATTCATGGCATAAGTATAAACTGCTTTACCATTTTCATCTTTTTCCCACCAAATTCTAAATTCGGCTCTATTCCTAAAAGATATTTCTTCACTTTTTATAATGTCAAAATCTATAGATGTAAAGTCTGAAAATCTTTGTTTCTCTCTCTGTACTTTAAAATTTAATTGTTCTTCATAAGATTTATCATACAAAACACAAGAGCCACATTTACCAAAATATTCACAATTCATTTATTTCCTCTTTTATTATGTTAATTGCATCTTTAATATCAGAATATTTATATACTTTTATACTATTGTACCAAATTGACTTAAAATTTATATTATCCCATCTCCAGTCAAATTGATTTTCATTGCTTAAAACAATTCCTTTTTGTCCTAATGCTCCTGTTAGATGAGCAATAGATGTATCAATAGTAATTACTAAATCTAAGGCACAAATGGCAACTGCTGTGTCATAAAAATCTTTAAATTCATTTCCTAATATTTTTATATTTTCATATTCTTTTATTTCTTCATTTCCTTGAATTTGGAGAGAATAAAAATTATATTTTTCATCAAAAAGAGATTTTATGTCAGATATTTTTAGATTTTTAGATGTTGCAATTTCACTTGTTTTTGAACCACTCCAAGCTATTCCAATATTTATCTTATTATTGTTTATTAGTTTATTTCTAAATTCTACAATATGTTTGTCCTCAACTTTTAAATATTTAAAATTATTAATATTATATATTTTAAAGAAATATGGAATACTCATCATTGGAATCATATAATCATATTTATCTGAAATACTTATGGCATCTTTAAAGTTAATATCAGGAAAATTATATGAAAACAATTTATTTAGGCTATTTTGTATACCAATACTTATATTATTACACTTAATATTATTTAGAAATCTAATAAATTGAATATTGTCTCCAAATCCCTGTTCATGATATATAAGTAATGATTTATTTTTTAAATCTTGAAAATTATATTTTTCAAAAGGTAAATATGTATAATCATATTTATGTTTTTCAAATAATGTTCTAAATTCAAAGTGAAAGAATGCTTTTTTATAATCTTTTTCTAAAAAATATATGTAAGATAAATCAAAATTCGTCTTAGGTTTGTTTGGATTTATATTATGTGCATAAAGTAAATTCTTTTTATAATTCTCAATATCTAATTCATTTTTATAAATCTCAGCTAAATATATATATGCATCTTCATTATTAGAATCTAATTTAAGAGCTAAAGATATAAATTTTTTCCCCTCAATAACATTGTTGAGTTTTATATAAGATAGAGCAATATTTGAATATATCACAGAGTGTGAATTATTAATCTTTAGAGCTTCTTGCCAAATACTAATTGAATCTTCATACATATGGTTAGCAAATAATAGATTTCCTAGCATAAAATATGCTTCAATGAAATCAGGATTTAAACTTATACTCGTTATAAAAAATTCTTTTGACTTTTCAAATTCATTTAATTCAAAAAAAATATTTCCTAAAAGATTCCACGTAAAATAATGTTGAGAATTTTTTTGAAGAATATCATTACATAATTTTATAGCTTCGTCATACTTTTTAGTTTGATAAAGAGTAAGTGCTTGATTATAGTTGTTTATTAAATCCAAAATGATAGCCTTCTTATTAATTCTGATTAATCTAGAATTATATTGAATTGATTATAATAGCGCCATGAAAGAAAATTGGCAACAACAACTACAATCACTATTAAACTGTGATTTAAAAACCTTATATCCATTGGCAAGAAGTTTAAACAGAAAATTAGAATTTTATGTGGGACCTACAAACTCAGGTAAAACATACAATGCTATGCAAAAATTAAAAGAGGCAAATTCTGGACTTTATTTAGCTCCTTTGCGACTTTTAGCTTTAGAGGGTTATGAAGATTTAAAAGCTTCAAATATAAATGCAACTCTTATAACAGGGGAAGAACAAATACTTCATGAAGATGCAGCTCATGTTTGCTCAACTATTGAAATGATAGATTTTGATTTGGATGTTGATGTGGCGGTTATTGATGAAGTTCAAATGCTTGATGATGCAGATAGAGGTTGGGCATGGGTAAATGCAATTATTGGTTGTCCTGCTAAAAAAATCATTATGACAGGAAGTGTAAATGCTCTTGATGCAGTTAAAAGAATTGCAACTTATCTTGATGAAGATTTAGAAATTGTAAAACATCAAAGAAAAAATGAGTTAAAAGTTCTTCCAAAATGGACATCTTTAGATAAACTTGAAGATGGAACAGCTTTGATTGCCTTTTCAAGAAGTGATGTATTAAAACTAAAACAAAAACTTCAAAAGAAATATTCTGTATCTGTAATTTATGGGAATTTATCTCCTGAAGTAAGACGAGATGAAGCAAAAAGATTTAGAGAAAAAAAGAGTCAAATATTAATAGCAACAGATGCAATTGCTATGGGATTGAATCTGCCTATTAAAACTATTTTATTTACTACAGATACAAAATTTGATGGCATTAGTAAAAGAAAAATAACTGTAAATGAAATAGTACAGATTGCAGGTCGAGCAGGTCGATATGGACACTTTGAAGCAGGATATTTGGGAGCCACAAGAAGGGATGTTTTAGATCATGTAGCACAAGAGTTTGAAGCACCAATAAGAACTATAAAACCACCATTTAAAGTAAAAATAAACTCAGCTCAACTTGAAGCACTAGCTGCTCACATAAAAACAAACTCTTTAACCAAAGTGTTAAAGTTTTTTGCTGATAATATGTATTTTTCTGGACCTTTTGTGGCTGCAAATATCTCATCTATGATTGAAGCTGCAAAGATTGTTGATACTAGATTTAATTTAAAACTTGAAGATAAATATCTTTTGGCTCAAGCTCCAATTACAACTAAATCAAATATCATCTTACAAGCTTATGATGCATATATTGCAAGTGTAATAAAGAAAAAAGTTTGTCACTATAAACCATCTATTACCTTGCCAAAAAAAGCAATTACACAAAGGGATTTACTTTTGGTTGAAGATGAGGTTAAAAAAATATCATTATATTTATGGTTGTCATATAAACTTCCAGAGCTTTTCCCAGACCATGATAAGGCTTATATTTTAAGAAACTCTTTTAACTCTTTTATAGAAAAATCTTTAAAAGGCCATTTGATAGAAGATGATTTGTCAAAAAAAACTTTTTCAAAACCATTTAAAAAAAGTGAAAAAGATAATAAAGATAAAAATAATCATAAAAAAAGTTATAAATCAAGAACTAGAAAAACATTTTAATAAAAAATTAGCTAAAATAAGAAACTTTCAAAGCCCTAAAATATGTGTAAGGATTTAATATAGTGTTTGGATTTTTTAAAATCAATGAAGATTTATTTTATAAAGAATTATTAGCTGATAATTTAGATATTGATAAACTCCAAAAATATATAAATAAGGGTGTAAATTTAAATAAACAAGATGAAAAAGGTTGTACGATTCTTTTTTCTTTGGCTATTAAAAGAAAATTAGATGCAATAAAATTTTTAATTCAAAGTGGTGCCAGCTTAACCATTGAAAATAAATATGGAAAAACAGTTTTAGATGAAGTGATAGATAAATCTGATAGATTAATGATTAGATTTCTTCTTGATAATGGTTACAATATTAATCATCAAAATAGTTTAGGTAGAACCGTATGTCATGATGTTGCCATTTTTGGAAATGAAAAAGTTTTTGAAACTTTGATGAATTATAATCCTGATTTTAGTATAAAAGATGGTACTGGTAAAACAGCTTTATTTTATGCAATTGAGGGTGGAAGTTTAAATATTTTAAAAGATGTGATTAATCATACAAATAATTTAAATGTTATAGATGAAAATCAACAAACACCACTTTTTCATGCTGTATTAAAAGAAAATAGTGCATTATCAATAGAATTAATATTACATGGTGCAAATGTAAATTTTTTGGATAAAGATGGAAGAAATGTTCTGTTTAATGCACTTTTACAAGGTGCAAAAAATTTTTCTGTAATTGAACTTTTAATAAAAAAAGGAATTAATTTAAATATTACAGATAATTATGGTAAAAATATCATTGATGAACTTTTATATATTTTCGATTTACAAAAAAACTTTTTACAAGAATTAGATGGCAAGTATACAATTATAACAGAGGATAAAGATTATATTGCTTTAGGTCTTTTTTTTATAGAACACGGTTTAGAGGTTGATATTTTACATGAAGACGGAAGAACAACTTTACAAATAGAAGTTGAAAATAAGAAATTTGCTAATGTAGAATTTTTGTTAAATTGTGGTGCTGATATAAATGTTTGTGATGAATATAATAGAAACATTGTTTATAAGGAGATATTAAAAGGCTACTCTAATTACAAAATGATTGACTATTTGGTATCAAAGGGTGCTGATGTAAATGTAAGAGATATTGATGAAAAGTGTGTTGTTGATTATATAGTTGAAATCTTAGCAGTTATCAAGGGATTTAAAAAAGGAGATCCTTTTTTATTATCTTTGATAAATCATGAAGAAAAATATGATATTTTATTGAAAAAAGTTCTTACATATAGACCAAATATTGAAACACAAAGGTTAGATGGAACAAATATTTTATTTGATTTAGTTTTATATAATGATTTTGAAACCATAAAGACCATAATAAATTATGGTGTTGCTTTAAATATTAGGGATAAAAGGGGAAATTCACCATTAATTTCTATGGTTGAAGATGGTTTAAAAATCAAAGAAAAAAAAGATAGGGAATTCTTTATAGAAAGATTAATCTATTTTTTAAAATATAGGGTAAATGTTGATATTCAAGATAATGAGGGAAGAACAGCAATTCATAAAGCTGTAATTGCAGATGATTTAACAGTAGTTGAAAAGCTTTTAACAAAAAAAGCAAATTTAAATATTAAAGATATTCATGGAAGAACAGCCCTTCATCATACCCAATGGCACGGTAATTATAAAATAGCAAGATGGTTAATTGCTGGTGGTGCAGATATGAACATACCAGATAATTCAGGTTTTACATTACTTAATTATGCGGCAATTTTTGGACATACGAAACTTGTTATGGCATTGATTAAGTCAGGAGTTTTAATGTATAACAAAAATCCAAAAAATAAAAAAGCTGCACAATTTTTTAAAGAAAGAGAAAGTAAGTTGGAAAAACTATTAAGAAATAATATTGGTGATGATAAAATGAGACTTGCTCTTGAGGAAGTTATCGAGAATTTAAAAAATGAAATAAATGAAGCTTTACAATAATAAGGATAAAAATGTTTAATAAATCAATAATAGTTTTAGCAGCAGGTGCAGGAACAAGAATGAAATCTGACACTCCAAAGGTATTACATAAAATCTCTGGAAAGCCAATGTTATATTACTCTATAAAAGAGGCTTTAAAACTTAGTGATGATATTACAGTAGTTCTATTTCATCAAGCATCACGTGTTCAAGCTGAAATGGAAAAATATTTTTCAAATATAAATTTTGTAATTCAAGACCATGCAAACTATCCAGGAACTGGTGGAGCGGTTATGGGGATAACGCCAAAATATGAAGAGGTTTTAGTTTTAAATGGAGATATGCCCCTAATTCAAGCAGAAGAACTAAAAAAATTTGATTTAGATGCAACTATTGTAATGTCTGTTTTAGAACTTGAAAGTGCTGATGGATATGGAAGAGTTATTATTGAAAATGGAAATGTAAAAAAAATAGTTGAACAAAAAGATGCAACGCAAACTGAATTAGCAATTACTACTGCAAATGCTGGAATTTATCAGTTTGAAACAAAATTTTTACTTGAAAACTTACCAAAATTAAATAATAACAATGCTCAAAAAGAGTATTACATAACAGATTTAATAGAGATGGCAATAGAGCAAGGAAAAGTTTTAAAACCACTTGTTGTAAATGAAGAGAATTTCAAAGGTGTTAATTCAAAAGTAGAGCTTGCAGATGCTGAGGTAATTCACCAAAATAGAATCAAAAAAGAGTTCTTAAAAGCTGGTGTTATTATGAGACTCCCTGATACTATTTATATAGAAGAGGGTGTTCAAATTGAGGGTGAATCAATTATTGAAAATGGTGTAAGTTTGCTTGGAAACTCAAAAATTGTAAATTCTCATATTAAAACAAACTCTGTGGTTGAAGACTCTATTGTAGTTGATAGTGATGTTGGACCAATGGGAAGAATTAGACCAGGAAGCCAACTTAATAAAACACATATTGGAAACTTTGTAGAGACTAAAAAAGCTATCTTAAATGGTGTAAAAGCTGGGCATTTATCATATCTAGGAGATTGTTCTATTGATGAGGGAACAAATATTGGATGTGGGACAATCACATGTAATTATGATGGGGTAAATAAACACCAAACGATTATTGGAAAAAATGTTTTTGTTGGAAGTGATACTCAGTTTGTAGCACCTGTAAATATCGAAGATGATGTTTTAATTGGTGCAGGTTCATGTGTAACTGGAGATGTTAAAAAAGGTGAGCTATATCTTACTCGTGCAAAAGCAAAAACTATTGGTGGATATTTTTATAAACACTTTTCAAGTAAAAAATAGAAGTTTATAGATGTTGTTAAAAAATAAAAAAATTTTAGTTGCGGTTACTGGTTCTATTGCTATTTATAAAACATTAGAACTTATTAGACTTTACATAAAAGCTGGTGCTATTGTAAAAGTAATAATGACTGATAGTGCTAAAAAATTTATAAATCCTATTACTTTTGAAGCTATTTCACAAAATAGAGTTTTAGATGAAACAAGTGAAAATTGGGATAAGAATCAAGATTATAATCACATAGATATTGGAAAGTGGTCTGATATTTTTGTAATTGCACCAGTAAGTGCAAATACTATAAATAAACTCGCAAATGGAATAGCTGATAATTTACTGTTACAAACAACCCTTGCATATCCAAGAGTTAAAATTCTTTGTCCAGCTGCAAATACAAATATGATAAAAAATCCTATTACACAAGAGAATTTAAATAGATTAAATCTTTGTAATTTTAAGATTATTTCAACTGTTACAAAAGAGTTGGTTTGTAAAGATGTTGGTGATGGAGCGATGGCTGAACCTGTTGATATTTTTGATGTGACAGCAAGAGAACTTTTAAAAGATGAGTATTGGGTAAATAGAAAAGTTGTTTTAAGTGGTGGTGGAACGGTTGAAAAAATTGATGATGTAAGATATATTTCAAACTTTTCATCAGGGAAAATGGCTACATCTCTTGCAACTGCATTATATTATAAAGGTGCCGATGTTTGTTTAGTAAGTACAAGAGGATATGAAAATTTACCAAAAGGTGTTCATTTAATAAATGTAAATAGTTCTTTTGATATGTTTAATAGTTTATCTAATGCTTTAATAGAATCAAAAAAAGAAACAACTAAAAAACCATATTTATTTATGGTTGCAGCAGTAAGTGATTATTTACCAACATATTCACAAAATGGAAAACTAAAAAAGGAGTTAATTGGAACTTCTTGGAATTTAGAATTAAAACAAAATATTGATATTTTAAAATCTTTACCAAAAGATAATATTTACTCAATTGGTTTTAAAGCTGAAATGGATGAATCAACAGCATTAAATAGTGCTACAAAAATGCTTGAAAATAAAAATCTTGATGGAGTTTGTTTAAATATTTTAAATGAAAACAATAATTTTGGAAGTGATACAAATGAAATAGAGTTGATTTTAAAAGATTCATCTTTTGAGTTTAAAGGAACAAAATTAAATATTTCATTGGAAATTTTAGAAAAATTAAAAGATGAGTTAAAATAATATGAGTGAAATTAGAATACCTAATCATATAGCCATGATTATGGATGGAAATGGAAGATGGGCTAAAGAAAAAGGTTTAAATAGAACTGCAGGTCATGAAGAAGGCGCTAAAACTGTACGTAAAATGACTCAATATTGTTCGGATATTGGAGTTAAGTATCTTACTTTATATGCTTTTTCAACAGAAAATTGGGAAAGACCAAAACTAGAAGTAGAATTTCTAATGAAATTATTAGATAGATATTTAAAAAAAGAATTAGAAGTTTATTTAAAAAACAATATTAGGTTTAAGGCTATTGGAGATTTAAGTAGATTTTCAAAATCTTTGCAAAAAACAATATTCGAAACCCAAGATAAAACTGCAAATTGTACAGGTCTTACTCAAGTTTTAGCATTAAATTACGGTTCAAAAAATGAGATTACTAGAGCTGTTAAAAAGTTAAATGAGTTAAAACTTGAAGTAACAGAAGAAAATATTGAATCTTGTCTTGATACAGCTGGTATGGGAGCTGTTGATTTACTTATTCGTACAAGTGGTGAAATTAGACTCTCAAACTATTTATTATGGCAAAATGCCTACGCTGAGATGTTTTTTACACAAACTTATTGGCCAGATTTTAATGAAGCAGAACTTGATGATATATTAAGTGATTTTACAAAACGAGAGAGAAGATTTGGAGGTATTTAGTTTTATTTTTGGAATTTGTATAGGTTCATTTTTAAATGTTTTGATAATAAAATTTCCTAAAAATGAATTAATCTTTACAAAAAATAGAAGTAAATGCCCTAATTGTAATCATTTGATTTTTTGGTATCACAATATTCCTCTATTTTCTTATTTATATTTAAAAGCAAAGTGTTCATATTGTGGAGAAAAAATATCTTTTCAATATTTTTTGGTCGAATTATTGAGTGGAATCCTAACTTTAGCACTATTTTCAAAGTTAGGATTAACTCAAGAATTTATCTTTATGTCTTTATTGTCTTATGTTTTAATAACTCTATCTTTCATTGATTTAAAATATAAAGCTGTTCCTGATTATTTACTTTTAATTGTATTTATACTCTCTTTTTTTTCAACAACTTTTTCAATGATAGATTCTTTTAAAAATGCTTTTTTATTTGCAGGTGCATTTGGTTTATTAAATTTTGTTATAACATTTTATATTCAAAATATCAAATCAAGAATTTTAAAAGATGAAACTTTAAAGAATCAAGAAGCACTTGGAGTTGGTGATATTCCAATTATTGCACTCATTGGTATTATTCTAGGAAGTAGTGGAGGACTAGTAGCTATCTTTTTGGCTGCATTTTTTGCTATAATACCCGCAATTTATTCAAATTTTGTAAAAAAAGATATCCAAACTCCATTTATTCCATATCTTGTTTTAGGTTTTTTTACTGAATATTTTTTTAATTTAGAAACATATGTAAAGGTCCTTTATTGAAATTAAAACAATACTTATATTCCCAATTAGCAATTACTTTTTTTCCCATATTTTTAGGATTATTTTTTATAACTTCTGTTATATTTTTGGTTAAAATAGCAGCTTTAACATCAATTATAACAATAAATTTTACTGAGTTATTTAAACTATTTTCTTATGTTATTCCTCAAATTATATTTTTTACTATGCCTATTTCCTTTTTCTTATCATTGGTAATTACTTTAGCAAAATTAGCAAGTGAATATGAACTTACAGTTATCACATCATTTGGACTTAATCCTACAAAAATTCTAAAAATATTTTTACCAATAACTTTACTTGTTTCAAGTTTACTACTAATTATTTCAGTTGGATTGATTCCAAAAACAAAGTATTTGTCAAAACAATTTTTAGAAAAAAAGAAAAAAGAAGCAAGCTTTAATGTTAAGGCTAGTGAATTTGGACAGAAATTTGGAGAGTGGTTAATTTATATAAGTGATAAAAATGATAAACAATATGAAGAGGTAAAACTATTTAAAACTACTACTAAAGAAGATCAATTTATAGTTAGTAAAACAGCTGTTTTAAATAATGATAAAGGATTTTTAAGTTTTAAGTTAGAAGATGGAAAAGCTTTTATTATAAATGAAAAAGAATTTGATCAAATTAATTTTAAATCAATGTATATAAATGATTCTATCTCTGATTCTAAGATGGGTATTTTTACAAATTCTTATGAATTTTGGAAAAGTAATATTTCAAAAGATACAGATATTGATGATTTAACTTTATATATTTTAACATCAATATTTCCATTAATTTCACTTTTCTTAGTTATAACATTTGGATATTTTAATCCAAGATATGAAAAAAATAGAGCAATTTTTTACTCTTTGATCTCAATAGTTTTATATTATGTTTTTGTTAAAACTGTGGGAGATAAAATACTTTTACACTCTTTATACATAATACCAATTATTTGGATTATTTCAACATATATTTTATATTCTAAAACTATAAAAAAAGAGTATTAGATTTTATGAATTTAAAATTTACTGTTGCTTATGACGGTAGTTTATATCAAGGTAGTCAAAAACAACCAAATGGTATGACAGTTGAAGATAAACTACTTAAGGCATTTAGAAAAATAAACATTGAAACAAATATTGTTTTAAGTGGAAGAACAGATAAAGAAGTTCATGCCACAGGACAAGTTTTTAACTGTATAGTTCCTGATTTTTGGGAAGATTTTTATAAATTAAAAGAGATTTTAAATAAGAATCTTCCAAGTTCAATCAAAATTCTTCATATTATAAAAGTAAAAGATGAATTTCATTCAAGATTTCATGCAAAAAAAAGAGTTTATAGATATTTAATCACTTCCAAACCAACAACACCTTTTAATGCTAAATTTATAACTTATATAAAAAATATTGATGAAAAGTTACTTAAAAGAGCAATAAAAGAGTTTATTGGTGTATATGATTTTAAATATTTTCATAAAACAGGTAGTGATAAAGATATAACAGTAAGAGAAATATTTGACACAAGTTTTTATAGATATAAAGATGTTTATGTTTTTAGATTTGAAGCAAACTCTTATTTAAGAAGTCAAATTAGACTTATGGTTGGATTTTTAATTGCGATAAATGATAAAAAACTTACCATTGATGATTTAAAAGCTCAATTAAGAGTTGAGAAAAATATATTCAAAACCCCAATAATTCCAAATGGATTATATTTGGCAAAAATAAAATATTAGCACTTAATAACTTAGTTAAAAAAAACACATAAAATACTTGACAAATAAAGACTCAATAGGTTATAATTCTTTAGCAGTTTAAGATACTGAGTGCTAGATTATGAAAATGGTTGTAAATATGATAGATAAAAAAGAGTTTTTGTTACAGTCTATTATCAAAGCTTACATTGAGCATTTAGAACCAATAGGTTCTACTCAATTAAAATCTATGTATGATATTACTTATTCTCCAGCAACTATTAGAGGTTACTTTAAAAAGTTAGGTGAAGAAGGTTATCTTGCACAAGAACACATAAGTAGTGGAAGAACTCCAACAACTGAAGCTTTGAGACAATATTGGCAAACAAAACTTAATTTTAAACTAAAAGGTATAAATTTACGAGCATTAGAATATTTTGCCTCAAATATAGGGCTGTCTGTTTTTATAAAAAAAGAGAAATCTGATATATTAAAAGATATTCTAACTGTTGAAAATAGATATATGATATTAGAATTTTCTTCATTTGCTATTAGTGTAAAGTATTCAGATGCACTTTATAGATTTTTGAAAGATATGATAGGTTTAGATTTAAAAGATATTACGAGAATTTCAAAAGATGTA
>JACCDQ010831508.1_pt1 | contig 15235 bp, 15 predicted proteins | sample 7446031 | NCBI WGS metagenome assembly JACCDQ01 (sample SAMN15323442, study PRJNA562643) | freshwater metagenome | isolation source: river surface water | place: USA:Blue River Watershed | collected 2017-08-17
ATTCGTGGCTGCACGTTCGACAATCCATACATCGATGCCGACTATGTTCGCAGCCAGATTCAAACGCGTGACCCACGCACGCTGAAGGCATACGTCTATGGCGAGTTCATCAACCTTGATGGCCTGCTGGTCTATTACCGCTACAACAAGGAAGCGAACAACACCAATCTGACGCTGGCTGAACCACGCTTTCACAACCTGCCGATTCACGTTGGTCTGGACTTCAACAAGGGCATCAATGCTGCGACCCTGAGCGTCGTTCAGGACGGAATCGTGTATGCCCTTGATGAAATCTATGGAATGACCGACACGGACCGCCTGATTGCCGAGCTGAACCGTCGCATCGGCAATCGCCTGTTCTACATCTATCCAGACGCATCGGGCTTTGAGGGCATTCAGCAGCTCAAGCGCGCCTATGGGTCTGAGCGAGTGCTACATCCAAACAAGAATCCGCAGGTCGAGCGTCGAGTGACGGCTGTGAATGATTGCCTTGCGACGCCGACTGGAATGGTTCGCACCTACGTCAATCAAACCAAGTGCCCTCACCTTCACAACGGCTTGCTTCGTCAAACGAAGGACGCGCAGGGCCAGCCTGACAAAACGAAGGGTCTCGACCACTCGCTCGACGGCTTTGGCTATTTCATTCACTACCGCTTTCCACCAACGACCTCAAACGGACCAATCCGTCTCTCTGGATACTGAGTAGAACAGTAAATAGAAGCATTCAAATCCGAAGGGAATAGGATGCCAGTCTCTACACGTCATCCAGAGTTTTCAAAGCTCTATTCAAAAATCGAAGTCACTGAAGCAGCCTTTGAGGGCGAAGTAGCTGACCTCGTTCCAAAGCTGACAGGCCAGACAACGGCGCAGTGGGAAGCGTATGTCAGCCGAGCAGCGTTCTACAACGTCACCGAGCGCACGGCGCTGGCCCTCGTTGGTGCGCTCGTGCGCAAGCCCTACACGCTCAGCCGCGTTGCTGGCGATGAACCGCTGACCGACGACGCCACCTTCGCCGAGACGCTTCAACACACCTACCTGTCGTTGCTGCTTCAAGGCCGTGTGGGCCTGCACGTCGACTACGACGAGGTCGCAGGCTCGCCGAAGCTGGTCGTCTATGAGGCCGAACACATCATCAACTGGTCCGATCGCTTCATCGTCATCGAGGAGTGCGTGCAAGAGCAGGACCCAGACGACGAGTTCGTCCTGAAGGACATCCCACAGTGGCGTGAGCTGCGCATCAACGATGCGGGTCAGTACGAGGTCCGCATCTGGCGTCAGACGGGCCGCGACAAGTACGAGGTGGTCGATGTTCGCGTGCCGCTCGTGCGTGGCATTCCACTCACCGCCATCCCGTTCTGGTTCGTCACTCCGTATGACACCTCGACCAAGCTCTACAACCCACCGCTGTCGAACCTCGCCGAGCTGAACGTCCAGCACTTCAAGGTCAGCGTCGACCTTGGCCACGCCGCTCACTTCCACGCGCTGCCACAGCCGTGGATTGCTGGCGAGCTTTTCTCGGCTGACCCGAACCAGGTCCGTCGCGAGGTCTCCGTCGGCACCGAGACCTTCCTTCAGCTGCGTGAGAACTCAACCATCGGCTACCTGGAGCCAACAGGCAACGGCCTGCCGTTCCTCAAGGAGCTACGCACCGACCTTGAGACGCAGATGTTCAACGCTGGCTCACGGCTGCTGCAAGCCAAGAACGGCGTCGAAAGCGCTGAAGCGCTCCGCATCCGCTCAGGCTCTGAAGGTGCCGTGCTGGAGACGATTGCCAGCACCGTCGAGCACGCGCTGACTAAAGCACTGACTGTCTATAACGGCTGGGCTGGCTCAACCGTCGAGCCAGTCGTCACGCTCAATCGCGACTTCACCGCACAGCACATCGACCCAGCCGAGTTGAAGGCGCTGCTCGAAGCGTATGCGGCAAACGTCATCACGCTCGACACGCTGCTCACTCGTCTATTCGAAGGCGAGATTGTTGCTGACGTCAAGAAGGAGCTGAAGGCGCTTGAAAGCAAGGCAGCCGACCAAGCCAATCAGCCAACGGCACCGAACCCGAATAACTCAACACTTATTGTTCAAAACCCGTAAATAGAAGCATCTTCAACAAAGTCTCGGGGAGACGATAAAAGATGCTTAAGTTCCAAACAAACGAAGTTCCAACGGGGTTGGAGCAGTATTACGAAGATGCTGGTGACGGCAGCTTCAGACTGAAGGTTGAAGGCGCAGTGCCTGCCGCCGAAGTCGAAACACATAAAGCGAAGCTCAAAGAGTTCCGCGACACGAACATCACGCTGAAGAAGCAGGTCGATGAACTCGGCCGATTCGAGCAAATGTTCAAGAGTGGCGAGTTCAGCTCTGACAAGCTAAACGCGAAGATTGAAGAACAAGCGCTTCAGAAAGCAGCCGAAATGAAGGCCGCTTATGAAGCCTCGATTGCAGAACTAAATACCAAGCTTGGTTCAACTAGCACTCAACTTGAGCGCGTGGTTGTGACCAATGCGGTATCGGCAGCGGCTCTCAAGCACGGTGTGCAAGAAACCGCCCTCGATGATGTGCTCGCACGAGCAGCTTCGACATTCACCGCTGTTGATGGACAAGTCGCAGCGAAGGACGGTGTTCTTGATGCCAAGGGCAACAAGCTGACCGTCGATGCGTGGATGGCATCGCTTGCCGAAAAAGCACCTCATCTATTCACGGCATCTCGCGGGGCGGGAGCACAAAAAACTGGCAAGCCAACCATCGTCGGAGACAAGAAATCACCAGTTGATTTGATTTCCGCTGGATTGGCAAAACGACGCTAAATAGCGTCATCCAAATCAAACTAGGGAGCCCACAACATGGCACTAATCACTCTTTCCGAAGTCAAGAAGCTTGGCTATGACGACCTCGCCGCAGGTCTCGCACAATCAATCATCACGGTCAATCCGCTGTATGACCTTCTGCCGTTCAACACCGTCACTGGCAACGCCTACGCGTTCAACCGTGAAGCCACTCTCGGTGGCGTCATCGCTGGTGGCCGTGGTCAGGCAACGACCAACGCCAAGGGCGCTGCAACCTTCACCCAGGTCGCACAAGCCCTCATCACTCTGATTGGCGACGCTGAAATCGCTGGTCAGGACATCGCTCAAGGCGTTGGTGAAGGCGCTGGCAATGACCCAGTCGCAATCCAAGTCGCACTGAAGGCCAAGGCCATCGGTCGCGAGTTCCAGCGTCTGATGGTTGCTGGTGACAGCGCATCGCCATCCGCATCGAACGACACTGGCGTCACCAACTCTGCCGAGTTCGACGGCCTGGTCAAAATCATCGGCTCTGACAGCGCCTTCGCGGACCAGAAGCTGGACCAAGCGAACGCCACCCTGACCCTCGATATGCTCGACCTGCTCCTGCACACCGTCACCGCTGGCGATGCTCAGTTCATTATGACCAACGGTGCTGGCGTTCGCAAAATCCGCTCGCTGCTCCGCGCCCTCGGTGGCGTGACCACGATGGAAGTCGGCGGCAAGATGGTTGATGCATTCAACGGCGTGCCAATCTTCCGCAACGACTTTATGTCTGCTGACTACGTCACTGGCACCGCTGGCAACCAGACCCACATCATCGCTGGTGTGTTCGATGACGGTTCCCGCAAGCTGGGTATCTCTGGCGTCATTCCACAAGCTGGTGGTCTGCTGGTTGATGACGTTGGCTACGCTGAAGGTTCCGACGTGCTCATCAAGCGCGTCAAGATGTATGGCACCTTCGCAGTCCATTCGACCAAGTCGGTCGCTGGCCTCTGGAACGTTGGCGTCTAAGCTGTAACGGCTCACTGAAAAACGGGACCTTCGGGTCCCGTTTGTGTTTTCAGTAAATAGACCATCTTTCAGGGAGCAACTATGGCAATCACCGTCGGAATCGACACCTACGCCAGCACAGCCGAAGCAACTGACTACTGCACATTGGTCGGCATTGACCAACTCGGCAGTGCCGAAGCCAGTCTGAAGCAGGCAACTATTGCAATCGACCGCCTCTACGGCGCTCGCTTCATCGGCGTCAAGGAACAACTGGACCAGCCGCTGCATTGGCCGCGCCGTCCGACAGCATCAAACATCGACCAAAGCACTGATTGGTTCATCGTCGATTCGTTTGGCAACTATCGCAACTTCACAGGTATTCCGACCGAGGTCAAGCAAGCCACGATTGCGCTGGCCGTGATGATTGAGGCTGGAACCAATCCATACGCACAGCCAGCCGCACAGGTCACTGACGAAACCGTCGAACTCGACGTCATCAAGACATCGAAGAAGTATTCGACTGGCTACGCTGCTGAGCCACTCTACAAGCTGTCGGTCATTCTGGCATCGCTGCTTCAGGCTGGCGTTGTGATTCGAAAGGTCCGCTAATGGACTACGACGCACTGCAAGCATCAGCCGCCGACCTGCTAGCGATTTATGGTCAAACCTGGACCGTCACTCGACAGGGCACCGAACTCGGCACCGTTCGTGGCATTCGCAAATCAGTCACCACCTCTGCCAAGCAATCTGGCCTGACCCTCGCGGCTGATGTAAAGGCAGAACTGCTGCTGTCGGCGACATCGGTTGCCATCAAGGCTGGCGACAAGGTTTCGACCGCTGACGATAGCTACACCATTCTCGAAATCAGCAAGCTGCGACCAGCAGCGACGGTCATCATTTACAAAGTGCTGGCATCGTGAGAGACAAGATTTTCATTGACCTTCAAACTCGCCTGCGCCGCTTCAAAGAAGAATGGGCAATCGAGTGTATGGAGCGCATCAAGGAAAAGACGCCTGAAAAGTCTGGTCGCCTGAAAGAAAGCTACTTCGTTCAGCAGAAGAAGGACGGCTTCGACCTCGGCAGCGTTGAGGACTATTTCACCTATGTCGAACACGGCACATCAAAGATGCGACCACGTCGAATGGTCGGAAGAACTCTGCTTGAAGAAGAAGAAATCACCGCAATCGCCATCGAAAGGGCCAAGAAATGACATACCAAGCCATCTATACGGCGATTGAGGCCATCGTCACAACGGCGATTGGCGAAACACCAATCCAACTGCCGAACTCAATCCTGGACATTTCTGATGCTGCTGAATGGGTGCGCGTCACGCATCTGCCAGCACGACCACGTCAAGTGACCATCGGTTCAGGTGGAATGAACTTTCGACCAGGAATGACGCAGGTCGATGTGTTCTGGAAACCAGGCGACGGCACCACCGCATTGCCAGACACGATTGTTGAGGCATTTACGCGAGCCACTCGCATCACGACCCCTGAAGGTCAGGCATTCCAGTTCATCGCCTATCGCGACGGCGGCGACCTAGTTGATGACGCATTCTGGCAAGAACGCGTGCTGATTGTGTGGAACGCCATCACAAGCACCTAAAACGCTAAATAGAACATCTAACCCAAGCAGGGAGAAACCCAATGGCACAAGCACAAGGCTCGCAACTCGAACTCGCCTACATCGCTGAAACGGTGTATGGCACAACCCCAGGCACACCATCAACTCAGCTCGTTGAAATCGTCAATGTGACGTTGGAGCCGAACACTGACCGTCTGACTGACCCATCACTTCATTCGGACCGTATGACCACGTTTAGCCGCGCTGGCAATGCATCAGTCGAAGGCGAAATGGAAGTCGTTCTGGCACCAGACAACTATGACGTGTTCCTCGAAGCTGCGCTTCAAGGAACCTGGACCACCAACGTCCTGAAGATTGGCAACAACGTTCGCTCGTTCGCATTTGAGAAGCGCTACACCGACCTGGGCTTGTTCCAGGTCTTCAACGGTGTGGTCGTCTCGAAGCTGAGCATCGACATCGGCACCGATGACCTCGTCAAGGCGAAGTTCGGACTGATGGGTGCGACGGCTACGGCGCTCAGTGGCACTTCAATCGACGCAACACCAACCGCATTCGCCGTGAAGGACAAGTTCTATCACGACGGCGGCACCTTCAAGGAAGGTGGCAGCACTGTTGGCTACATCACATCAATCTCTTGGACGCTCGATAACGGCGGCACTTCAAACAAGGCGCTCGGCGTCACTGGCGTTCGTTCAATCACTACGCCGAACTCGAAGATTACAGGCAAGGTCACTGGCCTGTTCGAAAGCGCTGACCTTTACAACAAGTTCAAGAACGGCACCGAAAGCTCGCTTGAACACACGCTGGTCGTCGGCGCTGAAAGCCTGAACTTCAAGTTTAGCCGCGTTGTTTATACCAAGGCGACAACCAACCTCAATAGCGGTGGCACCGTGACCGTCGAGCTGGAGTTTGAAGCTCTGAAGGACGCCACCGATGCATCAACCCTTGTTGTGACACGCGTCTAATGGAAATCACTGACCTCTTTCCAATCGCACAGGACCTTCGGGTCCTGTTTCCTGATGGCACTGACACAGGCGTGACCCTGCGCGTCATTGGCTCCGACAGCTCGAAGTTCCGAGCCGTCGCCAAGAAGTATGCGCAGCTTTCGCTTGGCAAAGAACATCCAACCGTCGATGAGATGGACAACCAGAATGCCGAGCTGTGTGCTGTGTGCGTTGTTGGCTGGACTGGTCTCACTGAAAACGGCGAAGAGTTGCCTTACTCGCAAGAAAAGGCACTTGAGCTGATGCGCAAACCAGAGCTGACATTCATTCGCGAGCAAGTAGAGTGTTTCGTCTCTAAGCGTGCCAACTTCTTTCTCAAAAGCAAAGGACCAGCTGATTGCGCTGGTTCGCCAGAACATTGACTTGACGACGCCAGATAAAAATGGCGTCACGAAGAAACAAACGCTCGAACGAGGACGCAAGCAACTCAGCAAGGTGAAAACACCTGAGGAACTTGCCGAGATGTTCAAAGAGCTAGAACCGATAAAGGCAGAGCGAGGCACCGAGTGGCTAGTCGGTGTGTTCAATGAACTATCAAGCGCTCGTGGTTATGGGCTGAACGGACCACTTGCTATCAGCCATCAGGAAATCAAAGCCTATTGTGACTTGATGGACTTGGACCTTTCGCCGTGGGAGGTGAGCGTCATCCGAGGAATGGATAACGCTTACATCGAAGAAACATACAAGCACATTGCGAAGGAACAATGATGGACATCGCTCAAATCTTTCTAAAGGCAGATGCCTCCGAGCTGGACCGAGCAAGCAGCAAGCTTGACAACCTCGGCACCAAGGTCGAACAAACAAATAGCAAGACAAAAGGTCTCGCTGACGGCTTTCGCGCTGTTGGTGGGCCACTTGGCGATGCCGCAGACCGAGCTGACAACTTTCGAGGCAAGCTGTCGGAGCTAGGTGGTGTTGCGTCTGGCCTTGGTGGCCTCGGCACCGTCGCACTTGGTGTGACCGCAATCGGCGTGGCTGCTGCCGCTGCCGCAGTCGGCGTCATCAACCTCGTGATGGCGAACGCTGACCTGCTCGACAAGTTCAACGACCTTTCCGACCAAACAAACATCTCGACCCAGCGACTTCAGCTGCTCGACCAGATGGCAAAGATGAGCGGCATTTCGCTCAACGACATCACTGGCTCAGCAGAACGCCTCGCTGGCAAGCTGGCAAAGCAGGACGAAGAAACAGGCAAGGTCGCGCAGGGCTTGAAGACCCTTGGCATCGAAACCAAGAATGCCGCTGGCGAGCAGAAGTCAGCGCTCGAAATCCAAGACGAAGTCATTCGCAAGGCAGGCGAAGCAGAGGACAAAGCTGCTGCTGAAAGTGCTGCCGTTCAAGTGCTGGGCGGCGACTACTACACGCTGCGTGGCGCCTTGGCTGCGACCGTCGAGGAAAAGACCAAGCTATACGAGAAGCTTCGTGACACTGGCGTGCTGATGGATGAGCAATCGAAGGGTGCCGTCAAAACGTTCGGCGACCGCATCGACGGCATCAAGCAGTCCTTCAGCGGGATGGTCAATACGATTACATCGCTCGTTCTGCCAATCATCAACACCTGGCTGGCGCGTCTGGACAGCGTGCTCGAAAAGACCGCAAAGGCATTTCGCCAAACCTTCAATCCATCGGAGCGTGACCGCCTTGAAAGTCAGATTGCCAGCGAGCAGGACAAGCAGAACTACGACGTGATGGGCTTGCAGCGCCTTCGTGACAAAGGCGGTGACCCAAACAACAAGAACTACGCCGATGCCATCAAGACATTGACCGACCGCATCGAGGCTCGTCGCAAGCTGCTGTGGGACTTGAACCGCAAGCTGGATGGCTCCATCGAGCGCGAAGAAATCGAGACCAAGAATGTGGTCAATGGCACCGCTAACGAAGGTCCGCGCACAGCACCGAATACATCTAAGCCGCCCAAAACACCTAAGACCAAGGACGATGAAAAGGGCACAACTGCCTACGATGTTCCGTTCGCAGCCCTTGAGAAGGCATACAACGATGCGCTGTCAAAGCGTGACCTATTCGACAAGCAGCTTCAGGACAAGAAGGACCAAGCCGCTGAAGATGATGCGCGTCGTCAAATGGATGCTGCCGAACGCATTCGTGACCAGCTCAATCCAATGCGTGCGCTTCAGCGCGAGATTGACAGCATCAATCAAAACATCGTGCTGAGCGAGCAGGAGAAGACCGACGCGATTGTGGCCGCATCGGACCGCTGGGTTGCGTCGCAAGAGAAGACAAAAGAAGCCACTGCCGACCAGTTTGGCTTTATGCAGCGCGTTGGCAACTCGGCATTCAAATCCCTTGAGGACAGCCTTGTTTCGATGGCATCAAGCGGCAAGTTCAGCTTCAAGGGCCTCATCAACGCCATCATTCAAGACATCCTGCGCCTGTTCGTTCAAATGCAGGTCATTGCGCCAATGATGGCTATGCTGCGTCGAATGATGGGCTTGCCTGTCACTGCCAGCGCTGATGGCAACGTGTTTGGTGGTGCTGGCTTGCTTAAATCGGCCAACGGCAACGTGTTCGATGGACCAACACTTCACGCCTATTCAGGTGGTCTCGGTGTTCTTGGCGAAGCTGGTCCAGAAGCGGTGATGCCGCTTCGTCGTGGTCCAGACGGCCAGCTTGGTGTTCGTGCGCAAGGTGGTGGCAGTGTTCAGCAGAACATTCAAATCAACGTCTCCGTTCAGGGCGGCAAGAACGACCAGGAAACAGGTCGCATTGTTTCCGCTGAGGTCGAGCGCGTTGTTCGTGGCGTCGTCAAGCAAGAGCTAGTCACCCAGCAACGCGCCAAGATGGTCGCCGTCTAATCAGGGTCGATAAATAGAAGCATTCGAAAGGATGCTTCTATGCCAACTGCTCTCCCACTCACCGACCTGATTTCACAGGGCTCAACTCGCAAGCGCAAGTTCCGTGTTCTGAAGGCACAGTTCGGCGACGGCTACCTTCAAACAGCACCCGATGGCGTCAATCACCAGATTGACCAATGGAACCTCATCTTCGCCAATCTGACGCTGACGGACCGTGCCACGCTATGGTCTGCGATTGAAACCGTTGGCGCATCGGACTATCTCACCTGGACACCACCAGGCGACACAGCGAAGAAATGGAAAATCGTCAGCGAGATTTCTGAGTCGCCACAAAGCGGCGACATCTACACCATCTCGTTCGATGTGATGGAGGTCTTCTAATGGCAACGCCATACGCTGACCTTCAGAACCTCAATCAAACAAGCGGTCTGATTGAGCTGTTCATTTTGGACACAACGGTCCTCGGTGGCCCTGTCTATCGCTTCACAAACACCCCAGGCACTGGCGGCACCGTCTCATTCGGTGGCAACACCTACATCTGCCTGCCAATCAAAGCCGAGGGCTGGGACCTATCAACGAATGGCGCACCACCAAAGCCAACGCTAACTGTTTCCAACGTGACCAAGACGCTGTTGGCCGATGTGATTGCGCTCGGCGACTTGGTTGGTGCCAAGCTGACACGCATTCAGACCTACGCAAAGTATCTTGATGGCGGCTCATCGCCAGACGGCACGAAGTTCATTGGTCCCGAAATCTACACCATCGACCAGAAGACAGCGCACAACAACACGGCCATTCAGTGGCAAATGACATCGCTGATTGACCGTATGGGAATGAAGCTGCCACGTCGTCAAGTGCTAAAGGACAAGGGCTTTCCTGGCGTCGCACGAACGCGAGTGACTGGATGATTTTGTTGGCCGAAACGCTAGCCGACTTCGAACGTCACGTTCTGTCAGAGTATCCGAAGGAGGCGTGCGGCCTTGTTATGGCAAACCGCTACATCCCGATGCTAAACGCCGCCAGGGACCCTCTGACCCAGTTCCGAATAGAACCTACAGACTATGTCCAGGCAGCCCAACTAGGGCCGATTCAGGCGGTCCTGCACTCACACCCATACAACCTATCAAAGCCACCGAAGCATCCGCCTGAGTGGCCGTCCTCGCACGACCTGCGCGGCTGGATGGACAACAACATTCCGTGGGGCATCTGCGCGACCGACGGCTCAGGCATCAGCCAGCTTGTTTGGTTGGATGAAAACAACCCACAGCCATTGCTCGGACGCGAGTTCATCCACGGCATCAACGACTGCTATTCGCTCATTCGCGACTACTACCGCCTTGAGCGTGGCATCACCTTGATGAACTTCGCTCGCGGGATGGACTGGTGGGATAGCGGCGAGAACCTATACGACGACAACTTCGAGCGTGCTGGCTTCTACTCCGTGCCATTTGAGGAAGCGACCGTTGGCGATTGCGTGCTAATGAAAATCCGCTCGCCAGTCACCAATCACGCTGGCGTCATCACAGGTCCGAACGAAATCCTTCATCACCTGTTTCATCGCCTGTCTGGCAAGGACAGTCTCAGTCGATGGTCGAAGGTCATCAACCGCGTTGTTCGTTATGGCAGAAATCAGTAAATAGATCTCAACTGGAGGTCTATGAATGATTCGAACAATCCACCTGCACGGCTCGCTTCGCAGTCTTGGTGCTGACCGCATCGAACTTGCCGTCGAAACGCCATTGCAGCTCGTGCTGGCACTGCGCTCATCTATCAAGGGCTTTCGCGCCTATTGCGACCAGCACAAGGTCGCCCTCGCCTACTTCGAAAACGGCAAGCCAGCGGCGCTGACGCAAGAGGACTTCAACCTTCGGCTCGGTTCAATCACCGACATTCATCTTGTGCCAGAGACCGAAGGTGCTGGCGTGGAAGCGTCAGCAATCTATGCAGCGATTGCTGAAGGTGCCTATTGGACCGCCGCCTATTACATCGCCATCAACATTGCCATTTATGTGGCAGCAGCCTATGTTGTTTCGGCTCTCGCGCCGTCGCCAGATGTTTCGGGTGGCATTTCAAAGGCCGAGGAGCGCCCATCGTTTCTTTACAACGGACCTGAGAACGTCGTCGAGCAAGGCTATGCCGTGCCAATCATCTATGGAACCCACATGACTGGCTCAGTGGTTGTTTCAGCAGGCATTGAGGTCGAGGACATTCCATACACCACCACCGAAGTCACAACGGACCCAACACAACCAGATAACCCAACTGTCCAGTTCGGTCAGTTCGTAGGAGCCTAATCGATGAACATTGACCAGAACGAAATCAAAGCAATCGAAGGTGCTGGTGGCAAGGGTGGTGGCGGTGGTGCTGTCGAGGCACCAAACACGCTGTCATCGCGTGCCATCGTCAAACTCATTGATGTGCTGTCTGAAGGCGAAATCGTCGGCATCGCTGGCGGTGGTCAAGGCATCTACTTCAACGACACACCACTTCAGAACTCGGACTCGTCCTACAACTTCGCTCGTGCGCAGTGGGACTACCGCGTTGGTCTGCCTGACCAAGCGCACATGCCTGGCTTTCCATCGGTCGAGAGCGAGGTTGCGATTGGCACCGTCGTCACGACCGCAACGCCAGTCGTTCGCACCATGTCGAGCGCAACCATCGACGCTTGCCGCGTCACCATCGCGCTGCCACAGGGCCTCTACGAGCAGGACACCTCGAACGGCAACATGAACGGCACGGCGGTCTCGTTCGCCATCGACCGCAAGCTGTCGTCATCTGGCACCTGGGCTGAGGTCAGCACCTACACCATCGACGGCAAGACCACATCCGTCACCGAGAAGCAATACCGCATCGAGCGTCCGAGCGGCACTGGAGCCTGGGACGTTCGTGTTCGACGCATCACGGCCGATGCGACCGCTACAACGCTTCGCAACCAAATCAGCTTCGCTCGCGTCACTGAGATTCAGGACGTCAAGCTGCCATACAACGACACAGCCTATGTTGGCCTGTCAGTCGATGCCGAGACCGTTGCCAACCGCATTCCGAAGCGGGCCTATCTCGTCAAGGGCGTCATCGTCAAGGTGCCGTCCAACTACAACCCAGTCACACGCGCCTACACAGGCATCTGGAACGGCACCTTCACCAACGCTTGGACCGACAACCCAGCGTGGTGCCTGTATGACCTGCTGACCAACGTCCGCTATGGAATGGGCGAGTTCATCAGCGAGGACCAGATTGATAAGTTCTCGTTCTACGACGCAGCCGTCTATTGCGATGAGCTGGTGCCAGACGGCAACGGCGGACAAGAACCACGCTTCACCTTCAACGCTCGACTTGGCTCGCGTGAAGAAGCGCTGCGCCTGCTCAATGCCGTCGCTGGCTCGATGCGCTCGAAGCTGCTCTATCAAGGTGGCCTGATTCGACTGATGCAGGACCGTCCTGCTGACGTGGCAAAAATCATCTCGAAGGCCAACGTCATCGACGGCAAGTTCGACTATCGCTCGTCCAGCCTTCAAGAGCGCCACACGGCCTACAACGTCTCGTTCAACGACCGCACGGACCGTCACCTTCAGCGTCTCATCACCATCGACGCATCGACCACGACTGGCGCGTTCCAAACAGCGCTTGCCGCTGCCGAAGCCAAGTATGGCTACAACCCGACCGACATCGCCGCCTTCGGTGCGACCACTGAAGGTCAGGCTCGTCGCCAAGGGATGTGGGCGCTCGACACCGAGCTGAATCAGACTGAACTCGTTCAGTTCAAGATGGCGATGAACGGCTTCGACCTGATGCCATACGACATCGTCTCCATCTGGGATGAGGACTACATCAACGCTCGCGGTGCTGGTCGCATCGTTTCGGTCAGTGGCACCACCGTCGTTCTCGACCGTCCAATCACGCTCGTTGCTGGCTCGACCATCGACGTGCTGCTTGCCGATGGCACGACCATCGAGCGTCGCACCATCGTTGAAAGCGCAGGCACGCTCTCGACCATCCACGTCGCATCAGCGTTCAGCCAGTCCGTGCTGTCTGGTGCCGACTGGCAAGCGCACCTTGCGGCTGCGCCACGTCAGTTCCGCGTGATGGAGATTCGACAAGAAGAGCAGAACATCATCACCGTCGAGGGCGTCCTACACGACCCGAACAAGTATTCACGCGTCGAGACTGGCGTCAGCAACCCAGTTCCAGTCTTCAGCCTTGCGACACGCACCATCACGACGGCACCGACTGGCCTCGACTTCCGCGAAATCCAAATCAACAACGAAGCCGAAGGTCTCAATGGCCTGCGTCGCTCGCTGCTCGTTTCGTGGGTCGCGCCATCGCAGGGCGTGGCTAAGGGCTACATCGTCAAGTATCGACTTGGCACTGGCGAGTGGGTCACGGCTGAAACCTCTGGACAGTCGTTCGAAATCAATCCAGCCTTCGGCGGCACCTACCAAGTCAGCGTCGCAGCGGTCTCCGTTCTCGGCTTGCCAGGTCCGACCGTCACAGGCTCATACGCCATCACAACGACAGGTGGTGGTGCCTCGTCGCTCAACGCACCGACCAACCTTCAAGTCATCGGTGGTGGCACGTCCTTCACTGGCCTCGACCTGAACATTCAATGGACCAACCCGACATCGAACGGCGAGGTCACAACGGCCACGCTGCGCGACTTTGAAGTTCGCTTCATCGAGACGACTGGCAGCACCACCGTTCGCACGCTCTACGTTCCTGCCGTCGCACCAGGACAAAACCAGACATCTGCCTACACGTTCTCGATGAACGTGGCCGATGGTGGACCACGTCGCAACGTTCAAGTCCAAGTTCGCTGCCGTGATGCTGCGAACAACCTGTCGAGCCCAGTCACCGTCACCTTCAGCAATCCAGCACCAGCAGCGCTCAGCAACCTCGCCGTTGTGGCTGGCATCAGCAACTTGAAGCTGACCTTCGACCGACCAACGGACCTCGACTTCAAGGGTGTGCTGGTGTGGCGCTCGACCACGAACGGCTTCACGCCATCGGCTGCCAATCTGGTCTATGACACGACATCGAGCTACATCGCTGACAACGCGCTCGACTTCGGCACGACCTACTACTACAAGCTGGCCGCCTACGACGACTTCAGCCGCCCGACCGATGGCGCTGGCCTCAACGTCTCGGTCCAGCAGTCTGGCGCACCGCTCGCATCTGAGGGCATCCCAGAGGTCTCGTCGCTGCCATCGCCAACGGGCTACACAGGCCCAGGCATCATCTACAACACGGCTGACGGCAAGCTCTACTCGTATGTTGGTGGTGCGTGGGAGGCGACCATCCCTGAGGTCTCAGGCGTGGCTGACGGCACCATCACGATTACGAAGTTCGCATCTGGCCTGCGTCCGCTCGAAATCGTCACCTCGCTGCCGACCACTGGCAACGTCCAAGGTCGATTGGTGCTGCTCACTGGCGACAGCAAGATTTACCGCTACACAGGCAGCGCCTGGAGCGCAGCGGTGCCATCAACCGACATCACTGGCACGCTGACCAACTCGCAGATTGCTGACCTCGCCGCATCGAAGATTACGGGCACCCTTGTTGCCTCGCAAATCGCTGATGCCACGCTGACGACCGCCAAGTTCGCTTCGTCCATCAAGCCAATCGAAATCGTCTCAACGCTGCCGACCACTGGCAACGTTCAAGGACGAATGGTGTTCCTGACGACGGACAACAAGCTGTATCGCTACAACGGCACTGCGTTCGTCGCAACCGTCGCTTCAACGGACATCTCAGGCACCATCGCTGACGCGCAGATTGCTGGTCTGGCCGCATCAAAAATCACAGGCACCATCGCAACGGCGCAGATTGCCGATGCCGCACTGACGACTGCCAAGTTCGCATCGTCCATCAAGCCAGTCGAAATCGTCTCGACCTTGCCAACGACAGATAATGTTCAAGGCCGAATGGTCTTCTTGACGACGGACAACAAGCTGTATCGCTACAACGGCACAGCCTTTGTTACATCAGTGCCAGCAACGGACATCTCAGGCACCATCGCTGACGCGCAGATTGCTGGTCTGGCTGCATCAAAAATCACGGGCAC
>JACCDQ011132015.1_pt1 | contig 15233 bp, 12 predicted proteins | sample 7446031 | NCBI WGS metagenome assembly JACCDQ01 (sample SAMN15323442, study PRJNA562643) | freshwater metagenome | isolation source: river surface water | place: USA:Blue River Watershed | collected 2017-08-17
AACCCTTCGCCTCCGTTGGGGAAGCGGAAGGTGGAAAAGACGATTTCCAAACCACTGGCCGCCATCAGGGTGACCAGTGCGAGGTACAAGCCGCGCATCCGCAAAGCGGGCAAGGCCATGACCCAGCCAAACACCATGGCCACCGCAGCAGCGACGGCCAGGTTGACCTCAAAGGGCAGGCCCAGGCCGTGGTTCATTCGCAGCATGACCCAGCCCCCGACACCCATCAACCCGACCTGCGCCAGTGACACCATGCCCAGCCGGGCGTACATAAACCCGATGCCCGCTGCCGCCAGGGCAAAGCACGCGGTGGAGGTGATGATTTGCACCCACTGCCCGTTCAGGAACAGGGGGGCCAACACCCATGCTGCGGCAAGGCCCAGCCACGGCAGACCGCTGGTAAATCCATAACGTTTCATTCGTCTTTCTCGAAAAGAATGCGTTTGCCCCGCTGCAGCAAAAGCAACACCACAATGGCCACCACAAACGGGGCAACGGTACGCACGGATTTCAGTTCGGGCGACAGGGTCAACATCGATTCCAGCACCCCCATGGACAAGCCCCCCAGCAGCACCATGGCCAAGCTATCCAAACGGCCGCAAATGGCTGCTGCAATCGAGGGGATGACCATGAAAGTGATGATGCTGGGCTCCAACCGGATCAGGTCACCGAACATCAACCCGGTGAACCCGGCGATCAAGCCCGCCATGCCCCAGGCGATGGTTTCGATTTTGAGGATCGGGACGCCGATCAAAGCGGACAAGTCCCGCTCGTTCGCCAGCGCCCGCATTTGCAAACCGATCCGTGTGCGCTCCAGGAACAACCACAGGGCCAGCACCCCGCCCAAGGTGGCCGCCAAGGCGATAAACCGCGTCACGGTGACGCGCAGCCCCAACACCTTGAAAGCCATCTGATCGGTGGGCAAGGTGAATGAGCGAACCTGATCGATCCAGAGAAAAGACGCGAGGCCCAGAACAATCAGCGCAAAGCCCAGCGTGGCAATGGCTTTGACCACCGGGTCTCGCCAGGCGAGACGGGGAGCGATCAGGGTGCCATAGCCCAGCGACAAAGCCATGGACAGCAACAGCGCCACGGCCCAGGTCAGCGGCTCATACCAGCCCCATTGCGTCAGTTGCCAAGCGGTCATGACGCCCATGGCCCCCATGGCACCGCTGGCAAAGTTCAAGACGCCCGTGGTTCGGTACAACACCACCAGCCCGACCCCGCCCAAGGCGTAAAGCGATCCCACGGCCAAGCCTGACACCACAAACAAACCGACCAACTGCAGCGGCTTGCCCCAGGCCAACAAGGCCAGGCAGAGGGCCATGCCACCGACATAAGTGGCCAGGAAAGTGAACTTTGATTTCATCAATCAACGCAGTCCCAGAGCTTTCTCAGCATCCACCAGCGGCTTGAAGTAAGGACCTTCGTATTCATAACAGTCCTTCACTTTTTGAAAGCCACCGTCTTTCACCACCACCATGATGCCGGCGTGGTTGGGCATGTGCTGCTTGGCCTCGCCCACGTAGTACGGTCCGCAGGTCAGGTCAGAACGCAGGCCGGCAATCTTCTTGATCGCGGCGGTGACGGCGGCACGGTCATCCACCTTCGCTGCAGGCATGGCCGCCAAGGTTTGGGTGAAATACTTGGCCGACAAATACCCCGACTGGCTGAAGGTGTCGCGCGGATCGTCTTTTTTGCCGAAGGCGTCCATGACATTCAGCCAGTGCTGGTTGTCGGTGCCTTTGCCGTCCAGCATCGTCAGCTCGGCGTTCACGTAGACCTTGCCGCTCCAGTACTTGCCCAAGGCGGCGGGCACGGATTTGTCGTACAGCGGGGTGGACGATGTCCAGCTGTAACGGCTCCCCAAATCCTGCTCTTGCGCAGCGCGCAAAAAGGCAATCGCCAGCCCGGCCGGCAAGTTGACCAACATGGAGTTGGCGCCGGAGGCCATGGCTTCGAGCAATGCCGAGTTCACATCCGGGGCACCGGGGTTGAGCAGCACCGAAGAGGCCTTGAGCCCCTTGCTGGCCATGTATTTTTCCACCGCGCCACACGACCAGTTGCCCACCGACGGAATAGCCATGCCAATGCAGGAAATGTTCTTTGCACCCAATTTTTCGACCGCGTACATGGCAGCACCCACCGACGAGGCCAACGGCCCCTGGTTGGTTGAAACGATGTTCGAACTCTCAAAGCATTCAGAAGCGGCGCAGCCTGAAGCCATGGCCATGACGTTTTGTTTGGCGTAGGTCGGCGCGTTGACGCTCATTTCCACAAACGATGCGTTGCCGACCATGGCGATGACCTTCTGGTCCTGGACCAATTTGGCGGCCGCTTGGGCTGCCAGTTCTGGGTTCCATTGGTCGTTTTCCACCAGGTACTGAACGGGGCGGCCGTGGATGCCCCCCGATGCGTTGACACAAGCAAAGTAAGCGGCGGCGGCCTTGGTGGCCGACGAAAAATCGCCAGGCGCTGCGTTGCCGTGGATGGCCCCCACTTTGATGGGCTTGCCGGTGGCGGTTTTGCCCGTGCCGCACGTGGGCTGGGCGTCGTTCGCAGCGAATGCCACGCCCGAAAAAACCGACATCAACAGCGCAGCCGCGCTGACCTGCAATAACTTTTTCATGTTGTCTCCTGGAGTGAATAAAACGAATGCAAGGGTGCTCACTGCTGGCTGGCAATGAACCGGGCCGCACGCTCGGCAATCATCATGGTCGGCGCGTTGGTGTTGCCCGACACCAAGGTGGGCATGACGGAGGCATCGGCAATGCGCAAACCTTGCACACCTTTGACCCTCAGTTGCGGGTCCACCACGGCCATGGGGTCTGAATCGGGGCCCATCTTGGCGGTGCCTGCCGGGTGGAACACCGTTTTCGCGGTTTGGCGCACAAAATCTTCAATCTTGACGTCATCGTGGAGGGCGTCTGGGGTGGGCAATGCGAACTTCGTCACCATGCGTGCCAGCGCAGGCGCCTGGAATATTTCAATCGCTTTCTGGGTGCCGCGCACCAGGGTGTCCACGTCCCGCTGATCCGACAGGCTTCGGTCATTGAACAGCGCAGGGTCTTTGTGGTGGGCCGAACGCAACTTGACCGAACCGCGTGAGTAAGGACGCAAGAAGCACGGGTTGATGGACAAACCATGCGCCTCGGTGGGCGGGCGATCCACCCAACCCACCATAAAGGGCAGGACGTGAAATTGCAGGTCCGGGCGACCGCTGCCGGCGGTGTCCATAAAGCCACCACTTTCCACCACGTTCGAGCACAGCAAGCCGGACCTGAAGGCCAGGTATTGGGCCATGTGCCACGCAGCGGTCAGGCCCTTGTCTTGCTGGTAAAAGGACACGGGGTCCCGTGTAAAACACTGGACATCCACCTCCAGGTGGTCTTGGTAGTTCTCGCCCACACCGGGCAGGTTGGCCACCACGGCGATCCCGTGCTGTTTCAGTTCCGCAGCGTTGCCCACGCCGGACAGCTGCAGCAGACGAGGTGTTTCAAGGGCGCCCGCACACAACACCACCTCTTGCGCCGCCTTGCACAGGACACCGCTTTCCAGCTCGACGCCAACGGCGCGGGTGCCCTCGAAGCAGACACGCTTGACCCGGGTCTGGGTCATGATTTTCAGGTTGCCGCGACGCTCTGCCTTGCGCAAAAACGCTTCGGCCGCCGACCAACGGCGACCATCGTGCGTGGTGGTTTGGTAAAAGCCCACCCCGGCTTGATTTGCACCGTTGAAATCGGCGTTGTGCGGCAAGCCGGTTTGCTGCGCGGCCAAAATGTAGGCGCGGGACAAGGGGTGATGAAACCCCGTTTCGGACACATGAAGCTCCCCTTCGGTGCCGTGGTAGGCATCTGCAATCTCCATGTTGTTTTCCAGGTCCCGGTAGACCGGCAACACATCGGCATAACCCCAACCTGGGTTGCCGGCTTGGGCCCACTCGTCGTAGTCTTGCGCCTGGCCGCGAACATACAACATGGCATTGACCGACGAGCCCCCGCCAATCACATGGCCTTGCAACACCACATTGGGGCGACCGTTGAGGTGTGGGTTGGCCCCCCCCTTGTACGCAACAACGTCGCGTCCTGCCTCGACCACCTTGAAAAAGGTGGCCGGGATTTTGATCCAGCGGTTGTCGTCCCGGCGCCCGCTTTCAATCAGCAGGACACGGTGCTTGGGGTTCTCGCTGAGCCGAGAGGCCATCACGCAACCCGAGGACCCGCCACCCACCACGATGTAATCAAAGTGATCCATGGTGTGCCCCTCAGCTGAAAATCACTTGAATGTCGGTGTATTCGGCCAAGCCTTCTTCGCCAAACTCCACCCCGCAGCCCGAAGACTTGACGCCGCCAAACGGCGCGTTGGGCTGAATCGCCCCGTGCTTGTTGATCCACACCGAGCCGCATTCCAGCCGGTTGGCCACTTGTCTGGCTTTGGCCAGGTCTTGTGACCACACCGAGCCGCCCAACCCATTCGGGCTGTCGTTCGCCTGGCGGATGGCGTCCTCCAGGTCGCTGTATTTGATGATGGGCAAAGCGGGACCGAATTGCTCCTCGCAAACCAAGGGGTCGTCACGGGTCAAGTCGGCAATCAGGGTGGGAGGGAAAAACAACCCCTGTCCCGCATCACCGCCCAACAACACCCGCCCCGTTCGCTTGGCGGCATCCACCAAACGCTGCACTTTGTCGAATTGCATCTGGTTGTTGATCGGCCCCAGAACGGATGTTTCGTCGACGCCGTTGCCCACGGGGATGTTCTTGGCGTAGTCCACCAGGGCCGAGCACACGTCTTCGTACACGTTTTCATGCACATACAGGCGTTTCATGGCGGCACAGGTTTGGCCGTTGTTGATGAAAGCGCCCCAGAACAAGCCCTCTGCAATCGCTTTGGGGTCCACATCGGGCAGAACAATGGCGGCGTCGTTGCCACCCAGTTCCAGCGTGAGCCGCTTGACCGTTTCGGCAGCAGAAGCCATGACCTTTTTGCCGGTGTTGATAGACCCTGTGAATACCACCTTGCGGATACCGGGATGGGAGGAAATCGCTGCCCCGATGTTGATGGCCAGGTCATCGGAACACACCGCATTGACCACGCCGGCCGGCAGCACCTGGTTCATGACCTCGACCAGACGCAAGGTGGACAACGGGGTGTAAGGAGAGGGTTTGATCACCACCGTGTTGCCGCTGCGCACCGCTGGCAGGATGTGCCACACAGCGATCATCACCGGCCAATTCCACGGCGTGATCGAGCCCACGACGCCCATGGGTTTGCGCTGCAACTCAACACGCCCCTGTTCGTTGTTTTGCAACACCTTGGTGGGCAGCGTCAGGCTGGCCGTGTGAGCGGCCCATGCCACCGCGCCCCCCAGCTCAAAGCGAGAACCCAGCCCGTTGAGGGGCTTGCCTTGCTCCAGCGTCAGCAGATGGGCCAGTTCTTCTGCGTTTTCACCGATTTTCTTGGCAATGTCCTCGCAGGCCTGGGCACGAACGTCGTCGGGCTGCTGTGACCACAGCGCGAAAGCCGCCTGAGCCGCTGCCACGGCACGATCGAGGTCGTCCGATGTCGCATTGGGCGCACGCCCGACGACTTCACCTGTGGCGGGATTTTTGACGTCGAAATACCGATCGGCCCCGACTTGTTGACCGTTGATGATCATGGGAAAGTCTGTCATGTCTTGTTCGATGGAGTTGTGTGTCGGACGGGTCAATCGTAGGGACGTGCCCGTTTGGACGCTTGGATTCCTGCGACACAACTTTTGGACTCAAGCGACAGAGGATGTGGGGCTTACCCTGTGCTCGCCGCAACTGCGCCCAAGCCCTGGGTTTTTCCTGATAGATTGAGCCATCCACCCTCTTTAGCATCGGCAACCCATGCTCACCCACCTGAACACCTCTCTCTTGCCGGTCGAGCAATTTCGGGCCGACCTTCAATCCATTTGCGGGTCGTTTCAGGTCCAGCCACCCACTGGCCGACAGATGTTGCGGGGGGCGGTTGCGCTGGAAAAACGGGGTGGTTTTGAGTTCGCTCACGTGGCAAAGGACGCGCAGGCCATCCGTCGGGACCGCCGCAACATTGCACGAGACGACGCCGAGCACTTTTTCTTGATCATTCAGGAGGAAGGGCGAGCCTTGATGAGTCAACGCGAGGCCACGCGCATATTGCACCCGGGGGACTTGATGCTGATCGACAGCGCAGAACCCTCCGAGTTCACCTTCTTTGGCAGTTACAGTCGGCAGCTTTCGGTGCACCTGCCGCGCACTGAACTGCACAACCGGTTTGGAAATGCCCTCCGCGGTGGTCTGTTTGTCCCACGCACAGACCACACAGCCCTGGCAGTCTTTGCCGTGTTGGCCAAAGCCTTCGAACCCAGCAACAACCTGACGCAAACGGCCTATTTGGGCGAAGCCATGTACGGTTTGCTGGGTTCGATGTTGTTTGCCAGTGGCACCCCGTCACACGGCATTGACGCCGAAGTGGGCAATGCCCAATTGCTGGAGCGGGCGCTTTCCTACATCGATGCCCACCACACCAATTGCGACATCACGATCCACAAAATGGCGTCGGATTTGAAGGCGTCAAGCCGCCAATTGCAGCGGGCCTTCACGCCCCTGGGCATCACGCCCACGGAGTACCTGCTGCAGAAACGCCTGACCCACGCTTGTCAGGCTTTGAAGCAAAAACGTGCAATGGGTGACCGGGTGCTCATATCCACCATTGCCTTCAACGCCGGGTTCAACGACTTGTCCTATTTCAACCGGGTTTTCAGGAACACGTTTGAATGCACGCCAAGCGAATATGTCGATATTCGCTTGGGTTGAGCCACCCGCGTTTGTTTACACCCCGCCCATGCAGATGTACTTGGTCTCCAGGTACTCGTGGATGCCGTGAGACGCCCCTTCCCGCCCCATGCCTGACTGGTTCACCCCGCCGAACGGTGCCACTGCGGTGGAGATAATGCCGGTGTTCACACCCACCATGCCGGCCTGGATAGCGCCAGCCACCCGCCACACCCGGCCCATGTTGTTGGCATAGAAGTAAGCAGCCAAACCAAATTCGGTGGCGTTGGCCAGACCAATTGCATCGGCCTCGGTGTCAAACCGGAAAAGCGGGGCCACGGGACCAAATATTTCCTCTTGCGCCACGCGCATGGACGGCGTGACATCGGCCAGGATGGTGGGTTCGTAGAACGTACCGCCCAGAGCGTGGCGCCGCCCACCTGCCAGCACGCGTGCGCCTTGTTGTACGGCGTCGGCCACCAGTTCCTCCACCTTGTGCAACGCGGGCGGGTCAATCAGCGGCCCCTGGCTCACCCCCGTTTCCAAGCCGTTGCCCACCTTCAGCTCGGCCACGGCAGCGGCCAACTTGGCGGCGAAGGCCTCGTACACCCCGGACTGCACCAATAGACGGTTGGCGCACACACAGGTCTGTCCGGTGTTGCGGTACTTGGACGCCAGCGCGCCCTGCACAGCTGCGTCCAGGTCGGCGTCGTCGAACACGATGAAGGGCGCGTTGCCCCCCAGTTCCAACGACATTTTTTTCAGCGTGGGTGCACACTGTGCTGCCAGCAAGCGCCCCACCTCGGTGGAGCCCGTGAAGCTGAGTTTGCGCACCACCGCACTGCCCGTGAGCACACCACCGATGGTGCGGGCGCTGCCAGTGACAACGCTGAACACCCCAGCCGGCACCCCTGCGCGTTGCGCCAGATCCACCATGGCCAGGGCCGACAAAGGGGTTTGTGTGGCCGGTTTGACGATGATGGTGCAGCCCGCTGCCAAAGCGGGGGCCACCTTGCGGGTGATCATGGCGGCCGGGAAGTTCCACGGCGTGATGGCTGCGCACACGCCCACCGGCTCGCGCGTGACCACAATGCGCTTGTCTTGCCATGGGGAGGGGATCACCTCACCATAAATGCGTCGCGCCTCTTCGGCAAACCACTCGATGTAGGAGGCGGCATAGGCGATTTCGCCCTTTGCCTCGGCCAGCGGCTTGCCCTGTTCGCTGGTCATGATCAAGGCCAGATCGTCCTGGTGTTGCAGCATCAAATCAAACCAGCGGCGCAGCACACGGGCACGGTCTTCGGCGGTGCGGCTTTTCCAGTCGGTCAGCGCGGCTTCTGCGGCATCAATGGCTTGTTGGGTCTGGTGGGCAGTCGCGTCGGGGATGGTGGCGATCAAGGCGCCGGTGGCGGGGTTTCGCACGTCGAGCACGGCGCCACTGGTGGCGTCTACCCATTGGCCGTTGATAAAGCATTGCGTCTTGAGCAGGGTGGGGTCTTTGAGGGCGAAGGTCATGGTCGAGGAACAACAAACAAAGGAACAGTCAACGCCAAGGTTTTGAAATGGGTGGCGACCTGCCCTTGCAAGGCTTCGAGTGGGTCATGGCACCGCATTTGGAAAATCTTCACGCGAATTTTTACTAACATGTAAATATTTTATTTGTTAATATGTTAGCAAGTCAATCTGCTGCGACGCCATACCCTTCGATATGCACAGTGACAAGCGTCGGCGCCGTTGTGAACGGAGACAGCCGCGATCTAACCGCGACAAAGATCAACCGCCGGCCCTTTGCAGCGCATCCGAAACGGTGAAACCCGATCCCTGATCCCGCAGCAATCGGCCGTCCACAAGTTCAAGCACCCGGTCACAGCGCGCCGCCAGACGCGGGTCGTGCGTGACCACCAGAAACGAGGTGTGCAGCTCCGCATGCATGCGACGCATCAAGGCGAACACTTCGTCCGACGAAGCGGTATCCAGGTTACCGGTGGGTTCGTCGGCCAGCACCACCGGCGGCTCCAACACCATGGCCCGTGCGATGGCCACGCGTTGCTGCATGCCCCCGGACAACTCGCCAGGGCGTTTGCCCATGGCCTCACCCAGGCCAACGGCATCCAGCACATTTCGGGCCTTCGCCAGTTGCCGGGATGTCACGCGACCCTCTCGCATCAGGGCGGGCAAGGTCACATTCTCCAGCGCGGTAAACGCCGGCAGCAGGTGGTGGAACTGGAAAACGAAACCCAGCTTGTTCCGGCGTCGCAGCGTGAGCGCCTCGTCGTCGATGCCCACCATCTCTTCCCCTTCGATCCGGTAGCTGCCCGAGGTCATGCGCTCCAGCAAGCCCATGATGTTCAGCAAGGTGCTTTTGCCCGAACCGGATGGGCCGATGAGGGCCACCATTTCGCCGCGCGCGATGTTGAACGACACCCCGTGCAACACCTCTGTCTCGTTGGGCTGGCCCAGGTTGTAACGCTTGCAGACCGCTTTGAGTTCCAGCAGTGCGGGCATGGGGTTGGCCGCAGGGGATGCATTCATAGCCTGATCGCCTGAGCAGGGTCCAACCGGGAGGCGCGAAGCGCAGGGGCCACGGCCGCGAGCAAACCACAGACAGAGGCCAGGGCCGCGATGCGCAGCGCCAGTCCGGCTTCCAGTGCAATGTTGAACAAAGGCAGGCCATCCGAACCCCGAACGAAATGGGTGAATACCCAGATCAGACCGACCGCCAGCAATACCCCCAGTGCCGATCCCAGGGCACCGACGAAGAGACCTTGCAACAGGAAAACACGCAGCACCTGCCCCCGTGTCGCTCCCATGGCCCGCAGAATGCCGATCTCTCGCTGCTTCTGCACAACAGACACCACCAGCACGCTGGCGATACCCAACACCACCACGATCATCACGACCCCACGAATCACGGTCGTGCTCACCGACTGGGCGTTCAGTGCTGCCACCAGCTGGGCGTTGGCTTGCTGCCAACTTTCGGTCTTGTAGGGCCACCGTGCCGACAATTCATTCGCCAAACTCTGAGCCGCCCAAATGTCCACCAGCGCGATATCCAGAGCGGTGGCACTGCCTGGCAAGCCCACCAGGCTCTGCGCCGAGCGCAAAGGAACGATCACGGTCCGCCGGTTCAGGTCTTTCACCCCCAGGTCCACCAAGGCCGTGATCCGCAACGCGTCTTCGACGCCTCCCGTCACAATGCCGATCCGGTCGCCCACCTGCACGCCGAGGTCCTGGGCCAGGTCGCGCCCAATGATGCCGTCCCCAGGCCCAAGCCGGGCGCTGCCTGCCACGATCTTGGATCGAAGCTTGACGATGCGGTCGTACCGCTCCAGTTCGACACCCATCAGGGCAATGGCTTTGGAGGCCTCGCCACGCACGGCCAGACCGGCCGCCGACACCATGGGAGAAACCGCGGTGACGTCTGGCATGGCTTCCAGTTCGGGGATCAGGACCTGCCAGTTGTCGATGGATCGCGGGCGTTGTGCACGGGGCTGTGTTTGTTCCAGTTTGTGCACATTTGCGGTGGGCAGCGTGGGCGCCACCCGCACCCGTTCGTCCAGCGGGCTCACCGTCACATGGGCTTGTGCACCCAGCGTCTTCTCGATCGTGTTGCGCTGCAAGCCGGTGATCAAGGCGGAAATGTAGGCCACCACCGCCACTCCTGCGGCCACGCCCACGATGATGAGCAGGGTCTGCATTCTTCCCTCGCGCAGGAAGCGGATGGCGACAAGGCTTTCAAATCCCAGCGGCATGGTTCGGCCTCAACGCCCCATGGCATTGGTGATGGCAGTGCCCGCGTCTTCTCTGTTCGGCACCGGAGCAAAAGAGCCTGGCGCGATCGCCACGGCGCGCACACGGGTCCCTGGCGCGGGCGCCGGTCCGATCAGCACGGCCTCACCGTCGCTCAACCCGCCAAGTACCTCGACCCATGCCAGGGTACGCAAGCCCAGCCGCACCGAGCGGGCCTCGACGCGCCCGCCACGGCCCACCCACACGGTCTGCTCGGCACCCACCTCACCCCGCAAGGCGCTCACCGGCACCACCAGCGCCTGCTCGCGCCGCGCGGTCTCGACTTCGATGGATACCGTCATGTCTTCGCGCAGAAAGTCGGGGGCAGGCGCCTGCAAGGAAAACTTGACCTCGATGGCGCCGCGTTGGGGATCGACCACTGGGGCAATCGACAACACCTGCGCCCGGAAAGCCTGCGCTGGGTAGGCATCGGCCAACACGTTGGCCGTTTGCCCAGGTGCGAGTTGCTCCAGATAACGCTCGTCCACTTGCGCCACCAGCTGCAGCGGACCGGACAAAGCCAGCGTCAACAGGGCGCGACCCGGCTGCACAATCTGCCCCGGCTCCACCGAGCGTGCGAGCACCCTTGCCTTCGCGGGCGCAATGATCTCTGATTCTTTCAAGCGCACCTGCACAGATTGGCGCGTGGCGGACGCGGCCGCCAGCTGGGCCTGTGCCTGGATCACATCGGTGCCGGTGTCCGCAATGGCATCGCGTTGCGCGCGCGCAGCCTCGACCTGGGCCTGCGCCACGTCCACTGCACGGCGGGCCTCATCCAGGCGCGATTGGCTCAGAAACCCCTGCCCCACCAGTCCCTGTGTGCGCTGCAGATCGGCGCGGGCAGCAAGCAGAACGGACTCGCCCTGTGTCACGTTGGCCTGGACAGCCAGTCGCCCGGTGCTGCGCAGCCCGTCCAGCCGCGCCTGCGCCTGCCTTTCATTGGCCTCAGCCTGCGCCAGCACGGCGCGCAACTCGTCGCTATCGAGCCGAATCAGTGCGTCACCCGCTGCCACCTGCGCCCCCTCGCTGACCACCACCTCGCGCACCCGGGCGGTCAAGGTGCTGCCCACATCGACGCGCGATGACGTGGCCACGCGGGCAGAAAACTGCAAGGTGCGCACCAAAGGCGCCTTGCTGGCCAGGATGGAAGAAGCCTCAGGTGAACGAAGGCTCCACCACGCCAACCAGGCAATCAAGAGCAGGGCCAGCAGGACACCAGCAAACAAAAACAGATAGCGCCGCGTCATGGCCTATTCTTTCCGAAATAGAAGGCAATCCAGCGGCTGACACCACAAAATACATCGCCGGGTTCAGCCCAAGGATTTCACAAATGCTGTTCGCGGCAGGGGGGGTCTGGATCAACATGCCGGCGATGCCCCTGGTGGTGCGCGCTGTGAATGAAAACGGGGCTTGGTTACCCAGATTCGTTGGCGTACAGCCTGCACATGCAATAAATGAATTTCTGAACGGTTCCGAAGGGCGTGTGGTGTTCTTCACTCTGCTGCTGCAACAACTTGAATGCGCTGCCAAATTCCGCGTGGAGGCCCTCCGGGCTGTAACGCACCACTGGCAGGCCGCTGCACTTGTCCGGCCCATCTGGCGCAAATGTCGCCACGATGACGTGCCCCCCTGGCTTGACACTGCGAACCACCGCCCGAACGTAGGCGTCTCTTTCTGCTGGCTCGGTAAGAAAGTGAAACACCGCTCGGTCGTGCCAGATGTCATAGGTTTGTTGGGCGAGTTCTGTCTGGGTGATGTCTCCGACCCGCCATTGGACGCGCCGCCCCGCCTCCCCCATTCGCGCCTGGGCCGCATCCAGCGCGGCCTGTGACAGGTCCAGAACCGTCAGGTTGGAATAACCATGAACAAGCAGATCATCCACCAGGGTGGAGGCCCCCCCGCCCACGTCAATGATGCAGGCGTCTTTGGATACAGCGGCCTTCTCAATCAACTGGAGCGACTGAACCGCATGCTCCTGGAACCAACTCACGCCCGTGGTTGGCTTGGATGTGTAGATCTGTTCCCAATGTGATTTGGTCTGCATTTGTGGACCGTCCTTCCCAGTGAGGTATTGGACATAAATCGTACACGCAGGCCCTCAACAGAGGACCGCAGAAGGGCAGCGGCCCCATACACCAGCGTTTTGGCACCGATGGGTTTGGGACCGCCAACGCCGGTGAGGCCCCCGATGAATACCTGGTCATCGATGAAGGTGCGGGTTGCAGTGTTGTATCCTGAAAAAACAACATTCTCGAACGGCTCAATGGCTCACAGGATTGCTGCCTGGAAATCGATCCAACCATTTGCTCACAGACCCATGGACCGTCTTCAAAACATTGAAACTTTCGTCCGGGTGGCTCAAACCCAGAACTTCACCGAAGCGGCGCGGCAATTGCGGGTGGCCCGCTCGGTCGTGACCCACCGCATCCAGCAGTTGGAAGCGTATGTCGGGGCGCCCCTGTTTCACCGCAGCACGCGGGTCGTGCGCCTGACGGAAGTGGGGCAAGCCTTTCAGCGCGACTGCACCGAACTGGTATCGCGAGCCACCGACATCGTGGACCAGATGCGCGATGTGCGCGGCTCCCCCAGCGGCACACTCAGCGTGCACGCCTTGACAGGCTTGGTATTGGGGCACTTTGCCACTTTGATCCATGAGTTCCAGGAAACCTACCCCGACATCCGGCTGGACCTCAACGTGAGCGATGCCGTGGTCGACCCGGTCAAGGCAGGGGTGGATTGCGCCCTGCAGATATTTCCGCCAACGTCCACCGAACTGGTGTCGCGCCCCTTATTTCCCGTGCGGCGGGTGTTCTGCGCGACGCCCGAGTACCTGGCCAAACACGGCACGCCCAAAGACCCACGCGACCTGCACGCCCACAAATTGGGCTTGTACTCGCGCTACCCCACGCGGGACCGCTGGACCTTCCACCACAAGGGCCAGGAAATCACCCTTTACCTCAACGCCAAACTGCTGACCAACAGCGTGCACCTGCTGCGTGAATACGCCATGGACCACGCCGGCATCGTGTGTGTGCCCACGCTGGTGGCGGCCGATGCCATCCAATCGGGGGCGGTGCAGGTGGTGTTGCCAGACCATTTGCTGTCGTCGTTCTGGTTGTGCGCGGTGTACGCCGGCACCTCGCGCAACGCCTTCAAGTTGCGCTTGTTCATTGAGCACATCTCCTCCCAATTCAAACGGTTGCCCCCTTGGGACGCGGACCTCATTGCGCGGGGACTGATCCCGGAGGCGTTGATCGCCGGTTGATCGGTTCAGGGTTATCCCTGACGATTGTTTGTAATTCGCGAACAATGGCGTCAGGTACCAGGTACTTCTGAAGGTGCTGCACTGGGCCTACAGTTCACCCATTCGCAGCGCAAGCTGCCCTATTGAGGAGACCTGCATGGCAACACCCACTTATGTCACCAAATTCGGCTCGATGAAGCACTTCGAGAAAGGCCGTGTCGAGCCGATCACGGACAGCGTGAAGCACTACGTGTTTTCCAATTGCTTTGAGATTGCGAACAAATCCAAGCCTTACGAAAAAGTGGTGTTCGGCAAAAACCAGATTTACGTGCTGGAAGCCTTGCGTGCCGAAGGTGCATCGCCCTGGTACACCTGTGCCCACGACGAGTTCCTGCTCAACATGGACACCGACGTCGAGGTGCATCTGATCAAGCTGGACGCCGCACAAACCGTGCAGGACACCGAGAAGAACGGCGCCGTGCTGGTGCAGGGCGAGCCCAAGGGCCAGAAGATGGGCTGGATGAAGCTCAAGCGTGGCCACCAAGGCATGTTGCCCAAAAACACGGCTTACCAGATCCGTGCCGCCGAACCCAGCTGTGTGGTGCTCCAAACCTGCCAGGGCGACCTGTCGGTCGAAAAGTGGGCCGACATCTGCCAAACCGCCTGAATCCGCACGCCCCCTACCCAGAGAGCCACACCATGAACGCACCCGCAGACATCGCCAAAGTCATTGCATCCCAGCCCGACGCCACCATGGGCTACAAAGACTTCCAACTCGGTTCCTTCGGTTTCCGCCGGGACGAGTACTTTGCCCACATCACCTGGACCACCCGCGACGGCCGCCCGCTGTCGCACACGATGGACATTGGCCATTTCCTGAGCGCGCTGATGCGCGACGTGGCCTGGGGTTTCTTCTACGGCGGCGTCAACTTTGACGAGGTGCTGGGCACCGTGAACCATTACACCTCGGTGGATCTGCAAGCCGGCGCCTTCAACGGCACCATGAAGGCCGCCGGGGTGGATTTGCTGGAAAACTTCCCGACCGCGCAGATCAAGGCCACGTTTGAAGACATGCTGGACGACTGGACCAACGCGGGTTTCGACCCCTTTGCTGCGCCGCAGGAAACCGGCTCGCCTTATGGCCGCAAAAACGGCGACAACCGCGCCGCCATCACCCGGGCCCGTGAGCTGGCCACCCGCTGTGTGGGCCTCAAGGGCGACCTGGCCCTGCGCACCGACGAGCGCGGTGCCCCGGTCAACCGCCAGTTTGCCGACGTGCCGCAAGACCAGCCCGAACTGCATCCAGAGCCGGGCTTCGAGAACGAAGTGCACGCCTTCAACCTGTTCGCCTTCCTGAGCCGTTCGCAGGTGACGTGGAACCCATCGTTCACCAGCGTGGTGAAGTACAGCTACATGTGCCCCAC
>JACCDQ010451792.1_pt1 | contig 15231 bp, 17 predicted proteins | sample 7446031 | NCBI WGS metagenome assembly JACCDQ01 (sample SAMN15323442, study PRJNA562643) | freshwater metagenome | isolation source: river surface water | place: USA:Blue River Watershed | collected 2017-08-17
AGCCGCAATCAGCGCCGTCTCATTGATCGCAGGTTTTTCAAGTACATGGTTATTGGCACTTATGGGTGGCCTCTTTGGAATTCTTAATGCCATCTGGTGGCCTGCAATGTCAGGTGTACTGCCTGAAATTTTGCCAAAAGAGAAGTTGCAAGAAGGTAATGCTGTTGTTGGACTCTTAACAAATCTCGGTTACATCGTGGGAACGCTCGGTGGCGGAATTCTCGTTTCAACTGTTGGAGCCGGATGGGGACTGCTTGTTGATGCAATCAGCTTCTTTATCGCAGGAGTGATTGTGTGGAATCTTCCACTCATCGGAAAAATCAAAGAAAAAAGCCCAGGAATTATTCATGACCTCGTTGTTGGTTGGAAAGAATTTATTTCTCGCTCATGGGTTATCGCGATGGTCGTTGCATTTGCACTCATCAATATGGCATTTGAATCCATGCTCTCAGTATTGGGCCCGCTTAACTTTAGTGATCCCGTAACAGGACCAAAGCAGTGGTCTTATAACTTGGCAGGTTTGTCTGTCGGCATGCTCATTGGCGGAATATGGATCTTGAAGGTCAAGATTGGTAGACCTCTCTATCTAGCAATGATTCTTATCGCTCTATCTGCTGTATGGGACTTTGCTCTGGCACTTGATCTTCCGCTGATCTTCACTGTAATTGCAGCCATCTTTTCTGGAATTAGCTTGGAAGTATTTATGGTTACCTGGAATACCTCGCTACAGAGCCATGTCCCCGAAGAGTCATATTCCAGAGTGAGTTCGTATGACACCTTGGGATCCTTTGGAATCGCTCCTTTGGGCATTGTGATTGCTGGCCCACTCGCCATGCACTTTGGCGTCAATACGATTCTGATTGTTACGGGTGCTACAACGCTCATAGCCTCGGTGGCATCTTTGATGGTCTCCTCTGTTCGAAACCTCAGAAACGATTAGGCTTACGGAGTGAGTACCGAACCAATCCAGTTGCCTCCAAAGTTGCGTGGTTGGTTTCATCTCGGGGCGACACCAGTTGTCATCATTGCTTCGCTTGTGCTCTTTATCCTGAGCGGTGAATCTTTTAAATTAGCGGTAGCGCTTTATTCCATCACAGCAATCATGCTCTTTAGCGTCTCTGCTATTTACCATCGCGTTCCATGGATTCCGCGCAAAAAGAAGATTTGGCGCCGATGGGATCATGCAAATATCAATCTACTTATCGCAGGTTCATACACACCGTTTGCCGTAGCGCTCCTTGATGATCATGACCGCAATATTCTTCTTGCAATTGTTTGGACAGGTGCGCTCTTAGGAGTTGCACTCCGCGTCTTCTGGGTTGGTGCTCCACGTTTTCTCTATGTCGCTAACTATCTCCTCCTTGGTTGGGTCGCGATTATCTACACACCTCAGCTCTATAAAGAGGGTGGTCTATGGGTGATACTTCCAATCATCATTGGAGGACTTCTCTACTCAATCGGTGCAATCTTCTACGCGCTCAAGCGCCCCGGCCGCAATGCTAAATACTTTGGTTTCCACGAGCTCTTTCATATCTTCGTGCTGGCAGCGTGGATTTCTCAGTATTTAGCGGTCTCCTTCGCCATTTACCGAAAGTAGCTTCATGCTCTAATCTTGGGCTCTCGTAATGTATCCCCAAGAACTTGATTGAGAGTTTCACCATGGCAGAGAAGAACTTCCGCAGCTGGGTAGGTTTTCGCGACGAATCAGAGCGCACTCCCGTTGCCAATCCTGTCGATCGCATCCGCGAACTCGAATCACAGTTAGCAGATCTTAAATCTCGCCGTGACATCACCGGCTTGAGCCGTGAAGAGTTTGAAATTCTCGCAACTGAAACTGCGATGTCCATGATTAAGTCTGCCCAGGCACGCGAGGCTAAAGCCACCGCAGCTGCAGAGCGCTTGGTAAACGAAGCTAGCCGTAGCAGTAAAGATGCGCTCGAAAGTGCTGAGAATAAAGCTCGCAGCATTCTCGCTGGAGCCGAATCTCGTGGTCGTAAATATATTTCTACAGCCGAAGCAGAAGCATCCGAAATCGTTCGCGATGCCAGCCGTGAAGCAACAGCGGTTGCTAATGCAAAGATTGCAGAAGCAGATTCTGTAGTCGATGGAAAACGTCGTGAAGCAGTAGCTCTGACAACAGCAGCACGTCGTGAAGCAGAACGCGTAATTGCCGAAGCTGCTGAAAATGTCGTCGAATACCGCGCATGGCTTGCAGATATCCTCGTCGAATCAGAGCGTCTCTATCGCTCTCAAGCTTCCGCTCTTTCTGCAGCTGAGGCTGCGATAGCGCAATCTCGTGAAAAATTAGATTCAGCATTTGCTCGCCTGAGCAAGATGCAAGCCGTGGTCGATAACTCACTTAACGAGGATGGAACGGTAAAGAAGTCTGCACCGATTCGCGTCGAAAGTAAGCGCACTCGCACTGCCATTGCAGCACCTAAGAAGAGTTCAAAGTCACCAGCAAAGCGCACTGCAAAGAAATCGCCAGCTAAGAAATCTTCAGCAAAGCGTAAGTAACTCTGATGGCTGCCACTCGCGGTATCCAATACATCCCTGCAATTGATGGGCTCCGCGCTGTCGCGGTAATTGCGGTGATGTTCTATCACCTTGGTTTCACATGGATTCCTGGTGGATTCCTCGGTGTCGATCTCTTCTTTGTAATCTCTGGCTATGTCATCACACGTTTACTACTTGATTCCATCGCACAAAGTGGCGGCCTTGATCTCAAGGGTTTCTACATCGCTCGCGCTCGTCGTCTACTCCCCGCCCTCATTTTCATGCTGGTATCAACCACAATTGCGATTGGAATCTGGGCGCCCGACACCATTAAACGCCTTCTGACAGATACTCCATTCTCACTTACCGGCACTATGAATTGGTGGCTGGTTGCCCACCATCAGGATTACTTCGAAAGCATAGGTCGACCTCCACTACTTCAGCACACCTGGTCACTTGCAGTTGAAGCACAGTTCTACCTTGTCTGGCCTTTGATTCTCTATTTCATTCTTAAACAATTTGGAAAGAAGCACATTCCACTTGCATCTCTCATTATTGCTGCAGCATCTGGAATCACTCTTCTATTTGTCTCATTCTCACTCGATGCCTCAAACGCCTCGAAGGTAAGCCATGTCTACTTTGGAACTGATACTCACAGCATCGGTCTCTTTCTTGGCGCTGCCCTAGCGGTCAGTTGGATTCCGCAAAACTTTACAAAAACTGTTTCTAGAAAAGCGCAAGATTTTATCGATGGCGTTGGCTTTATTGGATTTATTGGAATCCTTGCTGCTTTTCTCTTTATCGATGAGACCCAACCAACGCTCTATAAAATTGCGTTCCCACTAGCAGGAATCTGCGGCGCAGCAATTGTGATGTCAGTGGTTCACCCTGCTTCCCGCTTCGCACCCGTTCTGCAGAACCCTGTCTTTCTTTGGATAGGCGAACGTTCGTATGCAATCTACTTATGGCACTGGGTCATCTTTCAGGTAACGCGCCCGAGTGTTGATCTTGCAGGTAAAGAGTGGGCGCTCACTGCTCTGCGCATCCTTATTGTTTTAGCGCTCAGTGATATTTCACTTCGTTTTGTCGAACTTCCCATCCGCCGGGGAGTTATTCAGTACTGGCTTAAGGGTTTGAAGTATCGAACTAAGAAAGAACGAACACAGCAGACACGAACATTCTCTGCTGTGACAGTAGTTGTCTTGCTCCTTGCCACCGTTGTGAGCGTACGTGCAATCGGCATTGCTAATGAACAGCGTCAGAAACTTGAAGATTCACTGACCTCTAAGCCGAGCGAAATAACAGAGGTCGTAACTGATGGCCTCTGGGTAACTGGCGATTCTGTGATTCTCGGAATTCGCTCAACCCTGAGTCAGAGCCACCCGATTTCAGTGATGAATGCCCGCATAGGCCGACAGGCACCTGAGCTTCTCTCGGTGATGGTGCACGATAAGGCTGAGGCAGCCGATGCGCCTGTGATCTTCAATCTTGGAAATAACAACGCCCTCACTCGTGAGCAGACGGTGGCAATCTTTGAAGCGCTCAAGAATCAACGTCAAATTATCGTTGTAAACACTGCTGTTCCGCGGCCTTGGCGTGAAGGTAATAACGCTCTCATCGCTGAGATTGCGGCTCAGTACCCACGCGTGACCGTCGTTGATTGGAATTCAATCTCTGAAGGACATCCCGAATATTTTGCACCTGATGGAGTTCACCTTGTACCAACAGGTGTCGATGTGTATGTAGCTGAGATTATTAAGCATCTCGATTAGTTTTATGAGGGCAAGAAAAAACCCCGCCCAAGTATGGACGGGGTAATTTCTTAATTAATTATTCGAACTGACCAGCAAATCCGAAAGCCTTAGCAACACCAAGTGAACCATCTGCATAGACTGCAGAAACTCGGAAAGATGTTGATCCATCTTCAGACTTCTTTGCAAATTCAGCTGCATATGTTGTCGCTGAAACTTCAGATACAACGTTCCATGCGCCCTGGTTTGAGCGAGTCTCAACCTTGTAACCGGTTACATCTCCAGCTGGTGCCTTCCATGTAATGACCATTACAGACTTCGAGCTATCTTTCCAATTTCCGATAAAGCGTGAAGGTGCTTCGCCAGTTGTTGCTGCATCTGTAGCTGCTGGTGTTTCAGCTGCTGATTCAGTTGCCATTGGTTCTGCAGAAGCTTCAATGGAAGGCTCTACTACAGGAGCAGCGTCATCGTTATCGCTCTTTGAGTTTGAAATAACAATTGCACCAAGAAGAACAACTCCAACAAGAACAGCAAGAAGTGTCTTACTTGATGAACCTTGACGTGGAGCAGCTGAAGGTGCAGAAGTCTTAGCAGCTGGCTTTGGTGCAGCTGGTGTTGTTGAAACGTTGACGCGCGCTGATCCAGTTGCTGGAACTGGTGGCACTACAACCTTTGAAGCAGTCGACTTCTTCGCAGCAGACTTCTTAACCGCCTTCTTAGGCGCAGCCTTCTTTGTTGTTGTCTTCTTCTTCGCAACCGCCTTCTTTGCAACGGTCTTCTTAACAGCCTTCTTCGCTGTCTTCTTAGCAACAGACTTCTTCGCTACTGACTTCTTAGCAGTTGTCTTCTTTGCAGGAGACTTCTTGGCTGTAGCCTTCTTTGCGACCTTCTTGGTCGCTGACTTCTTAGGTGCAGCCTTCTTGGCTGCTGTCTTCTTCTTTACTGCCACGGTATATCTCCTTGGGTTTTTGAAATTGAGTTATGAAACGGTGGAATATAGGAGAAAGTTTAACCTAGGGTTTTGAGCAAAGTGATCACATGGGGCGCTATTGCACGGAGTGATTTTCCGCGATGGCTTATTGCATCTTTCTCTTCCGCGCTCATTTGTGCGCTTGAGAGCTCCAAACCATCAGGGCGGAAGATTGGGTCATACCCAAATCCTTGTTCTCCGATTGGCGCGCGAAGTATCCACCCATCGAAATGTGCTTCTTCGCAATGGCTACGCCCATCGGGAAGATAGAGCGCAGCAACACATGTGAAGTGAGCGCTTCGCTTCTCATCCGGAACATCTTTGAGTTCTTCCAAAACTTTGGCGGTATTGGCAGCATCATCGCCATGGTTTCCTGCCCACCGTGCAGAGTAAATTCCAGGAGATCCATTAAGTGCATCAACACAGAGACCACTGTCATCTGCAATGGCAGGAATTCCAGTGGCCAATGACATCTCGCGTGCTTTCTTGAGGGCATTCTCTTCGAAGGTTGCACCATCTTCAATAACATCATGAAGATCTGGGAATTGATCGAGCCCAACTAAATCAATTTCACCAGGAGTTACTTCATCAAGGATGCGGCGAAACTCTTCGATTTTTCCTTTATTGCGCGTTGCAAGTAAGAGCTGATGTGCCATTTACTTCGCGAGAGCTTGCTTCTGGAGTTCGGTAAGAGTCGCAGAGCCTGCAACAGCAAGGTCTAGAAGTGAATCGAGGAGTGCTCGATCAAAAGGTGCGCCTTCTGCTGTTCCCTGCACTTCAATAAAACGTCCATCGCCGGAACAGACCACATTCATATCTGTTTCAGCGCGAACATCTTCTTCGTAGCAAAGATCAAGCATTGGTACGCCATCAATAATTCCAACGCTTACCGCTGCAACTGAATCTGCAAGTGGCTTTGCTCCAGCTTTGATGTGTCCCTGCTTCTGTGCCCATGTTATTGCGTCAGCGAGTGCGACATATGCGCCTGTGATTGCAGCTGTGCGAGTTCCGCCATCTGCTTGGAGAACATCACAATCGATCACGATGGTGTTTTCGCCGAGCTCTTTCATATCAACAATTCCACGAAGTGAACGTCCGATGAGACGAGAAATTTCTTGAGTGCGTCCCCCGAGCTTTCCTTTAACGCTCTCGCGATCAGAACGTGTATGTGTTGCACGAGGAAGCATTGAATACTCTGATGTCACCCAACCATTACCTGAGTCCTTCAGCCAACGTGGAACTCCAGGTGTGAAGGAAGCAACGCAGAGAACGCGAGTCTTTCCAAATTCGACAAGAACTGAACCTTCGGCATGATCGAGCCAACCGCGAGTGATCTTGATATCGCGAAGTTGATCTACTGCGCGTCCGTCGTTGCGTGCCATCTCTTGCCTCTTCTTCTTGTTAGTTGCTTTAGGTACGGTAATTAGAGAACTTGATGTTGAACAGAACCTACTTCAGGTCCCAAGAATCTACGTGCAAGGACTTCAAATGCTTTGGCGTCTCCTGTGGCTAAGAATCTATGTGAAGCGGGCTCACTCGAAGGTGCGCGCAGCAATGAATTTTCAACGAGTACGCGGTAGAGGTCTTTTGCAGTCTCTTCAGCACTGGAAACCAGTGAAACGCCATTGCCCATCACATACGAGATAACGCCTGTCAGGAGAGGGTAGTGAGTACATCCAAGAACCAAGGTATCTACTTCTGCATCAACCATCGGCGCAAGATATTCACGGGCAACTTTGGTGATTGCATCCCCCGATGTTTCTCCGCGTTCGACATATTCAACAAAGAGCGGGCAAGCGATAGATGAAATCTCTAATTGTGGGGCGGCAGCAAATGCATCGAGATAAGCCTTTGAATCTATGGTTGCGCGCGTTCCTATAACTCCCACTTTGCCAGAACGAGTTGCAGCAACTGCGCGACGTACTGCCGGTTGAATCACTTCGATGACTGGAACTGAATAACGTTCGCGTGCATCGCGCAACATCGCAGCACTTGCTGTGTTGCAGGCAATCACCAACGCTTTTACGCCTTGATCTACCAAGAAATCGAGAGTTTCAAGTGCGAAGTCACGAACTTCAGCAAGAGGACGGGGTCCATAAGGTCCACGCGCTGTGTCACCAATGTAGAGAGTTGATTCATTCGGAAGCTGATCGAGGATGGCGCGAGCAACAGTTAATCCACCAACGCCAGAATCGAAGATACCGATTGGCGCGTTACTCATGGCGCAAGTCTAACGGTGAGAAGGCGCTAAGCCCAAAGAGTGCCGTCGAGCCCTTCAGTTGCTTCGGCAATCTGTGAGCCATAGACCCCAGTAGATAAGTATTTCCAGCCTGCATCGCAGACGATAAATGCAATATCAGCATCGCGGCCATCGCGGACTGCTTCAGCTCCCATTGCAATTGCTGCATGGAGAATTGCACCTGTTGAAATTCCTGCAAATATTCCTTCAACTTCAAGAAGTTCGCGCACTCGCTTTACAGAATCTTCTGCACCTACTGAGAAACGTCGAGTTAAGACAGTTGCGTCATAGAGTTCTGGAACAAAACCTTCATCGATATTGCGAAGTCCGTATACAAGTTCACCATAGCGAGGTTCGGCTGCAATGATTTGAACATCTGGGTTCTGTTCGCGAAGGTATCGACCAGCACCCATCAAAGTTCCAGTCGTGCCGAGTCCTGCAACAAAATGGGTGATCGTCGGAAGATCTTTAAAGATTTCTGGACCAGTGCCGTTGTAGTGCGCTGCAGTATTGGCAGGATTGCCATATTGATAGAGGAAAACATAATCAGGGTTCTTGGCCGCAATCTCTTTTGCAACTCGAACTGCTTCATTAGAACCACCAGCAGCAGGTGAAGAAATAATTTCCGCGCCCCACATCTCAAGGAGCTGACGACGTTCAGGGCTGGTGTTCTCAGGCATCACGCAGATGAGTTTGTATCCGCGCACCTTTGCAGCCATTGCAAGAGAGATTCCTGTATTGCCACTGGTTGGTTCCAGAATGGTTGCACCAGGCTTTAAGAGTCCGTCTTGTTCTGCTGCTTGAATCATGGAAATTGCAGTGCGGTCTTTGATTGAACCCGTTGGATTGCGATCTTCCATCTTTGCCCACAAACGAACATTGGGCGCAGGAGATAAACGAGGTAGACCGATAAGAGGTGTATTACCTACCGATGATTCGAGTGAGTCGTAACGAGCCAAAATTAGCCGCCAGCGACAGCAGGCAAAATTGTTATTGAATCCCCATCTTTAATCTGGGCATCGAGTCCACCAAGGAAGCGAACATCTTCATCGTTAACGTAGACGTTGATGAAGCGACGGAGTGCGCCATTTTCAAGAAGGCGTTCGCCTAGACCTGCGTAATTTGCATCGAGATCTGTAATGACTGCAGAGAGGGTTGCACCTGCGGCTTCAACTGACTTCTGGTCCTTTGTGTAAGGGCGCAGAATTGTTGGGATACGAACTTCGATTGACATGGCTTAATTATGTCGAAAAAACGCTGCGAACTCTAATTGAAAGTATTAGCCAGTAATCGTGACGGGCTCTTCAGTCACAACGCCATCAATGATGCGATATGAACGGAACTCTGTTGCAGGTGCAATCTCTTTGCGTGTAGAGACTAGGACGTAATGAGCGCCAGGTTCGCCGGCATAGGCAATATCGGTGCGAGACGGGTAGGCCTCGGTCTCTGTGTGAGAGTGATAGATCACGACAATCTCTTCATCGTTATCGTCTGCCTCGCGGTAGAGAGCGAGTAAATCCTTAGGATCAAATTCATAGAAAGTAGGTGAATGTGCAGCGTTAAGCATGGGCTTGTGGCGAAGGGGTTTGTCAGATCCTGCTGGACCAAGAATTACTCCACAGCATTCATCGGGATATTCAGCGCGCGACTGTTCGAGAATTGCATCAACAAAAGAACGTGAAATTTCGAGCGTCATAGTTGAATCCTATTATGAATTTCCAAGTTGAGATTCTTCATCTTCATCAGCATCATCAATGAGTGCAGAAAGAAGGGTTTCTTGCAGCCAACCGAGCCAGGTATAAACCGCATACACGCCACGAAGTGGGTCATCGGGAGCTAGTAGTTCAAGCTCTTCATGCGAATTGCTTTCAACTTTCAATCTGACACCCAACGCTAAGCGAATATCGTTAATAGCGCCTAGCCATGCATTTGCATTGTCATGATCTAAATCAACTACTCCATCATCAGAAGATTTCAGGTGAATCCTCATCGAGATGGCATGTGCCTGTTTCTTCTGACGCAGAGTCGCTTCTGTGTACCGACGAAATTCAGAGGCATCTACCTGATCTGCATAAGCATTAGGAAGCAGGCGGTGCAGCACTTCATCTTCAGGAGGTGAATCATGAGAAGTAATACCAACCATCGCAGCTAGTGGATCATCGTGGCCATGGTCGTGGCGTTCTGCTAAAAGTTCGATGATCTGTTCGCAGAGATTAAGAAGTACCTCTTTTTCGCTATCAGCAAAGGTTGCCACGTAAGAGTGATCACCGTGGCGCTTAAATCCTTCTGTTGCCGTCATAGCTGATCGCCACGCTGCAGAGTTGCCCACAAACCATATTCGTGAAGACGAGCAACATCATGTTCCATCTCTTCTCGGCTTCCAGTTGAAACAATTGCCTTGCCATCGTTATGGACCTGCAACATCAACTCGGTTGCGCGCGCTTTGGAATATCCGAAAAGCTCCATAAATACATAGACAACATATGTTTGAAGATTTACCGGATCATCCCAGACGATGGTGACCCACGGCGTATCGCCAGAAAAGATTGCGCGAATCTCTTCTTCGATTTTATCTGCGGTTTTTACCATCACCGGACAATGATATTAAAGGTTGGGCTGGTGACAACGCTCCAGAGTGCATCGGCTGCAACTGTGACTCGGAATGCAAGCACTCCACGCTGTTGTCCAGAAATGGTGAGAGAGAAGTTTCCTTGTGCATCTGTGAGAACTGCTTGTCCTGCCGCCTTCCACTCTTTACCAACTAGTTTTTCAAGTTGGACAGAAGCTCCTGCATTACGAGGGCGGATATTTCCGGTAAGAGTTGCAGTAGATAGCGCTTTCATAGTTCCAGGCGCGCTTAGAACGAGAAGGCGATTAACGGTAATCGGGAACTCAGAAGTTACTCCCTCTGTTCGTTCCCACGTTTGGTCAGAGTAGACACGCACAGCAGTTGATCTACCTACGAGGACAGCCTTCTCTATCTTTCCATCAATACCTGTAGTGACTGTGGCCAGAGTCCGCCAATTGGTATCGCCAGCTGATTTTCCTTCAATACGAACAGGAATACCTGCCAATGGTGACTTATCTTTAATAGTAAATGTCGCTGTTACTGTAATTGGATTTCCATAGTCAATTGTTGATTGGTTAATTGCCGCAGTAACGCTTACTTGATCAGGTGCAATTGCCTTCGCAACCTGACGGATAGATTCCATTGCGAGTGGCTCTTCCATTCCGAAAGTCCATGCAGTGATGCCGCCAATGCGATATTTAGTAACGAGCGCTGCTCGTAGCGCCCATCCACGTGCATCCTGATACCAAGCGGTGCGTGAGGCTGTACATGACGTTGCTAGCCCTGTTGCGGTAGTTCCGTTGTAGACCTTCTGATACGAGAAGGTTGATTCGCCAAATTTTTCATCATAAGTAGGAGTTGCACCATATGTTGCCGCAAGGGCCACAGCATCTCGCATCACAAAAGTTGCAGCCTTCGCTCCTGGTTTAATGACGTTAGCAACATTGGAAGGACAAATTCCATTTACTGCAGTTACCCAATCTCGACCATACCCAGGAACTCCAACAAATACTTTTGATGCAGGCATGATGGAAACTGCATATTGCACTGTGCGTTCTGCCCATGTAATTGGGCCGAGTGGTCCTACCTTTGCTACTGAGTAGTCATACGTCATGATGCGAAGCTTGTCGATTGAAGAAGCGATTGCTGCCCATGCATAGACAAAATACCCCTTCTGCTTATCGTTAGGGTTTAAAACATATGGAGTTGATACCGAAAGCAACTTCTTTTCAGCACGAAGTGCAACGCTTAACTCTTTGACAAAAGCTACCCACGATGGCGCCGTGCTGGTCCACGTAGCATTTCCATCTACGAATGCGAAGCCTTCAAAATCTAAATCGATACCGTCGTAATTGTTGCTGCGGACTAGCTCCATCAGCGCTGTGACAATTTGTGTGCGCGATGTTGGATTCTTTAGTAGTCCTGCAAGTACAAGCTTGTCCGTGCCATCTGTGATGGTCGGGATGATCTGAACATTTTCTTGCCTCAAAGCTGCAATCGCGGTTTGGGATTCGGTCAACTGCGTGACGGGATTCTTTCCTGTATTGGTTAAATCGGCGACGTAAGCAGCCTTCTTCTTTCCATCAAATTTCAAGGTGTACCAAAAAGGCATTACCTCTTTAATCAGATCAATATTATTGAGCACATCAGGAAGTGCTGTCTTCATCGAGTAATACGGGAGCCAGCCCGTCATGATTTTTCTAGGTGGGTTATCTGCTGCTGCACTGTTTGCCGAAAAGAGAGAAAAGAACAAAGTTGCAGCCAAAGCTACATGTGAGAGTTTTCGAGAAGTACTTCCCATTTTTTATTGTTGACCTACAGGGCCATTGCCATCGCGACGAAACTTAGAAGAGATGAATCGACCATATTCGCGATCTGCAGCCCATAGGTGCTGTGCTATGCAGATAAGTGAGAGTGCTTTGAGCACAAGTGGAATGGGATTGAAGATAAATATCAGGCTGAGCAAGACACCAAATAGTGCAAGTGTTCCCATCAAGAAGCGACGAATGATGAGATACAAGAGGCTATCGCTTGTCTTACGAATTCTGGAAGTTGAAAGTATGAGAGAGAACGGACCAGAAAAGAGAATGATCGAAATCATGAGAGTCACTACGAGAGCTAAAGATTCCACAGCGCTCCTCTCAGATACATCTTGGGGCTAATTAATCAGCCAGCGGTTTCCAGGTCGAATCAGTCGTTGCAAAGAGTGCCATATCAATCTGCCGACCATCTTCACGTGAGACCTTGTTGCGCAATATTCCTTCTTTTTGGAAGCCTGCACTTGTGAGAAGTTTCTGTGAAGCCAGATTATCGACATCCACGAGGCCATCGATGCGTCGGAATCCAAGAGATCTGAATCCATAATCGGTAATCATCTTGGCGGCGATGGTTCCAATGCCTTTTCCGCGAAGAGACTTATCCATCCAATAACCAATTTCAGCGGTGTGGTTTTTGATATTGATTGTGTGCAGAGAAATGACTCCCGCAAAATTCGTATCCGCGCCATTTCCGTAATCAATTACAAAGCGAAGTTCACGACGTTCTGCAAAACTAAATGGATCAGAGCGCACGAAATCGATGGCGTGATCAATTGTGTAAGTAGCAGGAACTGTTGTGAATGCTGGGATAAGTGGGTCTTGGCAGGCGCTAAAGATTGCATCGATATCTTTTTCTGCACTTGGTCGAAGTGTGACTAACCCATATTGCAGAGTAGGAATCTCTGTAGGCCACCAAATCATTGGAAGCTAGCCGACGAGTTCAGAATCGTGCTGACGAGATTGATCGTGTGTGCAGCTGAGGTTTGAAGGTAGTGATGCACATGAGTCACAGAGAAGGATGAGCTGATGGCACGACGCTGTGTTGCAGTTACGGAAATCTTTTGTTGGGGCGCTGCACTTGTCGCACTGGCCGATAACTTTTGCCTTATCGCTGAAATCCATTGCCATGCGATCATCGAAGATATAGAGCGAGCCTTCCCAGTTCGCTTCATCGCCAAAACGTTCACCGTATTTAACGATTCCACCATCGATTTGATAGACCTCGTTGAAGCCGCGCTTCTTCATTACTGCCGAAAGAATTTCGCAGCGGATTCCACCAGTGCAGTAAGTAACGACTGGCTTATCTTTAATGTGGTCGTACTTTCCGCTCTCGATTTCGCGGATGAAATCGCGTGATGTATCAACATCAGGAACGATTGCATTCTTAAACTTTCCGATCTTCGCTTCGTAAGCGTTGCGGCCATCGAAGAAGACAACTTCATCACCGCGCTCTTTTACAAGCTCTTCCACCTGTTCTGGGCGAAGGTGTACGCCACCGCCGATGACGCCGTTCTCATCCACTTCGATTTCACCGGGGCTTCCGAATGCAACGAGTTCATCTTTGACGACGACGCGCAGGCGTGGGAATTCATTTCCAGTTCCATCTGACCATTTAAAGACAGTTTTCTTTAGGCCTTCGTAGCGGCGAGTTTCGCGCACATACTTCTTTACATCGGCCATTTCTCCGCCGACAGTTCCATTGATTCCATGCTTTGAAATCAGGATGCGGCCCTTGAGATTGAGAGATTGGCATAGGTATTTCTGCCAGAGCAGCACAGCTTCAGGATCGGCGATTGGCGTAAATTTGTAATACAGAATCACCTTGTTGAGCTTTGGAGCGTGCTTGTTCACATTCCTATTCTAACGCCGCTACGGACTGTAATAAACCCGCTCATTTAGGCACGCAGAGCCATAACCCAAAAAAATACTTTTCCCCAGTTATCGCTGTGCGCGTGAAGTTCTCCTCCAATCTGTCAGTGTCCTCATCAAGTATCTCCTCTATGACAACAGCACGCCTGATTGATGTAGATCAGCTCTCCGCCACCGTGGCTGAGTTGCTCTGCGCAATCCCTGGTGCTGCGACCATGGCTCGTCTCTCTGAAATTGATCCACATAACCTCAATGCCAGTGATCGCATTGATTACCTCACAGCGCTCGATCGTCAAGATGGTTGGCTGTACGCACTTCGCCAACGTGCGATTGCAGCGGTGGCAGGTCTTCAACCGAGCGAAGGTGGTGGACCGCTTTCAGGTGTCGATGAAACCGAACGCGAAGATATTTCGACAGCGCTTCGATTGGCTCCAGCAACTGCACAATCTCGGATTGATATTGCGCGAACTCTGGTCAATAACTTGCCAAATACCTGTTCCGCACTTGCAACTGGTGAAATTTCTTCTGCTCATGCAACCGTTATTGCTCGTGAAACTGCTGCAGCAATTCGCGATGGTGCCCCTGATTCAGTCATCTTTGAAATCGAACAGAGCGCTCTCTCCTTCTCTGAATTCCATACACCCGGCCAGGTCGCGAACCATCTGCGCAATAAGATTGCCAAACTTGCACCAGAAGAATTTGAAGAGTCGACATCGCGAGCAACAGCCCTAAGACGTGTCAGTTGTTATAACGACACAGATGGAATGTCTACAGTCGTAGCAATATTGCCAGCAGCCGATGCGCAGATTGTTATGAACTCAATCGAAGCTTTCATCCTGCGCCAAGAACAATTCGCACATTCACAATCTGGAAAAGCTATCCAAGGCCTTAAAGAAAAGAAAGTACTTGAAGCAAGTGTGCTCACCAAAGATCAGAAGCGCGCCGACGCTCTCTCGGCAATCTGCTCCAACTTCCTCTCTGAAATCTCAGAGACAGTTACTCCTCAGCGCCGTCCACTGACCGTCAATGTGACTATTGATCTTCCAACTCTTCTCGGTCTCGCCGAAAATCCTGGGCAACTTGCTGGTTATGGACCAATTCCTGCAGCTGTTGCGCGCGAACTTGCCTCAGATTCACAATGGAAACGGTTTATCACAGAACCTCAGACCGGAAATCTTCTCGACTTCGGCCGCGAAAGTTATGAACCTCCTCAACTTCTGAAAGATTTTCTTATTGCCCGAGATCGAACTTGTCGTTTTCCAGGATGTCGAAGATCGGCGCTACTTTCAGATCTTGATCATGCCGAGAGTTGGGAATCTGGAGGTGGTACTTCTCCTGACAACATCGGCGCTCTCTGTCGAAGACATCACCGATTGAAGACTCACGATGGGTGGAAGATTGAAAGCTTTAGCGACGGTTCCTGCACTTGGATCTCTCCGCTCGGCAAGCAGTTCTTTACCCCTGCACGCCCAATAAACGAGCCTCTGTAATTCGCCTTGCGACTAGTTGAACTTTCAACT
>JACCDQ011879894.1_pt1 | contig 15221 bp, 19 predicted proteins | sample 7446031 | NCBI WGS metagenome assembly JACCDQ01 (sample SAMN15323442, study PRJNA562643) | freshwater metagenome | isolation source: river surface water | place: USA:Blue River Watershed | collected 2017-08-17
CATTCTCTCTCGCGGCGCAGGACCAGTGCAGCAAGAGGGCGCGTACATCGACGTCATCGACGCAGCGAAGCCATTTGTTGACAAGGCTATCTCCGGCCCGCTCTCCGACGCAGACCTCGACATGTGGAAGACGAAGGTGACTGGCGCACTCCGTGAGGGTTCTCCGGGGCGTCAGGTCACGATGAACGTCAACGCCGCAGGAACCTTGCTTCAGGCAATGTCGCAGTACGCGCCGAACAGCGACAAGACTGTCCTGCAAGAAGTCCACGACATGATGTCCGACCCGGAGATCAGCGGCCCTGAAATCCGCCGCTGGTTCCTGTCGAACACCGAGTCGGCTGGCATCGACAACAAGGTCGTGTCCTTCATCCTTCTCGTTGGGGGAAGAGACGACGTTCTGGTCATGGACCGCATCCAGTCTCGTCACCTGTGGGACGATGGTCGCTTCGGCGGCATGAACATCTACGATGGGCTGGAGAACGGTGGTGGCCTGTCGCAGATCATGAAGGGTCCGCGCGGCCTTCTGGTCACTGAGGCTTTGGAGAACGGCCTGAAGGACTCCGTCATGGAGGCCTACAACATCATCGGTCGCCCCGGAGATGCAAGCCTTGGTCGCTTCCATTGGGAAAGCTGGGTCATTGAGGGCGAACAGGTGGTGGATCACTCCACCCTTGCCGCCGTCTCCAGCCGAACCCCGGTCGGGTTCAGCGTCACCGAAGGGAAGATGGCGACGTTCTCATCCGGGTCGCGCTACATCCGCACCGACAAGGGGTCGGTCATCGAATACCCGCTGTCTAACGGCGGTCACGTTTACATGAAGCCGACCACCTTCAAGGACTTCCTAGACTCCATTAAGTCTGGTAAGGTCTTGGACGCTGACGGCAATTCTGTAAAGCTGGACAATCCTGTCCTCCCGAAAGGGTTCAAGGTCACTGAGCGGGCAGACATCCCGTGGTATCAGCGGCCAGATGTGGATCGTGCGGCGCTGGATTCACTGGCAAAGAGGTATGAGGATGCAAAGTCCGAGGGACAAGTTTATGGCCGCGATGCGCGGTCTGGAGAAAGACCTTCTCCCGATGGAAGTGGGCAGTCCAGATACAGCCGTATCGGTGCCGGGGGACAAGCCGGAGACGGAAGAGGAAGGGAAGAGGTACGCGGACTTGCGCCGCTTGAAGGCGCTCCGCAAGTAAGGGGTGCCTCTGGACCGGACATGCGTCTGGTCCGGGTGGCGGAGGACTATGCCCGCAGCATCGGCATCGACCTCCGCCGTCAGGCCTACTACGCCAAGGTTGACCCTGACCGCGCGACCCGCATCGCTGAAGCCTATGAGGCCATGCCGCATGCCCCCAACGACCCGAAGGTCAAGGAGGCGTACCAGAACCTGATCGACCAGACGACCGCCCAGTACCGCGCCCTTGAGGATGCAGGGTACAAGTTCTGGTTCATGGACCCTGAGAACGTCGGGGAGTACGGCAGCAGCCCGTGGAACGCGATGCGCGACCTCCGCGCCAACCAGAGCATGGGCGTGTACCCGACCACTGGTGGCTTTGGCACCAACGAGGAGGCCGACATCTCCGGCAACCCGATGCTGGCAGAGACTGGCATCATGTGGCCCTTCGGCAGCCCCGATGGGACGAAGGTTCCTGTGCTGGCGAATGACCTGTTCCGTGCTGTGCATGACGCATTCGGACACGGGCTGGAGGGCGCTGGCTTCCGGGCTGATGGCGAGGAGAACGCATGGCAGGCCCACATCCGCCTGTTCACTGGCTCTGCCAAGGGTGCCATCACCAGCGAGACGCGCGGCCAGAATAGCTGGCTGAACTATGGGCCGTATGGAGAGGCGAACCGGAACGCGAAGGTGGAGGACACCGTCTTCGCGGACCAGAAGACTGGCATCATGCCGGAGTGGACATGGGAAGAAGGCCGTGTGCCTGACGCAGAGGCATACCCTGAGGCCCGTGCATCCGTCCGCTACAGCGTGACCCCGTACACCAAGGCCGTTCAGCAAAAAGTTCAATCGAACCAGAACGCCCTGATGTACGCCAAGTCTTCGGACCTCATCGCCAAGCTGCTGAACCTCCGTGGCTACGGCATGGAGGAGCAGAAGGCGCGTGAGTTCAGCGACGGCATCCTGCGCCGCTTCCAAGACAGCATGATCCCCATCGGGCGCATGGTGCAGGAACTGTCGCAGGCTGGCATGACCATCACCGACGCGATGGACCCGTACCTTCAGGAATCCCTGATGCACGGCGTCGTCGGACAAAAGGTGGAGCAGAACCAGAAGACCATGTTCCAGCCCCTGCTGGAGGCGGTCAAGGGTCTGAATATTCCGAAGGCGAAGATCGACGCGCTGGTCACTGAGACCAACGTGGCTTCTGCCAAGGGCAAGGGCTTCCTTGGTCTTGCGCTTGAGCGGTACAACAGCCCCCGCCTCGCGGTGGCAGAGGCCTTCCTATACGCCCGTCATGCCAAGGAGCGGAACCGCTTCGTGGAGAAGAACCGGGACATCGCCAACCAGAATGGTTCCGGCATGACCGATGCGGAAGCGGATGCCATCCTGAACTGGGTCCGTGGTCTGGACGACGCGAACAAGAAGATGCTGGCGCAGATCGGCGGGCAGGCACGGATGATCGTGGAGAACACGAACCGCACCCGTGTGGACGCTGGCCTGATCTCTGCCGACGTCGCAGGCCTTGATGGTGAGACCGTGGATGGGGCGAACTTCAAGTTCTACGTCCCGCTGCGTGGCAAGTTCGGGGAGGATGCAGACGACGCATTCACTGGCCCGCCGTCGAACCCGCTGTTTGGAGCCAAGGGCAAAGAAGATCAGAAGATGCTGGGTCGCTTCGACTACGGCACGGACCTGATCGCAAACCTGATGACCCAGAACCAGAACTCCATCTTGCGCGGTGAACGCAACAAGGTGGGGCAGTCGTTCCTGAAACTTCTCCGGGCAAACCCGAAGATGACCAGCAGCTATGCCTCCATCCTTGACCGTGCGCCGACCATGCGGACGTCGGTGGATGGGAAGATCAGGGAGGTGCCAGACCCACGCGCTGCCCAAGACCCTGACATCCTGATCGTGAAGGAGGACGGCAAGCAGACATGGGTCCGCTTCACCGATCTCGGCATGGCTGGGGCAATGAACGGTCGCAACGGCATGTCGCCGTCCAGCGCCAACGTCATGCTGAAGGCGATGCAGACGCTGAACCGCTACCTGTCCACCATCAACACCTCCTACAACCCGGAGTTCATCATCACCAACGGGTTCCGCGACCTCCAGACGGGTCTGCTGAACATGAACCAGTTCGAACTGGACGGCGTGGTGAAGGAGGTAATCGGTGGCCTGAAGGGCGCTGCGCTCGGCATTCGCGGCGTCATCCGCAAGGACGACGACACCTCCGAGTGGGCCAAGGTGTACAAGGACTACATGGCGGCTGGCGGTCAGAACGTGACCAACCAGTTCAACACCCTGTCGGAGGAGTTGGGCAACATCCAGTCCATGCTGGGCGACATCTCTGAGGCAGGGATGAGCGGCAAGTGGGCGAAGGTGAAGAACGGCTTCGTCGGCAAGCAGGTCGGATCGCTGATCCACACCATCGAAGACTACAACACCATTGTCGAAAACACGATCCGACTGTCGGCGTACAAGGCCTTGCTGGACCGTGGGTTCACCAAGCAGCGGGCGGCTCAGGCTGCCCGGAACTTGACCGTGAACTTCGCCAAGGGTGGGGACTACCGACAGTTCATGGGCGCGTGGTCTCTGTTCTACAACGCATCCTTGCAGGGTTCGTTCGCGCTGCTGAACGCAGCCGTCCGGTCGCCACGGGTGCGGAAGATGTGGCTCGGCATCATTGCCGCTGGCATCCTTCAGGACCAGTTGAACGCGCTGCTTTCGGACGACGATGATGACGGGGAGAAGGTATACGACAAGATTCCCGACTACATCCTTGAGCGGAACTTTGTCCTGCCTGACTTCCTGAACCTGACGGATCGGTCCTACATTTCGATCCCGATGCCGTATGGCCTGAATATGGCGCACAACCTTGGCAGGGCGGCGAGTGCCGCTCTCCGTGGGGCGAAAGACCCCGGTGAGGCTGCCCACCAGATCATGATGAACGTCCTCGACACGGTGAACCCGCTGGGCGGCACGGAGAGTTTCTTCAACTTCTTGGCTCCGACCATCGCTGACCCACTGGTGGACATCGTTGAGAACAAGGACTTCGCGGACAAGCCAATCTACAAAGAGGGGCTGCCGTTCGATAAGACCCCGGCTCCCAGCAGCCAGCAGTACTGGTCCACCACCAGCCCGTCTGCGGTCTGGATCAGCAACATGCTGAACGAGATGACCGGGGGCAATGAGGTGCGTCCGGGCTTCATCGATTGGTCGCCTGATGTGCTGGAGTTCTGGTTCGACTTCGCCACTGGCGGCATCGGTCGCTTCGCGCAGTCGTCTGTCGAAGGGCCTCTCTCCGTCATGGGTGAAGGCCTGACCGAAGACACCATCCGGCAGATTCCGCTTGCCCGGAAGCTGGTTGGTTCGGTGTCGTCCCGCGAGGATACCGGGGCCTACATGGAGGGTGCCAAGCGTGTCCTGATGGCGGCTGAGGAACTGAAGCGGGCGCGGGAGACGGGTGACGCTGACTGGGCGCGGGAGACGATCCAGACCTACGGCAAGGAACTGCGCCTGATCGGCCCCATCAAGTCCATTGAGACTTCGCTGCGGAAGATCAGCATGCAGCGCAACAAGATCACCGACAACCCGAACATCCCTGAGGACCAGAAGCGCCTGCTGCTGGACCGACTGGATGAGCGGAAGCAGATGATCCTGTCGCAGGGCAACAGGCTGCTCAAGTCTCTGGAGTGAGAAGTTCAAATGCACAAATGCGAAGGGCCGGATAATCCCCGGCCCTTTCGTTTATGCGTCGGCTGCGCGGCCCGCCACCCAAGCCTCGACCTCGTCCTTCTTCCACCGATTCAGCCGTTCGCTGAACTGGATCGGCTTCGGGAATGTCTCCATCGCCTCCGTCTTGAGGAGGTGGTAGAAGGTCTTCTTGTTCAGCGACAGCATCTCCGCCACTTGTGCAGCGTCGAGCAGCAGTTGGTCTTTCATCAGGAACGTCCTTGCTTCCAATTTCTGAAGTCGTTCCTCAACGCCTCGAACTTTTCACGCGCGGCTTCGTTGTCTCGAAACTCGCCCCGGCTCTTGATCCCGCATATCAGGCGGATCGCGTCTGCTGACTTCGATTCCATCTGTGCGGCATCAGCCGTTGGCATCGCCATACCACACTCCACCAGAAAGGCAAAGAAGTCTTCATTGCGGCAAAGAAGTCCCGCAGAGGCAATCATCCGCTGGATCGCCACATACCCCCGGTCGTCTGGGGTGTCGTCGTCCTGAAGCCTGACCATCGCCACGACGTACCGTGTCCCCACCCAGTCGGTGTGCAGTTCCTTCGGGCAGTCATTGGGGTGGACGTTCAGGCGCAGGATGATGCCGTTCTTGTCCTGCGACATGGAAACCTTCACCGCCTCAAAGTGCATGGCGATGTCACGGATCGGTGCGTCAGTCATGGTATTGGTTCACCTTCGATTGCAGCCATTCAAGTTCACTCTTGATGATCTTCGCAGCATGGGCATGCTGGGAGGCCCTGACTCCAAGCCCCTTCGCATTCGCCTGTTTCGCAAGGCCAGCCTGCTTAACAACGACGGTCTCCATGTGCTGGATGACCGAAATCAGTGTGTTCCTTTTTGCCTTATCCTCGTCGGTCATCACATGTTCTCCATCTTGTGCCAGACCATCAGTTCTTGGATGCAGTCCTCGCACCGCTTCAGCATCGCGGTGCCTGTTCTCAGCCTGCGCTGCAATGGCAGTATCAGGGTCACGGAGTGGTAAGACTTTCTCCTCGTCGGGATTCTGATCCCCCCCGTCATCGTCTGATTCCACAGGGTGTAGAACACGCCAACCATGATGGACTCGACATCCTCTTGGTGGGCGTTCTCTTTGGACATGACCCACAGGCTGGTCAGCCCATTGTCCATGAAGCCACTGCCCATCTGCGCCCGCGCCTTCCGGGCCATGTGGGTGTAGCCCTTGTGCTTCACGAAGCCGCTGGTGAAATATTCCTCATACCCCGGCCAGTCCTTCAGTTGCTCACTCACTTCGTCTTCTCCAGCCTCTCGTACACCGCGATCTCCACCTCCAGTTCACGGGCCAGAGTGTCGATCACCATAGCCATGACTGCCTCCTGCATGGAGTCCTCTATGGAGACCGCAATGGAGCGGGATGTGGTGTTTGACGGGAGGTGCGTCAGGCTGACATCGACACACCCTATGGCCCAAGCCGACTGCCTGTTGACCCTCATGAGGCGCAGGCGGTGGTATCTGTTGGGGTCCGCCCCCTTCGGGACAAATGCCCCAATGCTCCAGTCGGCATTCTTCATGGCCACGACATCGTCCATGATGACCTTGCTCAGGTTTGTCCCGCTGATCTTGTTCGGGTTTGGCACGACCATCGTGCGCTGCTTCCACGCATCGTTGCTCATGTCAGAGGCCCCATCAGCTTGTTCAGGATGATGACCTCTTCGATCATCTGCGGCAGGACATCCACGAAGGACTTGATCGGGACCATGTTGTCCATGTCCCTGCCTTCGGTGACGGCACGGTAGGCATCGTTCTTCGTGATGGTGTCCATCACCATGATCTTGTGCTGCCCAGACCGATCATCCCACATGACGTTCATGGTCAGGTTCATGCCCCCATCCGTGCCGATGCGGGTGTCCAGCAGGACGACTTGCGACGTATCAATTTGTGCCATTGAACTTCTCCCAGTTGCTCTTTGCCCAGACCAGAGGGTCGATGCCCTGCAAGTCCCACCACGTTCGCTCATCCCCGAAGTGGTGCAGTTCCATGTGGCAGCGGTGACAGACAGGTACTGCCCAGTTGTCCCCTGTCCTCAGGCTGACGCCGCGCCGCTGGCCGAACATCACATGATGCGCCGACCCCGGCATACCGCAGATCAGGCAGGGCTGACCCCGCACTGTCTTGAGGTATCGCTCATCCCGAACGTAGGTCTCTTTCGGGATGAGCATCTTCAGAACGCGAGGTCTGTGGATTGTTCGATGTGGATCGTGTTCGCCATGACCGTGTCGATCCACAATGGTGCCACGGCAGACCCGCTCTTGTGCGGATGCCAATCTCCCATCTTCGGCTCCAACTCCGGCAGGACATGCTTGCGGAAGGATGCCCCCCCTGACAGCCTCGAACACCATCACCCTGTCAGCCTTGTTCAGGAGGTTCAGGGTCTTGCAGATGTGGGTGGCAGTCAGGAACCGTTCGAAGAAGAACTCGCTGTCGGTGATCAGGTAGTTCACGTTCCCAAACCACAGGGAGGTGAACCGCATCTGCGTGGTCTCTTGAAGCCTGATGTACTTCTCGACCTTCTCAGGATCGGCAGAGTACTCAAACCCAAGAGCCTTCAGGCCGTCCACCGCAGCGCCCATGTCCTTGACCAAGACAAGGAAGTCCTCATCGGTGTCCGTGGGTGGTGGGTTGCAGGTTACCCTGCTCCCCACCGGAACCACGATTGCACCGGACGGCAGCGACTGGTGCGTCATGGTCGCACCCGTCAACGCCACTCAGGAGCGAATGGAATCTCATCTTCTACTGCCTGACCTGCCGGGGGCTGCCAGCCAGTCGGACGGCCACCCTGCTGGAAGCCACCCTGCTGACCGCCGCCGTTCCAGTTGCCCTGCTGGCCACCGCCGTTGCCGCCGCTCTGGCCATCCTTCACATAGGGCTTGCGGCCCGACATGGAGATGTAGACCGTGCCGCTGCCGGAAGTCTTCTTCCAGCCGGAGATTTCCAAGGCCGGATACTGGACCCCGCTGCTGAGTTGCTGAATGAGGTTGTCCACGACCTCGCGCGACAGGCGCAACTCGCCCCGGTAATCGGGTGCGCTCTGCGACTGCTTCCGGTTATTGGCGAAGAACGCTCCGCCTTCTCTGTCTTGCCCTGCCATGACTTGTCTCCTGTGTCGGTGGGTTGGGTGGTGCGGCGATTAAGCCGCAGCCACGTTCTTGGTTTCGAAGACTTCGGGGAATGCAGCGGCCAGAGCCTTCTCCATCTCCTCGACGTCAGCGTCGGTCGCGGTGGTCACAGCCGCAGCCGGGGCAGTGACCGTGGTCTGGACGGTCGCGGTCTCAGCCAGACGCTCCGCTTCGATCTCAGCCTTCGTGCGGCGGTTCCGGTACGAGGTGTAGTACTGGCGGAAGACCTTGTCGTCGCAGGCCCGGATCACGCCATCGGCGCTCATCACCAGCCAGTCGTTCGGGCTGACATGCTCCGACAGGCCGTTGTACGAGATGGTCATGCCGTGGGCGCTGAAGGTCAGGACGCCAAAGCTGAACGCCGACCAGACCCAGCCGGGGGTGCGCTCGGTGAACGGTTCGCTGGGGCTGCCAGTGAACTGGATGGCTTCGACTTCTTCGGGTTTCGTGCGGTAGGCTCCCATCACTTGTCTCCTGCTGGTTGGGGCGTCGTCAGTTCGGCCTTCCGGGTGGAGAAGGCAGCCAGCACCTCTTGGTGCAGGTTCGGGTTGGCCGTCTCCAGATAGGCAACGGCGGTTCTGTTCGCGGTGTAGAACTTGGTGAGGCTGCGCTCATCCGCGCACTGCGGGATGAACCTCTTGAAGACCTCAGCCACAGTCTCGGTGGGATGGCTCGTCAGGGTGCCATCCGGCTCCACCACAGGCACACCGCCCGATGCCGCCGCAGACGCAGCAGGAGGGGCGGCAGGGGCCGGGGTCTGCGCCTTGGCAGGGGTAGGTGCGGCCTTCACGGGTGCGCTCTCCACCGGGGCTTCCTGCGCCTCCATCGGCACATCCTCCCCGGCATAGATGTAGTGGCCCAGTCCGTGGTAGGCGATGCACTTGGCAAGGCACCGCTGAAGGGCGTTGTTCACATCGAACGAGTTCGGCCCTTGGATCGGCTTGTTGCGGTGGTCAAGGATCGGGAAGGTCTCCGTCACCTCATGGTCGCCAGTCTTGTCCAGACCCACCGTCACACGGACATAGGCATAGCCCTGCATGTCGATGAAGTAGGGGATGCCGCCAGCAGCTTCATGCTTGCGGAACCATGCGTCACCGAAGTGTTCTTTCAGGGTTCCCCATGCCCATGCCCACGACAGGTAGGACAGGCCGTTCTTCTTTTCGATGCGGTCTTTGACGTCGATCCGGGAGAGGATCGACCACGGGGTCTTGTCGCTCATCATCACTCCTTGAGATGTTTGCGGATTGCTTTTTTGACATCCCCGATGGTCACCCATCCGAGGAGCCAAGCGGTGAGGAAGACGCCCACGAAGATGGGCCATCCGATCATCATCGCTATGGTCAGGAAGACAGTCCCGATGGTTACCACCAGCGCCTCATCCATGTTGTAGTCCCGCCTCTCACGGATCACCCACCTCCGGCCAAGGTACATGGTGGCGCTGCCCAGAACGATGCCGACCCAGATGTACGGATCAGGCATTGGTGCCATCCGAGAAGAAGTCAGGTGCCTCGTTTGCCATCCGCTCCATGATCCACTGGGTGCAGAACTCGGAGACGGAGCAGTACTGTTCGCAGCGGGTGCGTCCACCGGGACGCTTCACCATCCCGTAGCCTCGGCCCAGACTGTCTGCATGGGCCTTGGCGTCTGCCTCGTTGTCGAAGACCTTGGTCGCCCGCTTCGCGCCCGTCTTCATCACGGCCCATGTGTCGGGCTTGGTCCACCGCTCCTCATCGCTGCACTCGACCACAGCCTCTCTGGTGTCCCAGATCATCTGCGCGTCCTGATGCAAGTGGACCCGCTCCTCCATGTACGCCTGCGCCTTGGCTGCGTCCCACAGGGGTATCTCGACCACGGCCACAGGAGACTGGGGGTAGTCCGGTTTGAACTGTGCCTCACGGCGCTGCCAGTCCCGCAGGATGGCGATGATGCGGACGCCGCCGACATCCTTTCCCTTGGCCAGACGGACCATGTGGGCGTAGCAGTTCAACTGCCGAACCCAATCCTCCTTGCCATAGATCACCGACCAGACGGAGGTGACCTTGTAATCCGAGATGTAGATCATCCCACCATGTTCTTCCTGATGGTCAATCTGACCGGACACCACCCAGTTGCTGATGTTCACGAAGAGGCGTTCCTCCATCGTGACATTCCCGGCAGGGGCTGCGCTTTCCAGCATGTGGTGGACTGCCGTCCCGAACAGCGGCCAGATCATGTCGGACACATCGGCTTCGATGTCATCCGTCCGCTGCTGCTTGAGGATGTTCACCCGTGGCGCGTCGATCAGCGTGGTGATGCTGATGTCCGACTGACCCTTGTCGTACTTCCCGTCGCGGGCAAACGACAGGAAGGTTTCGGGCAGGTTGAACTTGTTCGTGATCTTCATCGGTCGCTCCGTTGAGTTCTTTTTAGTAGCATTTTAGTCCGTAGTGGTCAATATAAAACCGCAATGACCAAACGAAACCATCCAAGGGGAATGCCAGATGGACAAGAAATTCGATTGCACTTTCGTGATCCTCGGTGAGCCAGCATCGAAGGCCAACTCACGCCGACTGGTCACCATCAGGGGGCGTCCAGCCTTCATCAAGAGCGGCAAGGCCAACGACTATGCCAGTTCATTTGCCATCCAGTGCGCGGCTCAGGCTGCGGCACAGGGCATCACCCCGACCGCGAAGGACGTCAAGGTCGAACTGGTGATCCACTACTCCACCCGCAGGCCAGACTTGGATGAGAGCGTCATCCTCGACGCCATGCAGGGGATCGTCTACGCCAACGACAGACAGGTCAAACAGAGGGCTGCCTACTGGGCGCTGGACAAGGGGATGCCTCGCGCTGTGATCAGGGTGACCGAGTGCGACATCACCGACATCCCGATCTACCTCCGCGACGACATCAAGTGACCCTGCCTCGCGCGTGTGCGCGTAGTACCCTCTTCTAAGAACTGCCTGTATACAGGAACCCCCCTAAAGGGGGTTCCATAGTATACACTAAAGGGACAGGCAAAGACTTAACAAGTCTCTTACAGACTTATTTGATGCCCTATTGACTGATAAGACCCGGAAGGTCTATGCTGTCCGACAGGTAGAAGAGCAAATGCGAGGGACAGGTGGGCATCGAACAACTCGTTCGACCTGTTGCGTACAGATTGCGGCAAGGGCAGCACAGAGTGGCATGCCCTCATTGCAGTCAGCAGCGGAAGAAGAGGGGGGAGCGGACACTCTCCCTCAAGATCGACGGTGATCTGGCAGTGTACAACTGCTGGCACTGCCAAGAGGAGGGGGCAGTCCGATTGCAGGACACCCCGCAAGAATACCCAAGGCAGAGATGGCAGGCAGAGGAGAGAACGCCAGTGGCTGTGGCACCCAAGAAGAATTGGTCAGACCTGAATCCGTCTGGCATTGCGTTCCTCAAGTCGCGCGGCATCTCAGCGGAGACGGCCAAGAAGGCAGGGGTCAAAAGCGCCCAGCACTTCATTCAGAGACTGGGCAAGGTGGTTGACTGCGTCGTCTTCCCGTACCTGAACAAGGGGGAAGAGTACGCTGCCAAGATCAGGGCGACAGAAGACAAGGGGTTCTCCTCCAACGGCGCACCAGCCACCCTCTGGAACATCCAGAACTTCACCCCCGGCGACTGGCTGATCATCGCGGAGGGGGAACTTGACGCCCTCACCTTCATCGAAGCCGGATACGAAAGCGCCACCTCCATCCCACTGGGCGCTGTCCTGAAGGTCGCTGACGGCGAAGTGAACCCAGCCGATGACGGCAAGTTCCGATTCGTCTGGGAGGCCAAGGACCAGATTGAGAAGGCAGGACGGGTGATCATCGCCTGCGACGGCGACGGACCCGGACAGGCAGCGGCAGAGGAGATCGCCCGCCGCATCGGCAAAGACAGGGTGTGGACGGTGGAGTACCCTGACGGGTGCAAGGACGCCAACGACGTCTGGCTGAAGGAGGGGCAGGACGGGATCGACAGGCTTGTCACCGACTGCAAGCCGTGGCCCATCTCCGGGCTGTACGACAGCAGCCACTTCTTCGACCAGCTTGATGAGATGTACGACAAGGGCATGGGCCGGGGTGAGTCCACTGGCTACCCCGCAGTCGATGACATCTACACCATCTCGGAGGGCATGCTGACCGTGGTCACTGGCCACCCATCCTCCGGCAAGAGTGAGTTCGTGGACCAGCTTATGGTCAACCTCGCAGCGGCCAAGGGCTGGACGTTCTCCATCGGCAGCTTCGAGAACGAACCCCGACTGCACATCGCAAAGCTGATTGCGAAGCACATGAAGAAGCCCTTCTTCGAAGGGAACGTGGAGAGGATCACCACCGAAGAACTCCGCATCGGGAAGGAATTTGTTCAAGCGCACTTCTCCTTCATCTATCAGGCTGACGGCAGCATGGCCTCACTGGAGAGCATCCTCGAACGGATGAAGGTGGCGGTCATGCGGCACGGCATCCGGGGCGCGGTGATCGACCCCTACAACTACATCCAGAAGCCATCGGACATGACGGAGACTGACTGGGTCAGCGTCATGCTGTCGAAGGTCCGACTGTTCGCGCAAGCCCACGGCCTGCACATCTGGTTCGTCGCCCACCCCGCAAAGATGATGCGGTCGGCAGACGGCAAGGTGCCACCGCCGAAGGGGTACGACATCTCCGGCTCTGCCGCATGGTTCGCAAAGGCTGACCACGGCATCACCGTCCATCGCCCGGACCCCGTGAAGTCCATGCTCTCCGAGGTCCATTCGTGGAAGTGCCGCTTCTCTTGGCTGGGGAAGCAGGGGAAGGCAGACCTCCTCTACTCCACGATCACCAACTCCTACTTCGAAGTCGGTGACGATCCGTTTGCCAACCTCACCCCGGTCAATGATCCCTTCGCGGACATTGGCCCAGCATCATCTCAAGAGGGAGAACCAGAAGATGAGCAATCAGTTCCGTTCTGAGCCACGGCAAGTGGACTTGGAGGAGTACATCGCAGAGAAGACTGGGAAGCCCATGCCCAAGCAGGTGCCACCCACCCCGGCAGAGGCCGACTACATGACGCTGGCGACCATGTACCAGCCACTGCATGAGGTGCTGCGGGCTGCGTACCAGCAGGCTGCCAGCGGCAAGGGGCGCGACCGCCACGCCAACGGCAAGCCCTTCCTCGACCAGCCCATCATGGAGATCGGGCGCATGGTGGGGATGGGATACCAGACGGGGCAGGCCATGAAGAAGGCGCAGGAGGCCGGAGGCATGGTGACACGGGGCCAGCATCAGGCGGCGCAGGCCGAACTTCTGGGCGCGATCAACTACCTCGCAGCCGCCTACATCTTGATAGGCGAGATCGTCGCGAAACAAGCTGTTGACTCTGAGTCAAACTAGGTCGTATAAGTCTGGGTAGACACGACCGTGTCTGTTGCTCAACTGCCTGACTTGAGGGGGTGACACTGCCTGTCACCCCCATTTTCATTCAGTTCATGAGTGCGTTGCCCATGTCCAGATCGGCCAGCGTGACCGTCACATCAGTCGAGATTTCAGCCCAGTCTCCCGCCGCACCGTACTTGGTGACGATCACTGCGATCAGGCAGACAATCTCGCCCCAGTCGATGGTGTCGGGGAGGCTGGTGATAACGGACTCAACGCTCTTCGTCTTTGCGTCACTCATCTGCCACCTCGTAGTTCTCCATCAGGTCGATCAGGGTGTCGGTGGTCAGCGCGTAGTACAGTGCGCTGGGCTGCGCCTGATCCCGCTCCTTGCGGATAATGCACGACGCCACCCGACCAGCCTCATGCTCTGCGAACATCATGGCCGACACCTTTTGGACCATGTCTTCCGGCAGGGCGTACTCATCCTTGAACTTGAATGAGATGTGGTCGGCAAGGTCGCGGCTCGACCACGCGCGGTCATCATCGCGCATAGCGGCGAACGCCTTCTCCTTCAGGATCGTCGGCGTCATGACGGGCTTGGGCGGCACGGGCGGTGCGACGGGCGCAGGCGGCGAGGTGAACGCCTTGATCGGCTCATGCACAGGATTGGCATCGCAGATGTCTGACATGCGCTGCAACACGTTCAGGCGCATGGTGCGATACCGAGCGGACAGTTGGCCACCGTCGCGGCGGTTCTCATCAAGGGACTGGTCGATGCAGTAGCAGCGCAGGAAGTCCCCAGTCTCGACCCCGGCATTCTCAACGAGGCGGGCGGGGATGAAGACGGACTCACCATCCTCTGTGGTGGCGAAGGCGAACCCGCTTCGGGTCACGTTTGTAACTGCACACTCGATGTTCACGATGTCGCTGGGCTTGAAGAATTGCATGTCTTGCTCCGGTTGAAAGTTCCATTGCACTTCTTGAGGGGAGTGCCTCCCTACATCAGGGCGTCAGCCCTTGTGTTCCTTGTCTGTGGGTGGTCGCTGGAAGAAGAAGTCGATGATGGGTTCGATCTCGTCCCATGCCTTCTGGATTTCCTCGCTGCCCTCAGACCTGATCAGAACCCTCAGTCGGTTCATGATCCTGATGATCTTGAGTACTGGGTACTGGCCGTAGTGCTTCACGCTTCCTCCTGTGCAGGGACAGAACCTCCATCAGCTTGCCGCTGGACCGGAGTTCCCTGACCTCATCCCTGATGGCGCTCTCGCGCCACCAAGGCATTTTGATTTTGAACAGCTTGACCGAGATGTCTTGGACGCCGAAGCCAGCCCGCAGCATATTGTGGACGGTCATGCGCCAGTGTGCGCGGATGGATTCCTCGCTGCGGTCAAGCATCAGTTCATCCTCCCGGTCTTGTCCACGTTCATGAGTTCGAGCATGGGCGCGACCATCTGGTACAGGGCGACCATGATCAGGCACTTGTCGCAGGCGCAGGACATGAGGGAAGGGATTTCATGCCTGTCGATCCCATGCTCCTGCATCAGCTTCATCACCAGCCCCTCAAGCAGGCGCTCCCTGTCGCTGACGGCGTCTGCCACATCACACCTCGGTCGCGTTGTCGCGGCCAGTGGAGGCGGCGGCATGCAGGGCGGCAGACAGCAGACCCATGCTGGTGATGAGGTCGCCCGTCTCCACGGCGGTGTGATACCTGTCTTCGGACATGGTGGCTGCGAGTACGATGTCCCGCAGTTCGCCCTTCTTGGCGCGTTCAAGCATGTCCTCAAGCAGCTTGATAACATGCGGCACGGGCTGAAGGGTTGCGGGCGTCAGG
>JACCDQ010484530.1_pt1 | contig 15214 bp, 33 predicted proteins | sample 7446031 | NCBI WGS metagenome assembly JACCDQ01 (sample SAMN15323442, study PRJNA562643) | freshwater metagenome | isolation source: river surface water | place: USA:Blue River Watershed | collected 2017-08-17
GTAAGATCTACATCACAGACGCACCCTGTGACGACTGTCTTAAGCTTATACTCCAAAGTGGGATTAGAGAGGTTTATTACACCAATCTAGGACCTATGGCAGTAAGGGGCACAGAAGACCAAAAGAAAGCAGTAGAGCTTCTAATACAGGCAACTGGTGCTGTTTTAACACAGGTGAGTGAATGAGAACCGTATTTGATTATGATCCTGAAGCACTAAATAAACTATCTAAAGCTCTTAGAGAGCGGTATCTCGAACACTTTAGTAAGTCCGAAGATAGTACTACTAGGTACATGGTAGCAGGTAATTCTAACACTCCCATACCCATTCTGGAGAAGCTGTCTGAAGACAACGATGCTTTTGTAGGTGATCGAGCTAAGTCTACCTTGTTTGAGATAGAAGATGTGGGCAATATGAAAGTCATTAAATTCACACCTAAGATGCTAAAGACCATGTTAAGCTATAAGCATAATGATCCCCTAACCTCATTCTATGAATGGATAGTGGTAGAACTAGGTGATGAGCTAAGAGTCTTAAATGGTGGCAAGATAGAAGTCTCTAGTGTGGTAGTAAACCCAGATGACTTCCAAGACCTGTTTAAACCTATACTCAGGAAATGGGCTTCTAAGAAGAATAGTTATAATGTCTCACTAAGTGTAGCAATGTACGTCATGGATGTTGGACCTAGAACATCAAACTTCTGTCCAAGAGGTGAGATCAGAGTTGCTAGTGACTATATTACAGATGTGGTCATTTAACAACTTAAAGTGGTATGAGTGTAAGTTGTGGAATGAGAGACGAGAAACCATATCACTTCAGTAAGTTGAAGTCAACCTAGCCAGATAAGAGAAATCAAGGGTAACTAGGAACTTCTACGGCAGAGAGTAGGACTAATAAACCTACCACACCGAATGGCTAAAACCTATCTTCCAATCCAAAGGAAGATCCTTACTGTGAGCGAGTAGTCAGACGTAAGGCTACTAAGACTAGGGCATGTATCTGAGCTAGTCCGACAAATAGATATATTCTTAAGCACTTTTGCGCCTTCAGGTGATAAAGCAGGTGATTCTAGTCCAAATAAGCGATTCCACAAACGAAGTTGCACCTCCCTCCCCTAGCACATGTCCCAACTACAAACATCTTCTCTAAGCTTATTAGAGACTTTATAAGGTGAGATAAAACCTTAAGCGCACCCTATCTACGAAGGTGATTAGGACATGCTAGAAACAGCTTTAAAATGGTTGGGGATAGAGGTGCTTGCACAAACGGAAAGAGGGTGAGTCATACATAAGGTGTGCATTCCTTCTCCACTCTCTAAAAGTAGACCCCCCCCCTCTTATCAACAACTTACAACTTGAACCTTAAGCCCACCATCTCTGATGGGCTTTTCAACTACTTAGAAGCCGAAACTAAATCTAAACAGATTCCCATTACTCTCATCGGTGATGACCATCGGCCGGCCACCATACTTCTTTGAAAGCTTTTTAAGCAGCGGCAACATGCGCACGTGGTACAGGGCACTGGCAGTTGGTTCATTCCATTTTAAAAGCTCTTTATACTGTGTTTCCATTTGCTTTTCCATTTTTCCCCTCACTTGTATTTGTTTCCCTAATACAATTGTAGCACAAGAAAAGTGATCTGTCAAGAAAAAAATGCATGCGGTACAAAAAAAGTTTTGGTATGTGGTTTGCAGATGCAAAAGTGATGCCAAAGTGAATTGCAAGGTGCAACAAAATTGCATGATGCAAGCGAGTTTTTCACTATACGTTACACTTAACCTACTTTCCTAATTTCACTATACGTTACACTTAACCATCTTAACCTACCTTTCTTTCGTTCTCCATCTTATACCGCTTTAAATCTTCCCTTATATCCTGCATCATGTTTATAGCCTTATCAAGTGCCATGTCAGCAAACTCCAAATTCCCTTGTCTCATGTGGTTTTTAAAATTCCTCATTGAGACGAATAAGACTTGTTTTTTGTGCTCTATTTTAATTTTCTGAAAATGGGTTAACTGTATTTTTAAATGATTCATAGTTTATTCCTTTGTTCGCTTAATATAAGCTTACTTCAGTTTTTAAGATCGGTCAATGTATTTTTTTAGAATATTCTTTATATTTTATAAGGCGTTTTATTTTGTTCTCTTTCCCAATAAACTTTATTTACTGTGAAAATATTTCATGCTCACCTCACTTTTTTCTATTCATTTCGCTTTTTTCGTGATAAGTTTATATTAAGAGCAAAACAAGTGAGGGCATTATGAAAAAAGATCTTCAAACACTAAAAACAGATTATAAGACATTATGTACAAAAATGGCTACCGTAAAGACCCAACGATCACTGAACAAAGTTTTAGACCAAAAGCGATGTGTCTCAATTCAAATAAGAGATATACTTTTCGAACAATGCGAAGAACTTAATAAAGAATATGCAGACTTGAGCATCACTGGTGTAGTGAAGCACGTTTGGGATAACTGTATAGTTGTTGAATTGACGGTTGCTGGTCAAAAAACGACTGTAATGGCATCAAAATGCAATGATGTACTTAGTAAGAGCTGGTACGATGAAACATGTTGCATTGATTATACTAAAGGTCAAAATGTAACTGTAAAGCTTAATTTTGAAGTTACTGAACACCATATTAGCATAGCAGTAAAGTCAATCAATGGCGGGAAAGTGAACCAAGAAAAATACGAAGAATTATGCAAAAATAAACATTTAGCATTTTTTAAATACCCAGAGAGTGATTTTTTTAGTGGATTACTTTAAAATAGGAGTAAAAACAATGAATATACACTTAATTGAATTCGTCTTAAGATATTATAAACACCGTCCCATTTTAGTTGGTTATGAATTGGCAACGATGACCTTATTACTTGCAGAAATAAACAAAGACCCGTACCTAGTTCAGTTTATCACTAACTTTGAATCAATAAAAAAAGATCGGACATGGTTCTATGTTAAACCCGAGCTTGAACATTTATTAGATTTAAATTTTTAATTTTAACCAGGAGAAAACAAAATGACATTACTAAACTTAAAACATTCACCTAGTTCATTGACCTCAAAACAGTACCAAACAGTAAATAGTGAAAACCTAGTTCAGTTAATGGAATCACAAGGCTTTAATCTGGTGACTGCAACTAAAAAGAATCTCAATAAGCCTTCTGACCCTACTTTAAGTCCATTATTTAATGCATTGCCATTGGACACTAAGACAATGCGCTTAGACCGCTATAATGCCCGATTAGACCGTTATAATGCAAGACTAGGGCACGAACAACATTTCCTTAGATTTTCGGCCTATGATCTTAAAACGCCTGGTCATAATCTATTTTTCAGGATATCTAATTCTTACGATGGAAGTAGCTCTTTAAAAATAAGTTTAGACATTCTAAGACTTGTATGCCTTAATGGGATGATTGCACCAAGATCAATTTTTGAAGAGTCAATCACTCACAAGAATAAAGATATTAATAACAGTGTAATTGATGCGGTGTATAAGATTGTCGCTAAAAAAGAGGTATTGGACGCTCAAATTGAAAAAATGACTTCTAAGGTATTAAATTTTGATGAAAAACTTGATTTAGTGGATAATATGTTTAGATTCAGATTTCCCGACTCTGAACTACAATTGAGTCCATCGGGTAAAATAGCGTTATTAAAGCCTATAAGACATGAAGAAAAAACTGATTCCCTATATCAGAATTTTAATACTCTACAAGAAAAATTCACTAAGGGGAGCAAGATCTTTTTAGTGGATGAAAATGGGAATGAAATAGGAAGAAAAGTACGGGAAGTAAGGTCGATCGTTACGGCTGATAATTTCAACGATCAATCTTGGAATTATGCTTTAAAATTAGCTTAAAAAGGGGAATGGGGGATATATGGAAAATTTTATTTTAACAGATGAAAGTAAAAGGTGGGATGGTGAAATACTTTACAGAATTAAAGCGGTGAATGACCTGCCTAATCATTTCGTAAAAAAAGGGGATTTAGGTGGTTGGATAACTGAGAAATGTTTTAAAAATATGTCTCAAAAGGCTTGGATTTTTGGAGAGGCTGAGATTTTTGAAGATGCTTGGATTTGTGGAAATGCATGGGTCTATGGAAATGCGCAGATTTATGGAAATGCTCGGATTTCTGGAAATGCTCAGATTTTTGGAAATGCTCGGATTTCTGGAAATGCGGAGATTCTTGGAGATGCTTATGTTTCTGGAAATGCTTATGTTTCCGGAAATGCTTATGTTTCTGGAAATGCTGAGATTTCTGGAAATGCTCGAATTTTTGGAGATGCTAAAATAGAAAAATCAACAGATGTTATTACATTTAATTTTGGAGAGTTTCATTGTACGGCAACAAAATCAGATCTAAGTATTGCAATCGGATGTAAACGTAAAACCATTAAAGATTGGAAAAAAGTCACTTTAAGTACTGCTAAAAACATGGGAATAAAGGGAGAATTTTATCATACTTATAAGAGCTTTGTGGAATTTTGTGAGATTCATTTTAAGAGAGGTATATAATGTTATCAAGTAATTCAAAACTTAAAAAAGATAAGATATTTAATTTTGACATCCCCGCATATAAGTCTAATACTGGATTGATTACCTGCCCAATGGCAAAGGATTGCATTGCAAATTGTTATGCCCGACAAGGAACGTATAATTTCCCAGTCGTAAAGGCAAAACTTGAGCGTAATCTCACAATTTCATTGACTGATGACTTCATAACCTTAATGGATTATGAGATCAAGAAAAACAAAGTCAAAATTTTGCGTATTCATTCCAGTGGAGATTTTTACAGTCGGGAATATATTGCAAAATGGATGAAGATTATGGAATTGAACCCAGAAGTGAAGTTTTATGCCTACACCAAATCATTCCGTTGGTTTTCTAAGTTGCCCGAAAACTTTAAATTGATTCAATCGGATGGAGGCAAGGATGCAATCGATATGAAAAAACCCCATGCAATTGTGGTTAAAAAGAAGGTTAAAGGTTATAAGGATGCATCGGAGAGTGATTTGGTTGCGTATAAAAATGATAAAATTCAATTAGTATACCATGGCCAACGTAAACCAACGGGAAATTTTGTAAAGGAATCAATTAATTAAAAAAGGGGAAATTATGTACACTTTAAACATTACTGCAGATTTTAGAAGATTGGAATCAAATACAACTGGCACTGAATTTATCGAACGTGTAGAATTTGAGACATTACACGAGTTGACCGATTACATCAGTAAACTTTACGGTAACTTTACTGGTCACCACGAAATCACTCGATTGGAATGCGACGAGGGTTATCAGGCAGAACCAAGTAAAGCACAATTTGAAGTCACTTATAAGTTTGACGCAAAACAATTGATTCCATTTAACGTGATTCTATAGGAGGATAAACCCATGAAATTTTTAATTATTTTCTTTTCACTTAGTACAATGGCCAAAACCACAACGATTGACGGCAAGCAATATCAATGTAAACTGATTGACACTTGTAAACCTAAGATCATTTATAAAACAAAGCCTGTGGAGAAAATTGTCTACAAAGATAAAGTGATTTATAACACTGTTGAGAAAAAAGTCTTTATTCCAAAGGAAAGGATTATTTACAAGGAATTAAAACCGGAAGAAAAAAAGAATATCCTCAGCTTGTCTCTCGTGAGTTCAGAGAACGATCTAAGTTATTCCAGTACAAAACACCGTGCCGATGTTTACAATGAACGTCAAATTGGCGTTGGCTTTCTATACCAGAGAATCTTATCTCGTGATATTGTTGTGGGTGTGGAAATAGACACCAATGAAAACTATAGTATTAAACTTGGTTTTCGGTTATGATTTACTTAATTATTGGAATGCTCTGTTTTATATGGTTCATTGAACGTAAATAAAAAAGGATGTAATATGGAATATGATAATTGGAAACTTCACAACGGTATTAATGAGGAATGCTGTTCTCATTGTCAATCGTTGACCTCATTGGATGCCTTAGTTGAAGAAGTTGGAAGTGACGATCTTATATGCGAAGATTGTGTTTCAAGTGAAAACTTAAGCCAATGTGAAGACTGTTTAAGAGTATATGAACAATCGTGCGACCATGAGTTATGCGAGCATTGCCTTTTTAAACGCATTGATTTTTTGGAGGATTAAGTCATGAAAGATATATATGAACTATTTTTAATTGTGTCTTTATTAGTTGGAATGTGTATTGTTGCCGTACCACTATTGTTTATCGTTTCAACTATTTTTAAAATGCTTATTGCATTATTCTTGTGAGGTGATCATGAGTTTTAGAGATGCCTTGGGATTGTTTTTCTTGATGAGTATTCCAGCGTCAATGGTGATGATGGGAATTGAAATATTAAATTGGTTTAATTAGGGAGGTTCTACAATGAAAACTTTATTACTTATTGGTTTACTGGTATTGGTTGGATGTGGTAAAAAAACAGAATATGTTGCAGTAGAGGCAACTCCGCAACAAACGGTTGCTGATCTCAACAACATTTATCAGGATGACCCTGAAATGATCGATGTTATTATCTCAATTGAAAATAATACCGAAGTTTTGCAACAGGTTCAATTGGAATTAAGTAAACCTGAAATCAACTTAGAAGTCATTGAAAAGATTTGTCGGGATGGTAAAGATAAAGAATTGCATGGTGACAAGGAAGATGATAAGGATGATAAGAAGGATGATAAGGATAAGGATGATGAGGACAAAAAGGATGATAAGGACTGTAAAAAACACAAGAAAAAGGACGATTGCGATAAAAAAGGTAAAAAGTATTAGTAACCGAGGGGAGAAATCCCCTCTTTTTTTTTTGGAGTTAAGACATGGAAAAAACCAAACAAGAAACTGCTTACGAAATTTTAAAAACCCGCAATCCAATTTTTACTGATGAACATTATGGAAATAGTTTGCATGGAAGTCTTAAAACTGTTTATATTGATGGATTTTGGTTTGACCACACGGAGATTGCAAAGCTTGGTTACGGAATTAAAACCAGGAGTAAATTGGATGATTAAATTTATTTATCCTATTATATGGAATTTATCGGAATATACAGGTATAGGATTGGGAAGATTTGAGCCTTATGTATTTCGTCAAATGATTGGAGGCGACAAACCGTTCCATAAAGTTTTCAAAAGGAAAAACCAATGAATATGAGTGATTTATTCGAGGATTACCCAGATTATTCAACACTGGAAAAGCTCCCTAAGGTAGTTTTAACGCGTTACCTAGAAGATCTATACCTTAGATCGTATCCACTACAAAAAACCGTTTTAATCAGTAATTTACCACCTAATATGCTGCCACTTATTATCCCCATTCTAGGAAAAAGGGGAGACGAGCATCTCCTGCACCTAGCATTACATCGCACTAGGTCTTAATAACCATTCCAATAGCCAAAATCATCGTTTCTTTTGTCCCATTCCTGATAACGTTCGCCCTCTTTTGGGAGTTCTAGGTCAAACGCTTTACAGCAGTTATTGCACATAACACGCCCATTTTTCTGAATGAATTCCCGATCACTCGTAAAACTTCCCTGACAGTACGGGCATTGAATTTCTATAGGCTTTTTAAATTCCATTGGTCACCTCAACTTTCGCATATTATAATCCAAAAAATCATAGGAGGCAACAATCAAGTTTTCAAATCCAAAAACCGTTTTTGAAAATTGAAATTTTTCATATTTTAGACTCTGAAAAAATAGGATTTTTTGTGCCTATCTAAAACACATTTTTAATCTATAGGGTTATTTTTTAAGGTAACGCTAGGAGTTTCAAATATTTACTTTTGAAAAACATAGGGATGAGCCGATCAAGTTTTCAAATCCAAAATCGAATTTCAGAATTTATTTTTTCCTCTTTTTTAAGCTTCAAAAAAATAGGATTTTTAGGCATTGCCAAAAACTCATTTACTGTGTACAATAATATGCAGATGCATAATGCTTATTTTTATGCAAATTCCTTTTGGAGGTTTTTATGCGCACTATCTTATTGCTTCTCCTTTTATCCTCATGTGTGACTGGTCAGGTACAGAATCAGAAGCACCAAGAAAGAAAGGTTCAGTATCATGGAAGGAACTAATATTTTGACCAAAGAACAGTATATTACTGACCTCAACACAGCTTTTGAGTACACTCCAGAGCAGTTCTTTGAGTGGCTTGAAATGTTCCCTGAGATGATGGAGCTTTCTGTGGCTGAGATTGAAATTAACTTTTTGTTTTACCTTTTTACACAAATAGGGTACAACTGTGGTGTTTTGGAACATTTGGGTGTTATCCTTTAAAGGAGAATTTATGGATTTATTACAATTAAGTTTATTGTGTTCAGTTGTCTGTTTCGATTCAGTAAAAAGAACGAATAATGTAAAAAAACCTACACAAATTGTCTGCTATAGTAACGGTAAAGTTATATATAAAGGAGAATCCTTAAGATATGTAGGACGTGAGCGGGGTAGATACAAGTTTATAGACATCAACGATCAAGAAATTTTGATAAAAGCTGACTGCGTTTTAAAAAGTGAGGGTTTATGAAATTATTACTATTAAGTTTATTTGTTTTAACTAGCTGTGGTGATTCTCAAAAAGACGAACTTAGTATATTAAGTCAATCAAGACAAGTCAAATGTTATAGTGGGGGCATTATTATATACGAAGGACGAACTACTAGTAAGATAAGTAACGAAAAAAATAGTGATGGATACTATTTTATGGATACTAATGGACAATTCATCGAAATAAACGCAGAGTGCATCTTCACGAAATAAGGATTTTATGAATAAAGTTTATCTACTTATCAGCTATGATGCAATCTGTTTTGAAAAGTCTGAGGAAATAGTTTTATGTGCTTTTTCCACAAAAGAACTTGCAGATGCTTATGCTAAAGTGTATGATGTATTTGATGGCGAAGGTCTTTATATTAAAGAGATAGAATTAGACCCTGTATATGAGGAGAATGAATGAAGCTGTCAGACTACGGTTTACTGATACACACGCTAGACAAGCTTGGTATTCCCTACACAGAATACACAGATAAACAGTTTATTGATGATGAATCTGTAAAAGCTGGAGCTATCTTATGTGTTAGCATTAGAGACTCTGTTCATGTGAACTTTAACAAAGAATATGACTGTATTTCAACAGCTACGGACAGTGCTAAGAGTACGGTAATGAGAGGTAAGAAATGAATCTGTTTAAATGGTTTTGGAAAAGAATGTTTTATACTGATTTACAGCTAGCGCAAAAAGCTGATACGCCTAGTTATTTATTGGAGGAGCTTAGTTTGAGTTCTAATAGGTTTGTTAGAGAAGCTGTTGCTAGTCATTCCAATACTCCCGTTCATATATTGGAGAAGTTTAGTGGTGATGAGGATTGGTTTGTTAAAAGGAATGTTGCTGAACATCCCAATACACCTAGTCATATTTTAGAAAAGTTAAGTGAGGATGAGGATTGGAGGCTTAGAGATCATGTAACTATTCACCCCAATACTCCCTTGCATATATTAGAAAAGTTGAGTGGGGATGAGAATTGGATGGTAAGAACAAATGTAGCTAGAAATCCCAATACACCTATTCGTACGTTGGAGAAGTTAAGTGGGGATAAAGATTGGTTTGTTAAAAGGAATGTAGCTAAAAATCCCAATACTCCTGTTCATATATTGGAGAAATTAAGTCAGGACGACATTGAGGGCATTAGATACTCTGTAACTTTTCACCCTAATACTCCCTTGCATATATTAGAAAAGTTGAGTGGGGATGGTCATGAGGATATTAGAATGCGAGCAAAGGAAGAACTTGAGAAGAGGGTAGGAACGCCAACAGGAATCCCATATTGTGAAGTTAATGGATTTCCCCTTACTTCATTTCAGGATACATTAGAGCACATAGATACTAATGCTGTAGAATCTTACCTTGACCCACTGGTATTTGAAATATATGCAGACCTATTAAAATTAAGTAGAGGTGATGTATGACCCGAGAAGAAGCAAAAGCTAAGTTAATGGGTTATCTAGTTGACTATAAGAATCTGGACACCAGTGCATCGTTCAGTGCTTCAGACTTAGCTGACTATGTGCTAGGTGCTGTTGAAAGAATTGGCCTGGTGCCTCCTGAGATTAAGGTTGATGTCATTGATGAAAAAGACGGGTTGACTTATATCACAAGAGCTAATCAATGGGAGAAAGAAGATGAGTGATTATCAATGTTTTTGTTCTGAGGAGACTGGTTTGCATAGGCATCCCTGTTCTTTGTTAAAAAGGATTGAGGAGTTGGAAGCTAAACTCGCTTTGGCTAAGACTTGTATAGAATTTTATGCTAATCCTGATACTTGGCAAACAAAGTTTAGTCAAATCGAAGGTAAAAAAACCATAGTTGAGGATATAACCGATGATGGAGACAGTCCTGCTCATATTCGAGGGAATAAGGCTAGAGCTTGTCTGGAAAAATTAAGGGGTGTTGTATGAAAGATATGCAAGAGAGGCTTATAGATCATTTAGACGAGAAAATTAAAGAGCAAAAGTCTGAACTAGAGAAGAAAGATAGAGAGATTCAGAGATTGACTCTTTTAGCTAATACTTTGATAGAAAATAGAGATAGCTTAACGGATTTAAATGGAAAATTAATGGATTTTATTTGTGAAATGAACACTTATTTGAACTATAATGAGCTTACTATGATTCAATCGGGATCTAGATTTCATCAACAAATGGAGATGATTATAAATGGGGAGGATGTATGACTAAAGTATATATTTATAGGGATAGTGAGTATGGTATTAGTTCTGACAATACCTTTCTATCAACAGAGTATAAAGACATTTCCTTGTTTAGGAAATATAACCCTGATATGAAGGTGATAGCTGAGTACAACACCAAAGATGTTTTTGCTAAAACTATTCGTAATTATGAAGGTACTATATCAAAGAAAGATGAGGAAATTGCTAAATTATTGGAATTATTAGCAAATAGTTCTAGATATTCTTTTCAATCAGAGATAGCCAAAACGCTAGATTCATATAAAAAGCGAGAATCAAATGAATAGTAAATGTCGCCATGACTTTTCCGACGAGGATCTTGAATATTGCGCAAAAGGTTGTGGTGAAACTCGTACAAGTGATCTGATTAAAAGTTTAAGTAAACAGTTAGGAGATGCAGAAGAAATCATCCAAACGCTAGTTTACTTCACCAAAAAAGTATGTGCTGAATCTCATGAAGATCTGGACTTAAAACGTGAGACATTAGAAAAAGCTAAACAATTTTTAGAGCGGTAGCACAGAAATGAAACTAATTCTTAGTAGTAATCCTCACAATTTTAACATGGGTGATCTTAAACGTTATCACCCTGTTATCAATCTCAGAATCATTAGGTATTTAGCACAACACAACATCATAATAAGACATGCTTTTTCTCACCTCTTAGAAGAGTTAAAATAATCATTGACGTTTCTTTTCATTGTGCTATGATTTACAAATGAAAGTAAAACACATGACATTCAATCAACTTAAACGAATCATTGAAAATGACTTTGTTTGTGATCCTGCATCTGGTTATGGTAAAGATTATCATGACTATAAGGATGAGATTTTAGCTAGGTACTACGCTTTGGTGGAAAGAAATGTCGATGAGATGCTGGAGGAAAGAGATGAAGCTGATATTCAAATTTAACTTAGAATTAATAGACCAACTTCCTAAAAAGCTACAGGAAAGGTATTTGGTGTATTTTAGTAAGCATGAGAATTGGTGGGTTAGGTATAAAGTAGCTGAAAATCCCAATACTCCTGTTCAGACATTGGAAAAGTTAAGTGAGGATGAGGATAGTGATGTTAGATATGATGTAGCTAGTAATCCCAATACTCCTACTCACATATTGGAAAAGTTGAGTGGAGATGAGGATGGGAGAGTTAGAAATAATGCTACACAAAATTTGGGGAAGAATCATGAAAAAAGTATCTCAATATAAATTTTATATCATAACACCATTAGCATACCTAATCCTATTCAAAGTTGTTATGCTAATAATGAACATGTTTGACAACTACGAACTTAACAGGATATTTCTATGACCTTAAAACTAGCACCTCATGTCCTTTATGAATACGGACTCCTTTGGTCAGCTTCAGGATTCACTGACTGGACAATTCACTGGAGTGATGGCACCATAACAACTGAGAGACGACCCTGTATCAACCTTCACTTGGAGAATCTAAATGTACTTTACTGATGAATACGGACTTACTGGCATACATGACCCTAAATCTGAGAATGGTCAAGTCTTCTTAGTTGACTACCACTTACAATTCCATCGCATATCAGGCTTTAGAGTTGGTATAGAAAGATTTGAGAAGCAACTAGAACTCTCCTACACAGGTGTTAAAGGTCTTTACCATAGGAACCCAGAACTGATTGACAGACGCATAATGAGTCATGATAATCTATCTGCTATTATGGCAGGAAGTTACTTCTACGGCACAGACCACAGGTATGACATCTGGAAATACTTATTAACCCATTTTGGGACGTATGATAACTCACAGGGTAAAACCGATCAGTTTACCAAATACTTACCCTTTAATCCAGCTAACTTCTTTATATGGGGATTATGCGCAAACAGCATATTAGCCTACCTATTTCTCCCATTCTTTTTAATTAACTTCTTTATAACGCTAAATAAGAAGCAACAAGATACTTCAGGTAAAATCCTATTGTTTATTGAGCTTTACCCACTTAGAAGAAACTTTATTGTTAGACAGCTTTATAAGCTCTATGAACGATCTATGATTAAAATGTACGGAAACGAATACCATAAAGCTTTAAGACAGATATATCATGCTAGGGAAGGTGCTAACTTTCCATTGGTGAAGCTGTTTGAATAGTATAGGATATGGTATAAGACGAGGAAAAGATGAAGCTGATATTCAATTTTAACTGGGGATTAATGAACCAACTTCCTAAAAAGCTTCAAGAGAGATGCCTTGAGTATTTTAGTGGTGATGAGGATTGGTGGATTAGAGCTAATGTTGCTAATCATCCCAATACTCCTGTTCATGTTTTAGAAAAGTTGAGTGGGGACGAGAGTTGCTGGGTAAGAGATAATGCAAAAGGAAATCTAGACAGAAGAAAAACATAGTGCTACTATAACAATACAGGAGGGATTTATGGACTTAAAAAACTTAAAACGCGCATTGCCATTTCTAATCAAAGCTAGGATTGTACCACTTATTATTGGTCACAAAGGTACAGGTAAAACACAGGTCAGCTATCAGATGGGTAAACAACTAGGCTTTGATCGAGTTTACAACCTACGACTAGCTTTATGTGCTGATGCTGGAGACATTACAGGTCTTCCAAACTTTGTTACCGTAAATGGTGAAGAAAGAACTACATTTAGACCACCGGCATACTTTCCTAGAAAAGATGAAAAGGTTCTAATTGTACTTGATGAGATTAATCGAGTGCAGAACAGACAGATTCTCAATGCTATCTTCCAAATGGTTGAGCGTGATCGACGTATTGGTGAATATGCTTTCCCCGAAGATACTGCTATTATTGCACTAGCTAACCCACCTACAGATGAATACAGTGGGACTATTGACTTTACAGATGAAGCATTTAGATCAAGATTTTGCCACATTTCATACATGCCAACAGATGAAGAGTACCTTTCCTATATTGGAACCGAAGGAAACTTCCATGGCAACGTAGTTAATTTTCTATCACAAGAAGAAAACCGAACCTTTATCCATGGTAAAAAGTCACCTTTCTCGGTAGATTACATGACACCAGACTATCGAGTATGGGAATATATCTCAGACCTTGAGAAGCTTAATGTTGATAAAGACCTATTGCCTGAACTATTGACTGGAATGGTCGGAGTATCTGCTACAGCACGCTATATAACCTTCCAAGAGTCTCAGGACAAGAAAGTTCCTATCACCCTATCTGAGGTACTAGCTAATGACAACATCGCGTCTAAAGCAAAAGCATTAGTCAATAACATTGAAATTCTCAGCACTACATTTGATTATGTGTTAAATGAAGCAAAGAGTCGGACAGCTTCAAAGAATACTTTCAGTAAACTTGAGTTAGAAGGTATCCGAGAACTTGCACTGAACTCCAATGTTGAGCTTACATTTAAACTACTTAAGGATCTTAATGCTGAAGAAAGCTTTAATTTAAGTGCAGATGCTCATATTATTCTGGACAACATTGAGTTAAATAAGTTAATATTCTTATCAGTAGGTATTTTAAAAGAGAACGAAATACACCTAATGGAGAAGATTCTTAATAATACTCTTACAGATGAGGATTTAAGTCATGTATCATAACATAAGTATATTCGATGAAGCTATGGTTTATCTTATCAACAATAAGCGATTTATAGCCAATCTAATGCTCCATTTTAAGCGTGTCATAGTGAAGAACCCTAATCCTATGCCAACAGCTTGTATAGGCTTTAGAAATGCTTCAATCGTAATGACTTTGAATGAGGATTTCCTATCTAAATTAACTGTGGAGCAACGTGCAGGGATTCTGGAACATGAGTGTCTGCATGTGCTTTTTCACCACATTAAGTCTGATCTTTCTAAAGATCTTCCACTATACAACCACAAGGCAATGAATGTCGCTATGGACTTGGTAATAAATCAAATATCGGACTTAGAGCGTGTTATAACATCGATCACAGAAGAAGACCCTGCCACAGGTGAGAAGAGATTTCTTGGAGTATCAATCCCATCAATGAAGCAAGAGTTTGATTTAGACGTTCCTAGAAATCAGACTAGCTTATTTTATTACAATATGCTTTTGAAGGAAAGTGAGAAGAATCAAAAGTTAAGGGACATGATTACAGAGTATCAGTTTGTCCATGACTTTGGTGACGATATGCCCGAAGCATTAAAGGAACTTTTGATAAAGAATGCGATAGCTAAGGCAAAGCAAGCTACTGGAAGACTTTCTGGTGGTTATGAAGAATTAGTAAATCAATTGCTAAGTTCTAAAGTTGACTGGAGAAAGCATATCAATAACTTTATTTCTAATTCTGTTGAGGTGACTCATACACAAAGTAGGACTAAACGTAACAGACGCTATGGGATTTTATACCCAGGTAAATCTGTGGAACCTAAAAGATCAATTGCCTATATTGAAGATACTTCAGGTTCAATGAGCATTGAGCAAATTTCTCAGGGTAGAGCAGAACTTGTGAAGATACAGA
>JACCDQ011877835.1_pt1 | contig 15213 bp, 16 predicted proteins | sample 7446031 | NCBI WGS metagenome assembly JACCDQ01 (sample SAMN15323442, study PRJNA562643) | freshwater metagenome | isolation source: river surface water | place: USA:Blue River Watershed | collected 2017-08-17
CCTCCATATGTTTATCCTGTAGACGGAAAAAATGTGCTTATGATTACTCTTGGGTCTCCGATTACTCGCGATGGGGTTACATACGGAGCAGCGGGGTCTGATATTGATTTATCATTCTTTCAAGAGTTGGCTGAAAACGTAAAAGATCTGCCTGTGGGATCTCGGATTGCGATATTCGATGATAAAGGTACCATTGTTGGCTTAACTGGAAATAAAGATCTTCTAATGAAGAATATTTTTTCAGAGAAAATTTCAAACTACAAAAATTACTCTGCGGGAAGAATAAAAGACGAATCTGATTATGAAAAAATGGACGATGTAAATTTAAGTATGATTCAAAAAATGAACTTGAATGGAACTTTCTGGTACATTGAAGTCATAACGCCGAGATCAGCAATTGTTGCTCCGATCTATAAGCAAATTTTTAATCTTTCGTTGATAAGTTTAGTACTTGCTGCTGCTATTCTTTTTATGGGTTATTTCTTAATTCGAAAAATAACCTCTTCGATAATCGATATTTCTGAGCGGTTGAAAAACTCGGCTTCAAACACTAGAGAAGGTAGCGAAACACTCAAATTGGCGGCGAAAAATGTAAATCTGGCCACTGAACAACAGGCTTCTGCTGTTCAGGAAACTGCGGCTACTCTTGAGGAAATAAGTGCCATGGTCACTAAAAGCGTTGAAAATGCTAGAACGTCCTCGGAAAAGGCTTCTCAAAGTTACTTGATTGCGGAAGAAGGCAAAAGAGCTGTAGAAAATATGCGAACGACCATGGAAGAGATTAAGTTAAGCAACTCTGAAATTGTACAGCAAATTGAATCAAGCAATAGAGAAATTGAGGGAATAGTTAAAGTTATTCAAGATATTTCTGAGAAGACAAAGGTTATCAACGATATCGTTTTTCAAACAAAACTTCTTTCATTTAATGCATCCGTTGAAGCTGCAAGAGCCGGAGAAAATGGAAAAGGTTTTGCTGTGGTCGCAGAAGAAGTTGGAAATCTTGCAAGTATGAGTGGAAACTCATCTAAAGAAATTAATCAGTTGCTAGAAAAATCTTTGTCGAGCGTTCATGGGATCATTCATAACACAAAAGAGCGAGTGGATAACTTAATGAAAAATGGGTTGGTTCGAATTGAAGCTGGAGCCGCGGCAGCTGCTCGGTGTGAAGAGATTTTGAATCAAATTGTAAGCGATGTTTCTTCCGTGAAAACTCTGATGGGTGATGTTTCATCAGCGGCACAAGAACAATCAAATGGAGTTAAGAATATTTCAGATGCGATGAATTTGTTAGATTCTTCGACTCAAACTAATCGTAGCTCGATAGGTCAATCGGCAGATCAATCGGAAAAATTACACAAAGAAGCCGAAAATTTGAATGAAATAATCAGTCTTCTTGAGCAAGAAGTTTACGGTAAAGGGGCTGCCTAGAGCCCTTTCTAATCGGTTTACTGCGCATTCTGAGATTCAACCGAAGCTAATTTTGAAGATGCCGGCAAAAACAATCGGTAGCCTTTAGGAATAATAGAATTTTTCTTAAAACTTCGATCAAGCTCTGGATTGTAAAGCAAAATTTCTTGATAAGTAAATCCGATTGCTTTTACCATTTCAGCGGGTTTCATGCTTTTCTTCAAACGAGTCGTTGAATAGAGCAGGGGACTTTCAGTCGTTCGATCTGTCCATATAACATCGCGATATATTTGAGCGTGAACTGCAGCTAAAAAGCATGTGTAAAAATTAGCCGAAGCAAAATCGAAATTGCGCGAACGGTAATTTCGAACAATTTTTCCGATATCTCGCGTTCCAATTTTCTTCATCGCGGCTTTGACGCCGCCAGGGCCGTGATTGTAAGCAGTTAATGCCAGGCCCCAGTTTTTGTAAAGAATCATGTGATTTTCTTTGAGTAGTTTAGCCGCAGCTTCGCTGGCTTTCCAAGGATTGCGACGCTCGTCAAACTGATCGTTGATGACCATAAATTTTCTTCCAATACCTGGCATGAATTGCCAAATACCTGCAGCACCGACCTTGCTTGTTGCGCCAATGACGAAACTTGATTCGACAAATGGCAGACGTGCTAACTCAGTAGGAAGCTTATGACTTCTAAAAATTTCTTCAATTCCTGATAAATAGCGACCACTGACTAAAAGTCCCTTTTCAAAAAAATCTTTTTGACCCGTTTGCACTCGCAAATTTTGAGAAGCTCGTAAAATAATTTTTTTCTGCGAACCTTTAATTTCTTTAAAACTTGCCAGCCAACCGAGCTCTTCAGCATCCATGTCTTTTTCGTTTTTCTTTGACATCTTTTTTAGCTTAGTTCGAATTTCTGAGACTCGCTTGCTAACAATTTTTTGAGCTTTTTCGACATTCAACCAAGCCGCGCGGGTCGGTAAAGCCATAATTTCTGAAACATCAACGATGTCATAGATAATATGGGGGTGAAGTGAATCATGAATAATTTTTTTATTCGAATCAAATTCGGTGTATACTTTAAACCAAAATTTTGTCTGGTTAAATATTATTTCCGGAACCGCGAATTCAGGAGAGATACGGTTTTGAAAATCAGAAAGAACTTGATCCGTTACTTCATCGGTTAGTTCAACTTTTTTTTCAGCCTCAATATTTACGAGTTCAAAATGAATATTGAGTGGGTCCTCTTTAAAAGAGGCTTCGTCTTGAAGGTCAATTGGTAGTGCAGTAGACACTGGTTCGTCTGCATTCAGTGCAAGATATTTCAAGGAGATTATTTTGGGTAGAGTATCTTTAGTTGACTTTATCTTAGAAATAAAATCATCTGAAAAAGTGGCCGTTAAGACGGCTCCTATTAAAAAGGATAAAATACATGACAAAACAAGATTACACCGCTTGAGTAAATTACGAATTTTCAACATACATTTTAGAACGCAAGAATAGAACCAGACTGAAATGCAATATAGAAGAATTGGTGGTTAATTCATGTATAATTTTCTTGAATAAGACTAATTGCGGTTCGCACTAAGACGTGATTTCCAATATAAATTGTATTTTGATTTAATTGGTCTTCTTAAACTTAAAATATATTTAAGGAAAATTATGAACGAAAAAAAAGTAATCGAAATATTGAATAAAATTCTAGAATGTGAATTAGCTGGTGTGGTTTGCTACACTCACTACTCACTTATGGTATTTGGGCACAATCGGATTCCAATCGTAAAGTGGTTACGAGATCAAGCCTCTGAATCCTTGATGCACGCAAGTGTGGCTGGCGAGCACATAACAACCTTGGGTGGGCATCCGAGTTTGAAAATCGGTCAGCTAGTCGAAACATCGAAGCACTCTTTAAACGACATTCTTAAAGAGAGCTTAGAACATGAAGAGTCTCAGCTTAGAAATTTATATAATTTACTTAAACTGGTTCAAGGTAAATCGGTATATCTTGAAGAGTACGCTCGTGAGATGATTACGGAAGAAGAAAATCATGTTGCCGAAGTTAAAAAGATGATACGAGTTCAGCCAAAATAAAATACTTTCTTCGTCTTGAGTGTTGAGCAATTTTTGTCGTACTGTCTAATTCGTTTCAGATTGAAACACTCAAGTCGTGTATATTGCTTCTAATTGTCATTTAAAACGTACATTTTTTGCTACTTCTACCTTAAGGACAAAATCCAAAGGTGCGTAACTTAAAGTGGAGAAATGTATGTCAAGTAAGCGAAAGTTATTGAGCTCGAAGCTGGCTTTATCGTTATTCTTATCGATGCAAATAGGAATTGAGCCTATGTTTGCTCATGCTAGTGCTCCGACGTTACCGATCAGAAATATTCAAACGTTGAACGAACTTCACAAACAGGAAGATCCAATTTGGCAGAAGTTTGCTGATACGCAAGGGGCTCATTTTAATCTGACATTCGATGCAAACGATCCTGCGATCGATCAAGATCCCTTTTTTGTTCGTTCTCAGTCTTGGCAAGATCAAGCAAAATCTGTTTCAACGATAAGCTTTCTAAAAACAAATGAATCTTTAGAAATCTCTATTCCTGGAGTTTCTAAAACACTTAAGTTGAATCTGGCATTGATTCCTATACAGTCCACGGAAGAATTTATCTTCTTTTCTTTAGATAATAAAAGTGAACTCTTTAAAAAGGCTGCGGGAATAGATCGCACTCCAGGAGAAGGAATTTTTTTTATTCATCGTGATAATTTGGCTCAACAAGCACTAGCGGGATTTCCGACTCCGGTTTTCTTTTTTCCATTGGCCGGATCAGGTTGGACTGGAAATTTAAGTTCTTTACAGCTTCCTCAAATCGATTCGATCGTTGTAGCTAATGAAGAAGAGTCTGTGGCGATTGAACTTCGTGATGTCGAAACGGTAATGAAAGCGCAGCAGATCAATTTAATGATGGCGTCTGCATTAACCGCTAAAAATCGCAACGATGCAAGTCTAGCTAAATTTCCTGCAGCAGGAATGACAGCTGCGTTCGGATTATTCTTTACGGGTTTAGATTTGCAAATGCCAGAAAAATCAATGTGGAAAAACAAAAGTAATGATAGTACAAGCAGTTGGTATTCTGAATTGTCAAAGAAATTTACCAGATGGTTACCTGTTCTTATTCAACCTGCCCGGGCATTTGATTTGCCGGCTGAACTTGTGGCACGATTGGTTTTTGTGGGTTCTGTTTTGACTGGGATGCTTGCTACGAGTGTTGTCATAAAATATGCCCACCCTGGGGTTCGTAAAAAATTGAAAGAGCTTCGAGTCGATCAGACGCCAACAAAGAATCCCATAAAAATTGCTCGGCGTGAAATCAAAGAAACATTTGATGTTTTTGCGGCAGTTACAACGACGGCTGCACAGATTGCTTCTGTTACTTTTGCAAATTCTTTGGAAATTTTTTTAGACAAATTTGCGCCATCATACGCAGCTGCGGATCATAGCTTAATTAGAAGGTTTTTAAAAAATACATACTATTTTTCACGCGATTCTGTAAGAAAAATTCCGGTTAATTCGAAAACATTTATGTTAGGTGCTGTTGTTATGGGTAGCGTAGATACGGCAATGGTCGCTGTTCAATATCAAGTGGCTGTTCCTTGGATTGCGCAAACTGTGTCTCCACATGTAGGAGAAGATTTACAAAATCGAATTGATAAAACTTTTGATCCAACAAATCCAGAGACGAAAAAAATTGCTATGCAAGATACGATTCGAAATGGGATAGCCTACTTGCAAGTTGGAGCTTCTAGTTACTCTGCTGAATCTCGTGCGCAAGAAATTGATGCGGTAACTAAAGAAATTGAAAGCGAAATGAAAGCTCGTGGGCAAGATCCTGAAGATCCAAAACTGCAGTCAGAAAAAAATAAAAAAATCGAAGAAAAAATTAATATTCGCCTTAAACAAAAAGGTTTGCCGGATGCAAATCAGTTTTTATTTGACATGAGCACAATTTTTTCGAGAGTTCCAAAAGCGTTGGGTTACCAGGCGCCAGAAGAATTGCAAGCCAATCAAAGTTTTCTATTGGAGTCTAGATTTGGTCTAAGCAAAAATGCTTTAGATAAAGCGATCGAGGTTGCGACTCAATGGGTAAAAACTGATTCTTCGCAAACCGCTCGCGAGGCCCTGGCGCTTCTAGAAGAAACGTCTCGGTCAATGAGCTTCGTAAAAGGGGCCCTCAAAGGAAAAGCCGGAATTGCTGAGGCTCGCAGGGCTCGCCAACAATTAACAGTTCTTAGTTACGAAGGGCCCGTGGAGTTTGTACTTGAACATATGCCTGAGACCTGGGGAAAAAATTATTCGGGTCAGTCTGCACAAGCAGCCGGGCTTATGTTCCGTCAGGCTTTGTACAGCTACCTTAGTAAAGAAGGAGATGATCTTCTTTTTGCTAGCAAGAAAAATACTGAGGGTTTTGGCGAAGAGGCCAAGGCGCGTGCTTTGGAGGCTATGAAAAAAGATAATCCAAGTATTGAAATTGCAAATTTAAACTCTGAGCAGCAATTCGAGTTTAAATTAAGAACTCAAATTGAAATCAATAACTTAGCGCGAGCGCAATCTATAAGAGACAAGGCAGAAAAATACACACCTCCAAAACAAAGCTGGTTTGTTCGTCGTCAATTAACGCGCGCTCAAAAAGAAGCCGATTTGAAAATGGAAAAATTCTTAATGACTGCTGAGGGTGCTTCTGCGGTTGAAGAAGTTTTATTTGCAAAGAAACAGCTTTTTTTCCGTGATTCACTAGCAAAACAAGTAGGTTTATATATCGAGGACCGAGATGTAGCTGCGGCTCAAGGTCGAGAAGATTACGTAAAAATGTTAGATGCAGTCGACAAAAAAGCGACTGAGCAAACGGAAATCGAATTTAAGCAAGATCCCAATTTAGCCCGCTACTTGGAAAAAGCAACTGAAGCTGAGAAGGCTAAATTAAAACTTTTCAATTATGCAAATAATTTTTTTGCAAAATACAAAGAAGCGGCTACCGAAAGCGAACTAGTAAAGCCAACAGACCCAGCTCAGCCTGGCCGGTTTCAGCGCCTTCGCCAGACGGAAGTAGTGCGTAACAGTAATTTCTTAACTCGAACGCTAAGGACTCTTGAATCTTTCGGTGATGATCAAGCAATGAAGCTTGGCCTTGGTGACGCGATGTTGAGAAATATTCCGTTAGCAAGTGATTTGATGCACTCTCATAAAAGAATGTTGAAGACAATTCTTCCTATGTTGACCGTTTCTTACATGTGGAACTTTTTTGTATGGCAAGTGCATATTCCGTTCTCTGCCTGGGCATTATTTGCGATGACAGCAGCTGCTACGATTTCTGCTCCTTCGCAGTGGTTGAATAGAATGTTTAGAATGAATGGTCTTAAGGCTATGGATGGAGTTATGTCAAAAATTGCCTACGGACTACCTTATGCTTGGGTAACCTTTGCAGGTATGTTTCCAATTATGTTGTTTTCAGGAGATGTGAGTATTTTATTCTCTGATTATATTAGAACTCCTGTTATCTCGGTGTTAAGTGCAATTGGAGTTAAAGATTGGATTGCGGGTCTTTCGTTGACTGCATTATTGGTTACAAAATTGAGATCTAAAAAAACGGATTTTAATGAGAAGAGCCAAGCAGTAAGAAGTGTATTTACCAAGCCAATTGGTGGTTTACGTTGTGAGGCGATATTTTAGTTTTATTTTTAACCTTCGAATTAAACGGAGATTCTTTTAATATAAATATATGAAAAATTCATTTTTTGTTGCTCTTATGACTATGTTTCAATTTTCTTATGCCGATGTTCTTGAGTCTTGTCGGTTGGGAAAAATATCGATTCAAGTTGAAGACGGTCGTAATGGTGGAATTGGAGTCGGAATTATTTTAGAAAATGACTTGGCCATTTCTGTTTCGGATGACATCCAGATCAAGCAGTATTCGGCAAAAGAAATTGATCAAATTGTTTCTCGAGAGGAATTAAGCTCAGTAGTTGAATCTGCACGGGCCTCTATGGAAGGTGTTTCGAAAATGCAAATTTTAAAAGTAGCACAAGATGCAACTGTAATTCGTTTTATAGACCGAAATGGAATTGTTTTGGTAAAAATAGGTGGGTTTCAGAAAATTGAAGGTGTTTGTGAGCCTGAATTACAATCTAATTCACAAACACCTTTTAAAAATAGCCATTAAGGAATGCTAAAATTGAAACTATCTTTAAGACGATCTGAGTTTTTTCGGATTTCTGCGCTTGAAAACTGTAATTTGACGGTGTATTGACCCGAGGACAAAATCGATTTGTCAACTTGAGTTAAGTTTTTAAGTTCTGTAAGTTCAACCTCGCGAATTCCATCTTTTTTGTACCAATTTATAGTTAGAGACGGAAGCGCGATTGTATTGATTTGTATTTTGTCTTCACTTGTTTTTATTGAATCAATGATACGAATTCGAGCTAAAAATTGAAACCACATATTTTCTTGATCAACAGAGCAAAAATATTCATAAAGCATATCTCGCATGATGCAATGCTGGTGCGTTGGACGATAGGTCATGCCGCCAAAGTCATCGTAAGTTTTAAATGCTCCTGTGCCTCCATTAAAATCATAGTCGGACTCATATGCATAAAGATTTGCAAATGCTAAAATATTGTCTCCGTCATGATTTACTTCACGAACTTCCAGAGTGTGTTTACCGGGCTGTAAATCTTGGATCCGCAAAGTATTAAAGAAACTACGATCAGCTGTTCCGCGACCTAAAATTTCAAGTTTTCTTCCATCTAATAGTATTTCTACATCATCTAGGCTTTGCCAACCCACTGAACTAACCTGAACTTCAAACCAAAAAGGTCCTTTTTGGTTTGGAGCGGGAAAAGTAAAATTTTGTATAACAGAATTTTGCGCCAAGTTTTGCCAAACGTAGGCTCCGCCTAAAAAGCGCATATCATTAATTATTTTGTTTTGTTGGGGTTGAAGCCATTGCTTCCAAGGTACTTCTGCACCCCGAGATGCATTAGCCCCAGAATAAACTGAACCTCCGTCATACTCTTCGCCGACGCTTCCGAAGTTATGGCCGAGTTCGTGTCTTAGAACAATCTTACCGCTTTCACGAGAGCTAGAAGTAATCGCATAGCGTCCGCCAAGTCCGCCATAGTATTTGTCGTTAGCAATTATTATTGGATAGTCTGTCTTTGGAGACATACTGATTGCTCGTTCAATTGCGGATGTATTTCCTGGCATGATTGCTCTTTTGCTGCCTGCGGGTGATCTGTATAAACCAAAAGCTGTATTTTTTTGCTGGAGATCTGTTATACCGCTATCTTTTGATGGGACGAATACCGCGTAGATATTAAATAAAGATTTATAGCTTTGGAAAGCTTGTCCCTTGAATAAATCATCCACCATAGATGCGACATCAATGAAAAATTTTTCTTTTTCGGACTCAGTATAGCCGTCACCTAAAAAAGTTAAACAAATACGATTTTGCGAAGGGCCTTGTTCCACGATAGTGCGTAATTCAGATCCGGCTATATCAACTTCAACCGATTTCATAAAACGGTTGTATTCAGCTGGCGGGGCTTCATAGGGCCACAATACTTCTTCGTACACTTGCTTGCTTGAAGGCTCGTGTTCGATTAGAAATTCCGGTAACGATGTTAAAACTTTTGGTAGAACTAGTTTGTCGGCGCTAAACGAATTTGCTAAGTGTTGAGTTACTCCTATTGGCTGTATTTTATTTTGAATTCTGGTTCTTTTAAGAATCCATGCGGCCTGAGAATCTAAGGTCAAGACCTGCATTAAAAGAACGGTAATTAGGGATCTAATCATTATCACTCCTTGATTCTATTTAGCAGATCTCTGCAGCGATGTTTTGCCAAGAGATATTTAAAAGTTTTTTGTTAAATCTAAATCTTTATAAAGATAGGCCACTTGTTTTTCATATCCATTAAAAGGCAGGGTCGGTTTTCTTTTAGGAAAAAAAGATTTATCTAAAATACGCTCTGTGGCCTGACTCCAGCGAGGGTGGTCAACCTTTGGATTGACGTTGGCGTAAAAGCCATACTCGTCAGGAGCTAGCGAATTCCACAAAGTCTTAGGCTGTTTATCAGTGAAATCAATTCTGACAATCGATTTAATGCTTTTAAAACCATATTTCCACGGAACAACCAATCTTAAAGGAGCACCATTTTGTTTTGGCAATGCTTTTCCATACATTCCTGTAGCTATCAACGTTAAAGGATTTTTAGCTTCTTCTAATGTAAGTCCCTCTGTGTAAGGCCAAGGATATTGCGGAAGGCTAGAAAAATTAGGAGCGATCTTTTTATCAGAAAAAGTTTGAAATTGAATATACTTAGCAGTTGATTTTGGTTTCAATTTTTCAATAAGATTGGCTAAAGGAAATCCTGACCATGGTACAACCATTGACCAGGCCTCGACGCACCGAAACCGGTAGATACGTTCTTCAAGTGAACCGCCAGCTAACGAGATTAAATCTTCCAATTTATAAGTTTTAGGTTTTTCGATAAGCCCAGTAACTTCAATTTTCCAGTCTTTAAGATTTAAATTCCACTTTTCAACCTTATTCTTTACTTCATCTTTTTCAAGGCTGAATTCGTAAAAATTATTATATGAAGTGGCGACATCTTCCAAAGTTATTACATCTCTTGGCAATAGAGTTTTGAATTTTTCATTTAGTTTTGCTCCTGCTAAAGAAATTTCGGCCAACGCTCTATAAGGAAAGCCTAGAAAAGCCGAGGCAATTAGAGAGTCTCTCATGAATTGTCTGCGATTTAGAAACAGATGCTCTGGGGTAATTTTTTCAGTTTTACTGTCCATAGAAAATATGACACCATGTTTTTAACATGCTCAGCAACATATTTCGATTTTTACTGCTCTTGCCAGGGATATATTGGACCTATCTCGTTTTTTTTTCTAATTTGGGTGCTGACCCCGCAAAAATCCTAAACCATAAAGCGGGTGAAGTGGCGTTGTATTATATACTGCTTAACCTGCTGATAGGATTTCTAATTGGAATTAAATTTAGAATTCCGGGGGGACTAAGATTTTTATTGCAGAATCGTAGGTATTTAGGAGTTCTTTCGTTTGTCGTTCTTATATTTCATGTTTTTTTGTACTTTGCGATGGAGTCATTTGAGTCTCAGGCCATTGAACAAATTCTTACCAAGAACTATTTGATCGCGGGTAGCCTTGCTTTTTTGATCTTGGCCGCCTTAGCCATAACGTCAAATAATTTTTCAGTACGTAGGCTTAAGATCAAGGTTTGGAAACGTTTGCATCGGTTTGTTTATTTAGCTAGTTTTCTTTTCTCGATTCATATTTTACTTATCGAAAAAGCAGATCTAGTTAAATATGGAATTGTTCTTGGTTTTCTTTGGGTGCTACAAGTTTCAAGATTTATTTTTACAATTTGGCCAAAGAAAGAAACTTCAGAATGACTATCAATGAATTATTAGCAAAGATACCCAAGCCAATGTTAGTTCTTGGGGTTTTGAGTCTTGCTTTAGCTTTTATAATTTTTAAAAATCCAATGGCCGACGAATGTGAGGTTCAGGCCAAAAATTTTGATCGAAATACCAAGGGCCTTTTGTTTCCTGTTAAAATAAAAAATAAAATTCAATTTGCGAAGTTGACACCGCTTCGAGATATTTGCCGTGATGGAAACTCTATTGGCGCTTGTTCAGATTATTTTGAAGGCTTGCGAAAGGTTTCTTCTGAATTTAAGCTAATGAGTGATCAGTGCAAGTTGAAATATGCTGAATTAAACGAAGGTTTTTTACCTCAGATTCGTGCTGCTTTGAAGGTTATGGCACTGGTGGCATGGGGGGAAAAGCCTCCTGCTGGTCCGGCCGAACGAATGGGGTGGTTGACTGAGCCCGATACCCGAAGTTTCTGTCAATTGAAAAAAATATACTCAACTATTGCGGGCGAAGAAAGCTTTCTGCTTACTCGAGACGAAGTCTACCGAGAATACCCCGATCAATGGGCAGAGTCTTCAGTTTCGAGTGCGGATACCGAGTCTGATAATCGAACTCCTGAAAATAGACCCAAAGCGATGAAGACGGCTCTGAACCCCAAGGGAAAATTCACGAGCCGAGAAGTCTTTGAAAGAAGTTTGTTTTCAATTCGATGTGATCTTTATCTATAGGCTTACCAAAGAAATTTTATACCAGCGTGTTTTTCCAGTTTGCAGTTTGGTGACTCCTCGGAAATACCAACTTGGAATTTCTTTGTTTTGAATCCAGTAAGTATTTTCTTTGGCTTTTTGTATTCTCCATTGTTTTGGATTTAATCCGTACCCCGATAGATTGTTTAGTAATACTTGTTTAAGTGACTCGTTGTTATTGTTCATATTCCCTCCATGGCATGGGGAATTGCAATTTTCAGAACATGGTTTTTAGGTTTATAATTAAATATATAGCTTCAGAGAAAAATTAAGTCTTCAAAGGAAGAAATAGTCTAAGAAAGAAGAAAAAAATGAAATCAAAAATGTACTTGTATCAGATGGAAATTTTCATAATTTGGATTGTCGCGGTAATACTCTTATTCAAGTTTGTTCCCTCAAAACAAATCGCCGGAGCTATTGCTGGATTTGGCTTTGTCTTGTGGCCGTCGCTGTTCTTCGTTTTTGAATTGAAACAGCCTTTAAAAGATAAAATTTACATGACGATTTTAGCGGTTTTCTTGCTGGCCAATGCGCTGCCGATCTTTTTATTACGAATATTTAACTGGGGAACTGATTTTTCGGAACTGAGCCTGTTGGGAATTCCGGCTAATCGTTTTCACGGAGTCTCGAATGTGGTGTATCTAGTGATGATGTTCATGAGTGCCTGGTTGTATTTCAAAAATAAGAAGATTGAAAAGGGTCATATCTAACTCATCTTAGGCTTGGGAATGAGGAAACAAAAAAAGCCGACTTTTCAGTCGGCTTACCGTTAGGAACAACAATTCCTTAATATTAAAACATTAATGACTAAGCTTCAAATGGAACAGGACTAATAAGTTCTGCACGTGGAGCAGTGTCATAAGCTTCAGTACCAGACGGAAGTAGAGCTAAGTTACGAGCTTTTTTAACAGCTGATGCAACTTGCTTTTGTTGAGCCAAGCTCAATTTAGAAATACGAGCCGGAGTAATTTTACCTGCGTCGCCTACGAAACGTGTTAAAGACGCTGGATCTTTATAATCAAAGATATGATCGCCAGAGTATTCAGTTCTGTACTTGCTGCGAACGTTCTTGCGGCCACCTTCGCGACCATTTTCTTTTTCAAAACCTTTTTCCATTCAATACCTCTTGCCATTTGAAGAATAACTGAATATACCAGAAAGCTCGGTTTTGGAAGACATATTTATACTTTTAAGTATTTTTAAAAAAGCCTCATATATAGAGTTTAATTAAGGGTAGGGAGATTATCATGAGTCGTTGTGAAATTACAGGCAAAGGGCCAGTTGTTAAGAACTTGGTGAGCCACTCAAACATCAAAACTAAGAAGACTGCACAGCCAAATGTTCAAAGAAAACGCATCTTTAGCCGCGCTTTGAACCAAATGGTGCGTCTTTATGTAGCAACTAGCACGATCCGTGATATGGAGCACTCTGGTGGATTTGATTCATTTATGCTTAATGCAGATGAGTCGACTCTTTCTAAACGCGCTATGGAAGTTAAAACAAGAATTCGTCGTAAGATGTCTTTAAAGAAGCAAGCGTAAGGCTAGGTAGGAATTTATGAATTTGAAAATCAGAAAAGGCGACACAGTTAAAGTTATCGCTGGTAGTGAAAAAGGCAAAAAAGGCGCAGTTATCGAAGTTAAACCTTCGGCTTTGAAAATCAAAATTCAAGGAGTAAAAGTACAAACTCACTTTGATAAAAAAGACGGCTTACTTAAAAAAGAAGGCTTCATCGATTACTCAAACGTTCAATTGGTTGAGAAATCTGCTGCAGCTACTAAAGAGAAAAAAGCTACTAAGAAATCTTCTGCTAAATCGAAATAGTCGAGGCAATTTCTTCCCATCGACTAAACTCTAAGAATGGTCGAGATGGACGTCTGAAAATACAAAAAGAATAGATTAAAATCTAACGCCATTTGAAAATAAATTATGTTTTCAAATGGCGTTTTTATTTTTGTAGTCGGAATGTTCTCTTTTTCATTTGTGGCTCTTTCTCAAACCGCGGTGAACCCAACAGCAGCAAATTCTGTGACATCTGTAAATACAGAGTCGCCTTCATCGGATGGAGATGTTTTTTATCTGTGCAGGCGTGGAACTGCGACTCGATGGTTGCGTGCTTACAAATTAGAAAATGGAAAATGTAAAGCCCTTTACTCTAAAGAAGGATATCTTCAAGTGATTAGTTCGGCGACATTCTTTGCTTCATGTGAAGGGGTCTTGTTGAATGTTAAAAAAAATCTAGAAGAGGGTAATTTTAAGTGCTCGCAGATGACCCAAGCCTCTGTGATTGAGCTTGAATCGAATTAAGTCTAACAGAAGAACGAAATGAAAATTGCTCTAGCGCAGTTAAATTCAAATGACAATATTGATCACAATGTAAAGATGATCTCTAAGCTTGTACATGAAGCCTCTGTAGGTGAGCAGCCCGAAATTATTTTTTTTCCGGAGAACAGTCTGTTTTTTCGGCTAAGTTCAAGCGCCGAAGTGAAAGCGTTGAGTTTTCAAGATATTGCGATACAAAATCTATGTGAACTTTCGTCGCGTACTGGTATTGCTTTGCATTTAACTTCTGCGCTTCGTGATGATGCGGTCGATGAAGGTAAAAATGTTTTCAATGCATCTTTTTTAATTAAGCCAAATCAAGAACCGACGCTACTTTATCGAAAGATTCATTTGTTTGATATTTCTTTGAAAGATCAAAAGCCTATTCGTGAGTCTGATTGTTTTGCGAATGGGGTTAAAGAAAATATTTTTGAATATAACGGTTTTATGTTTGGATCTTCTATTTGTTATGACGTTCGCTTTTCAGAGCTTTATTTCAAATATGCGAAAAAAAATGTTGATGTGATTTTGATTCCGGCTGCTTTTTTGGTCAAAACGGGACAGGCTCACTGGGATATATTGTTGCGAGCCCGAGCAATCGAGTCACAGTGTTACGTTTTAGCAGCTGCGCAGTCGGGTAAGCATACTGGTGCAGATGTTAATATTTTTCGCGAGACCTATGGAAACTCAATGGTGGTCGATCCCTGGGGGCAGGTGCTATCTCGGAGGGAGGCCGGCGTAGGTCTTGTCTATAGTGTTCTGGATAAAAAAGCGGTTGAATCGGTAAGAACGCAAATTCCTATGGCACAACACCGTCGTCTGTAGACCTAATTTTTTAAGAGCCAAAGCGCAGAATCTAAAAAGCTTTATTTTATTTGAAACTCGGACTAAAACTAGAGGTGTCTCTGATTGGAATAAGGGGGAAGCATGAAGCTTCAAATTTCGATTTTTTTACTTCTATTTACGGGCATTTTTTTGAATGTTTCTGCCGCTGAAGATTCTGTCTTCTCAGAAAAAGCTCAAACTCGAAAATATGTAGGCGGAGCCGATGAATCAGATTTGAAAGTGCAAGCTCAAATAAAAAAACTAAAAAAAAGTAAAAACGAAACTAGCTTCGAATCAGAAGACGAAGAGGGATTCTAAAAGATGGCAATCAATGATTCTTTACCTGAAGGTGTGACTCGAGACACGATGGACGTGGATGTTTTAATTGTTGGTGGTGGTGCAGCCGGACTTTCTTGTGCCTACAAATTAGCGAGCGACATTGAAAAGCATAACCAAG
>JACCDQ011923862.1_pt1 | contig 15209 bp, 11 predicted proteins | sample 7446031 | NCBI WGS metagenome assembly JACCDQ01 (sample SAMN15323442, study PRJNA562643) | freshwater metagenome | isolation source: river surface water | place: USA:Blue River Watershed | collected 2017-08-17
TCAGGCTGCTCGGCAATACGCCGACGGAGCTGGCCGGCGTGGTGATGACCGAGCACTGACGTGTTCGCTGTGGGTGGGCGATGACGGCAGCTCGTGACAGTCGGATAGCGCTGGCCCCGTGGTGCCTTGCGGGCGTTGGCCTGCTCACGCTCTATGTGCCCACGCTGATGAGCCTGTTCAGCTCTATCTGGGCATCCGACGCCCAGGGACATGGCCCCATCGTGCTGGGCATCAGCATCTGGCTGATCTATCGCCGCTGGCCAGAGGTGATGGACACGCGCGCTTCGGCGCCCCGGCCGCTGCTGGCTTGGCCGTTGCTGCTGCTGGCAGCGGTGCTTTACGCCTTGGGCCGCTCGCAGGGCATCTGGCTGTTCGAGGTCGGCTCGTCCATGCTCGTCGTGAGTGGCTTGATGTTGCTGCTGCGCGGCCCCGCACAGCTGCGCGCCATCGCATTTGCGATCTTCTTCATGCTGTTCATGATCCCGCTGCCCGGTGCGGTGGTGGACGCCCTGACGCAGCCCATGAAGATGGCCGTCTCTTACGTGGCCGAGAACCTGCTGCACAGCGTCGGTTATCCAATCAGCCGCAGTGGCGTCATCCTGCAGATCGGGCCGTACCAATTGATGGTGGCCGACGCGTGCGCTGGCCTGCACACGCTGTTCACGCTGGAGGCATTGGGGCTGCTGTACCTGAACCTCGTGCGGCATTCGTCCCTGTTCCGCAACGTCGCTCTGGCCATCCTCATCGTGCCCATCAGCTTCACGGCCAACGTCATTCGCGTGTGCGCGCTGACGTTGATCACCTTCTACTTCGGCGATGAGGCAGGGCAGGGCTTCCTGCACGGGTTTGCCGGCATGGTGCTGTTCCTCAGCGCGCTCCTGCTGATCATCGCGACGGATGGCTTGCTTCGTGTCGGTACTCGTCGTCACCCTGCAATTCGGGAGACTTCATGATCGAAGCGGCATCGAACGTGGACAACCCGACGTCTTTGCAAACCCGCCGAGCTGCCTTGGCGGCGTTGTTGATGGGTGGGGCAGCGCTGGCAGCCTGGCAACTCACGCCGACGCGCCCCTTGGCGACGCAACACGGCGAGTTGGAACTGGAGACGCAGATCCCCAAGCAGTTCGGTGACTGGCGTGTGGATTCATCTGCTGGTGCAGCGTTGGTCAATCCCCAGCAGGACGCTTTGCTCAAGCAGATCTATACCCAGATCCTCACAAGGACCTACGTGAACAGCGTTGGTCAGCGAGTGATGCTGTCCATTGCGTATGGCAACGACCAGCGGGATGGCATGCAGTTGCATTACCCCGAGGTCTGCTATCCGGCGCAGGGTTTTCAGCTTCGCTCCAACCGACCTGTCGAACTCTCGCTGGCGGGTAGCAGCGTTCCCGCCCGGAGGCTGGAGACAGTGCTAGGTGGTCAGCGCTACGAACCCGTTACCTACTGGACGGTGATTGGCGATGTCGCCGTGCGTGGTGGCGTGGCCAAGAAGCTGGTTGAGATGCGCTATGGCTTTTCGGGTTTGATCCCTGATGGTCTGCTATTTCGGGTTTCGACGATTGGCCGCGAAACGCAAGCAGAGTTCGCGGTTCAACAGGCCTTTGCCGAAACATTGCTCGTTACCTTGCCCTTGCCTCTGAGGGCGAGGCTTGCTGGAAAGCCAGGCACGGCCTGACGGCATCCCATTCGCGCTGTCTACGGGCATATCGGCCCGACGGGGCGCTCGGATCAACTTTGGAGTGAATTGACATGGGTGTCTGGCGTGCACCTCGGCGCAAGACGATGGGTGAGTACGCAATTTCCGGGGTCTTGATCCTCGGGGGGGGCGTGTTCCTGTTGCTATTGGGCGCAGTTTTGGCGCTGGCGCCGGAATTCATTGCGAAGGTGTCTGCTGTTTTCCTGCTGGTAACGGCGCTCATCATTGGCGCGTTGGCCCGCACCTCACGCCCATTGAGCGACGGATTCCTGGGTAAATGGGTCACTTTGCTGCTCGCTGCATTGGCCTTCTGGCCGAGCTTCCTGCTTGTGAAGTCGGGCGGCTTGCCGGCCATCGACGGGCGCCGCATCGTGGTCGGTGGCACGCTGCTGGTGGCGATCTACCTGTTCGTCTCCCGACGTGAAGTGATGGCCCGGTTCCAGGGTGCAAGTGGTGTGTTGAGAGTGGGCGCGTGGCTGGTGGGGCTGTATGGCTTCTGGCGTTTCGCGTCCTGCTTTTCGTCGCCCGCGCCCATGTTTTCTCTGGTGCAGGTGATCTGGGAAGTCTTCTACTACTACGCGTTCTATTTCCTGGGCTACCTTTTCTTTTCGTCTGACCGCATGCGCGATAGGCAGCACACCGTGTTGCTGTACCTGATGATCGTCATCGCGTTGTATGCCTGTGTGGAGCGGGTGATTGGCAAGAACATCCTGGTGTCGCTGGCCCCTCGGAATGACGAGTTCTCATCGATCGTCAACTCCATGGGCAGCTCCCGTATCCGCGACGGCCAATTCCGCGCCCAGGGGACTTTCGAACACCCGCTGTTGCTCGCCGAGTTTGCTTCTGTCGCGGCCTGTTTTGCCGTGGCGTATGTCGTCTGGCCCGGCCGATCCACTTTTCTCAGATTGGTGGCCGCCGCTGCTTTCCTGGGTGCGCTGGTGTCCGCGTATCTGTCTGGGTCGCGCAGCAGCTACATCTCGCTGGTGGCCGGCATTGGTGCGGTTGTCGTGCTACGTGTTTTCGGTGCGCAGATCGGAAAGTCCCTTTCCAGCATGGTGTTCGCCCGGCGTCTCGCGATCATGCTGCTGGGGGGGCTGACCCTGTCAGGTGCGTTGATCGTTCTGCCGTACATCGCCAAGGGCAATTCGTTTGCCGATCAAGCCAGCTCCGAGGGGCGGCTCGTGATGTTGAAGACGGGCCTGCCGGTCATTGCCAGCAGCCCTTTCTTTGGTGAGGGGCCGGGTACTGGAGCCTCCATCGCGGGGCTGCGGGTCCGCGATGACCTCGTGACGCTCGACAACTATCTGCTGGCCGTGACGCTGGAAAGCGGCGTTCCGTCGCTGATTCTGTTCATTGCGATCTTCCTGTACCCCGCCTGGCGGTGCTTCATGGCCGTCACGGAAGGCGCGGGGAAGGCCGCACCGTTTCTGGCGGCAGTCACTGGATCCATGCTGGCCGTGCTGGCCACGCGGATCATCCTGTGGATGCCTTTCAACCTGAGTTTCATTTTCCTGTTTGCGGGCGTCGCGTTGGCTCAATGCGAAGCACTGCGCAGAGGCAAGGTTTGATGGTGTCTGCTGCACGTTTTGCGATCGTCATCTTGAACTGGAGAGGTTGGCGCGACACGATCGCCTGCCTCGCCAGTGTGCAGGAACTGTCACACGAGTCGTTCTGCGTGATCGTGGTCGACAACGATTCGCAGGACTCCTCCGTGGCCGAGCTAGAAGCCTGGCTTCGTGTCTCGGCCCGCCTGCAGTGGCGGGGCACCGTTGATGGTGATGTGGCGCAGCCATCACCGCTGGCGCACCGGGATGTGCTGCTGATACGCGCGCCGACCAATGGCGGTTTTGCCTCGGGCAACAACTTCGGGTTGCGGCATGCGCTGCGGTGGCCGACGGAGGCCTGCTGGTTGCTGAACAACGACACCGAGGTGGATGCGGATGCTCTCGGAGCCCTGGAGCGACGGCTGAACAGCGGGCCGCAGATTGGCATGGTCGGGTCCTTGCTCTGCTACCACGACACACCTGATGTCGTGCAGGCAGTTGGCGGCGTGCAATACCAGCTGTGGCGCGCCATGGGTCATCAACTTGGCGAAGGCTTGCGTGTGAACGACCCCCGCGTCGCTGATTTGGGTGCTGCTCAGCCCACTTACATCGCAGGTGCGTCCATGCTGGTTTCGCGCGCGTTTCTCGACGATGTGGGTCTGATGGACGAGGCCAATTTCCTGTACTTCGAGGAAATTGATTGGGCTATGCGGGCCCGCGGTCGCTGGGCAACCGCCATTGCACCGGACAGCATCGTTCGCCACAAGGAGGGGGGATCGATCGGTACGTCCAGCCGACAGGTACGGTCGTTGCTTTCCCAGTACTACATGACGCGCGGACTGCTGCGGTTTTATGGCCGGCATCGGCCCTGGCTGCTGGGGATCGCGCTGTTGAGGATTTGCCGTGAGTTGTTCCGGTTCTTGCAGATGGGAGAACGACGGCATGCGGTGATCACTGCCAAAGCCGTTCTCGCGGCGGCATCCGGCGAGACGGGCCGGCGCAAGGGAGCGTTCAATTGAGTGCAGTCGATGCGGTGCAGCCGCGCATCATGGTGGTGTCTTTCACCGGTGACTCCGGCTTGACGGACTATTCAGCGTCGTTGTGCAACGAGCTGCGGCGGCACGCGCAGGTTGAATTGGTCACGGCGCAGAGCTTTGACCGCGAGAAGTACAAGCCGGCGTACCCGGTGACGCAGCTGTTCCGGCGAACGCGGCACTTCCCCGTCGATTTCTGGCGGTTTGTATGGCATGTGGTGCGAACCCGCCCCGATGTGCTGCTGCTGCAAAGCTGGCTCAAGTACCCGGCCTTCGAGCTTCCGTGGGTGCTGTTCTTCCGCAGCCTGGGCATCACCGTCGCGCTGACGGTGCATGACCTGCTGCCACACTATCCCAAGCCCTGGAGCCGCAGCCTGCTGCGACGCTTCTATTCCAGCTTTGACGGGCTGATCGTCCATTCCGAGGCCCAGTTGCAAGGGCTTCGCGAGATGGGCGTCAATCGTGCGGCACTGGTGGTTCCGCACGGCATCTACGACATCTTCAATACCCTGAATCTGCAGCGGGATCAGGCTCGTGCGCTGCTGCCCGATCTGCGCAAGGACGCTTACGTCGTCCTGTTCTTCGGCCATCTGGACGAGCGCAAGGGGCTGGTCGAGTTCGTCGAGGCCGCCGAGTTGCTGCGCACCCGGGCGCCCGGCGTGCAGATGGTCATCGCCGGCAAGTCGGACGGCCGTCCTGCCGTCGAGGCCGCGCTGCAGCGCGCGCGTGAGCGTGGTGGCCTCGTTGTCCACGAGGGGCGCATCGCTCACGAGGATGTGCAGAAGTACTTCGCTGCTTGCGACCTTGTCGCGTTGCCTTATCTTGAGGGCACCACCAGCGGCGTGATGAAGCTGGCCATGGCGTTCAAGCGACCCGTGGTCTGTACCGAAATCGGTGATTTCGTGGAATCACTCAAGCACTGGCCTGGCCTGCCTATCCCGCATGCCGATCTGGCGGCGGCGCTTTGTGACGGCGTCATCGCTGCTCAGGCATCCAAGGATCTTGCGGCCCGAACGTTGGCGGTGTCGGAGACGTTCACCTGGCCATCCATCGCCGGACAGTACGCGCAGTTCCTGCACCAGCGGCGTGGCCACTGAGCCGCCCGTGGATCGCGCCGATCCATTCGCTTCTGCAACGAGACCATCATGATTGTTGTCGTCAACCCGCAGTTCTATGGCGTCCACGGGATTGCCAGGTACCTGGACTCCTACCTGTCAAACCTGCCTGCTGCGCACATGCCCGTCACCCTGATCACCGGCGACGAGCACAAGGCGCCGCGCAGCTACGCGGGCGTGGACATCATCGACATTCCGCTGGTCAACGATAGGCTCAGCCTGACCCGCTGGGGCCTGGCGGCGCGCAAGACGATCCTGGAGATTCATCGCCGGTCACCCGTGCACTGCGTGAACTTCCATTGGCCACCGCTGATTCCGGGGCTCTTCCTGCCCAAGGAGATCCCGCTGGTACTGACGGCCCACACCACCTATCTGGGCATGTCGGGGCGGTTTTATGAGCCTCGCCGCTTCGAGGGGCAATGGGGTGCCACCTCGCTGGCGATCAAGATGTGGATGGAGCGCCGCATCTTTGCGCGCACCTCCAAGGTCATCGCGCTGACCGAGCAGGGGCGGCAGGAGGTGCTCCAGTACGGCTATTCGGGCCCGATTGCCGTCATTCCGAACGGCGCGGATACGGTGAAGTTCCAGCCCGATGCCTCGGTGGAGAAAGACATCGACGTGCTGTTCTCCGGGCGCATCGAAAAGCGCAAGGGCAGCGTGCCGATGGTGGCGCTGTGCAAGCGCTTGCTGGAGAAGCGGCCGGGCCTGCGCATCTGCATCGTCGGTTTTGGCGAAGACGACGCATGGGTTCGCGAGCAACTGGCCGGCCTGGGGGATTCGGTGCGCATGACCGGCAAGGTGCCCTTCTCGGAGATGGTGCGGTACTACGCACGCAGCCACGTCTACGCCTCCACTTCCTACTACGAAGGCCTGCCGGGCACCTGCCTTGAAGCCATGGCTATGCAGTTGCCGGCTGTCGTCTTTGACTTCCTGTTCTATCGCGGCCTCGTCGAGCCGCAGCAGACGGGCCTCGTCTTTGCTCCCAACGACATCGACGCCATGTCCGGCGGCGTGCTGCAACTGCTTGACCAGCCTGAACTGGCGGCGCGCATGGGGCGCGCGGGCCGTGCGCTGCTCGAAAAGGACTATGCGTGGAAGCGGCTCGGGGCTGACGTGCAAGGGGTCCTCGAATCATGAGTCGTCCCCTGCAATCCGTCACAGCAAGGCCGCGAGTCCTGATGCTCGGCCTGCGTGGTTTTCCTGGCGTGCAGGGCGGCGTGGAGACGCATGCCGAGAACCTCTGCCCGCACCTCGTCGATCAGGGGTGGGATGTCGAGGTCGTCACCCGCAAGCCCTATCACCCACCCACCGTGGGTCGCGACTGGCGCGGTGTGCGGCTCACACCGGTGTGGTCGCCCCGCAAGAACGGCCTGGAGCCCATGATCCATTCCGCGCTCGCTGTCCTGCGCGCGGCCGTGACCCGGCCGGACATCGTGCACATCCAGGCCATCGGGCCCGCGTTCGTCACGCCGTTGGCGCGCCTCCTGGGCCTCAAGGTGGTGGTCACCCACCATGGCCCGGACTACGACCGGCAGAAGTGGGGCGGTTTCGCCCGCCTCGTGCTGCGTCTGGGCGAGCGCTTCGGCATGCGGTGGTCGCAGGGGCAGATCGTCATCAGCCGCACGATCTTCGAGCTCGTTCGCGCCAAGCATGGCGTCGAGGCCACGATCATTCCGAACGGCGTGGTCGCGCCGGACATTCCCACCAGCCTTGGCTGCCTGGACGAATTGGGCCTCATGCCACGCCGTTATGTGCTGCTGGTCAGCCGGCTGGTGCCGGAGAAGCGGCACCTGGATCTCATGCAGGCGTTCCTGGCAGCCGACATGCCGGGCTGGAAGCTGGTGCTGGCTGGTGCCGCCGACCACGAATCCAGTTACGTGAACGAGGTCCGGGCGCTGGCTGCCCAGTCGGACCGCATCGTCATGGCCGGCTTCAGAACCGGCCTGGCACTGCGCGAGCTGTATGCGCACGCCGGGGTGTTCGTGCTCCCGTCCTCGCACGAGGGCCTGCCCATCGCCTTGCTGGAGGCGTTGAGCTACGGCCTGCCAGCGCTGGCCAGCGCCATTCCCGCCAATCTCGAGGTGGGTCTGGCCAAAGAGGCCTACTTCGAACTCGGCAACCGTGAAGAGCTGGCGCGCAAGTTGACCCTGGCCGCAACCACAGGCCGTGTGGAGGGCAGCGTGAGCACGCAGCAGGTGCTGGATCGCTACGACTGGCGTAAGGTCGCGGCGTCTACGGCTGACGTCTACCGGCGCTTGCTGGCCGGCAGGCGCTGACCCAAGGCGGCACAGGGACCTCGATGCTGCGCAGCCTTGCCTTCATGGCCGGAGCCACCCTGGCTCGACTCCTCAGCGGTGCCGTGCTGATGGTCTTCATCGCCCGCAGCCTCGGGCCCCAGGAGTTCGGTCACTTCGTGCTGGCACTGTCGCTCGCCATGGTGCTGGCCTTGATGGTGGAGTTCGGCCATTCCACCTACGTGATGCGCGAATTGGGGCGCGACCTGGAGCCGCCCGTTCTGGTGCTGGCTCGCGTGCTGCAGGCCAAGGCGTTGCTCAGCCTGCTGTTTCTCGGTGCCGTGCTGGTGGCCTGGGCGGGCGGATGGGCGCCGCCGGGCGGGGCTGGCGGTTTCCTGGCGTTGTGCCTGATGGCGCTGGTCGTGACGCTCGCCGACTTCCTGAATGTCTGTTTTCGCGGCATCCAGAAGTTCAGCCTGGAAACGCGCAACGTCGTCGCGTCGTCAGTGGTCCATGTGGCCATCGTTGTGCCGGTCGCCCTGGCGTGGCCGCACTGGACCGCGGTGGCCGCCGCCTTTCTCGTTTCCCGCTCCGTCTACCTGCTGTTCAGCCTCATCAGCTTCCGGAGTGCCTTTCCAGGAGTTGGCCGAGCCTTGGTGGGCCTTGGCAGCTGGGCTGGTGGCATCCGGCACATCCGCCACTCGGTCATGTACGCCGCGGACGCCGGGCTTGTCACCGTGCGAGGCTATGCAGACGTCTTTCTCATCTCCACCTTCCTCGGCGCCGCGCCGCTGGGCCTGTATCAGGTTGGCATGAACCTCGTCCGTGCGGTGGAGAACCTCGGTCCCATCATCGCCAACGTGTTTCTCCCCAAGCTGTCGGGGCTGCTGGATCGGCCGGCCGACTTTGGCCGGCATGAGCGTCAACTGCTGTGGCTGATGACGGGATGTGGACTGGCATGTTTTGCAGCGCTGTTCCTGTCACCCACCTGGCTGCTGGCTGCCGTCTTCGGCGAGCGCTTCGCGCCGGCGTTTGTGTTGTTTCCCATCTTTGGGCTCTATCTGCTCGCGCGCTTTATCGCCATGGCGCTTGGCGTGCTGCTGACAGCACGTGGCTTCCAGTCAGGCCGGACGGTCGCCGGTGTCGTGTCACTCGGTGTGTTGGTGCTGACGGCCTGGCCGCTCATGCCCGCATTCGGCGTGACCGCCGTCGCCTCCGCCAGTGTGGTCGCGGCGCTCGTGCTGCTGGTCTGGTTTGCGGTGCGCTTGCGCAGCGGGCCCTGGGGGCTGAGGGACGGCATCAGTCTCGCGGCACTTGTTGGCATCGTTGCCGCGATGGCGTATCTCTTGAAAACGGGGAAGTAAATGAAGATTGTTGTCAGTGGTGGCTGGGGGTACGGGAATCTTGGCGACGACGCCATCCTTGACTCCACGATCCGTCAATTGCAGATGCAATTCCCGGGCTCTGAATGCGTGGTGCTCACCTATGACCTCCGCGATTCGGCCATCCATGCTGCCGAGCGCGTGACGTTGCGACACGGCCTGCATGCCCTGACCGATGCAGGTGGTTGCGAGGTGTTCCGTCCGGCCATGAATCAGGACTACGGCCCACACCGCAAGGCCTGGGTGAAGGCAAAGTTCGCGCTGACGGAAACGCTGGCCTGGTTCAAGCATGCCAGCGCTGGCGCGGCAGTTCAGCCCCTTGCCAAGGAGGTGGCTACAGCTGATCTGTTCGTGATGTCGGGGGGCGGGTACTTCAACGAAAAGTGGCTGAACAAGACGCGCGCTCAGGTGGAAGAGCTGGGCATGGCCGCACGAGCCAACGTGCCCAGCATCATTCTGGGGCCCACGATCGGGCGCTTCTCAGGCAGCCTGCGGGCGTCGATTGAGGCCTGCTTCCGCAAGGCACAGCTGATCACCGTGCGCGACGAGTTCTCGCTGGCGGAAGCTCAGCAATGGAGCGACCGGGTCAGCGTGGTGCCCGACATTGCGCTGGGCAACTGGCTGCCGCCGGTGGACGAGCCCGAAGGCCTGGGCATTGTGTTCACCAGCCAGCACGCAGAGTTTCGCCGTCGCACGGCAAGCGCCATCCGGCGCTTTCAGGATCAATGTGGGCAGGCTTGGCCGGTCCGCCTGTTCCTGACCAGGCGTTGGAAGTACGACCTGTGGGCGGCGATTGCCTTCCAGGAAGATCTGCAAGCCTTGGGTGTCGCTTGCGAACTGGTGATGCCGTCGAACTTCCGCGCGTTGGAGCAGGGGTTGGCGTCGTGCCGGCTCGTCATCAGCGAGAACCTGCATGGCTTGATTCTTGCGGCGAGGAACCTGGTGCCGGTCGTGGCCATCAATGACTATCCGGAGGGTAGCCCCAACTTCAAGAAGTTCATCGCCTTCTTGTCTCAGTCCAATTCGCAGGCGCTGTTCTTCAACGCACAAAGTTCGGATGAATCCATTGCGGCGATGCTGACCGGCCTTGCCGCCGCTGCTGACGCCAAGCGCCAGGATTTGCGGGCGCTGCGGGAGCTCGTGGCACGTCAGTACCGCGAAGCACTGGGCAGCATTACCCTTTAGTAGACGAAAGCCGGTGGCGTGGCTTTCAAAATCTGTTCTGGGGCAAGATTAGTTTTGGCAATGAAGAACGTCGCATATCGCCACTTAGTTGTGACCTTCTGAAAGAGGCCTAACCCGGCGGCTGGGACGTAGTTTGCGTTGAGATCGGACAGCTGTGACCCGACCCAGGGGTAATAGTCCGCGCCGACGTTAATTGTCAGATTGGCTTCACTCCGATCGTCTTGCTGCTTTTCGCTCTTTACAACCAAACGGTGACGTACCGAAACGTAGAGGGCGCCCACATCATCTTTGCCTGTTGTCGTATCCCATGGGGTGGCGACTTGTCCAAGGCCTCCGTGCACGATCAGCGAAGCAGATGGGGCAAATGAAGCCGTCGCTTTAGATACCGCACTGAAGCCCCGGGCGGCTGATTTCGCAACGGCGTCAAGGTGGTACGAGCCATTCCAAGTCGGCAGGGCCGCAGCGTTGAGCTTTCGCCAGACCCTGTCTTTGAGCGAAAACCCCCAGAGCTCAATGCCGTTGATTTCGACGGCGCTGTTCGACGCTGTGTTGCCTCCTACTCCTTCGTAAATTACGAACCAAGGAAGAATGGCTTTCCATTGCTCAAACCGTATGCCCGTCCAGTTGCTTGGAATGGAGCTACCGTAGGGCTCAGCGCCCATGACGATCAGCGGCTTGGTGCCCCATCCGCTGCAAGGGTTGCAAGCAGGTCTAACCTCATGTTGAGGAACCTTCATGCTCTCAATTGCCGCCTTAAGGCGCTCTATGCGAGCCTGCTGAAGTGATGCAGCCTGGGCGGCTGGCGGGGCGTCGCTGGTGAGGTCGCCGGCGGCTGCGGCGGTTTGTGTTGCAGCGGCGACGTCGAACGAGATCGGGCTGACGGCCGGGGCCGTGCCGGCCTCGGCTGCGAGGGGTGGCGTTGTGGTGGACGACATGGCCGCTGCCTTGTCGGCGCCGCCCCCGCAACCTGCGGCGACAGCGCACGAAGCGAGAAGTGTGAACAGGGTGGGCATGGCGGGCGTTGGGGCGCGGCGGGCAGGGTGCATTCGGAAGAGGGAGTGGCGGTGACAGCACGAGCTGTCGTGCAGGATTTTGTGTCGGTGGCGTGATGCGACGCCAGCGGGAAGCGTCGCGCGATCAGGGCTCACTCAGCGATGAGACCGTAAAGACTCGCAAAGTCCAATGCGGACTGTGTGATGTGGGGCAGGGCTGCCGGCTCGCACTAACAGTAGCAGCCGGCCTGCACGTCGACATGGCCCACGATCGGGGGCGCCTGCTGCAGCAGGTTTTGTGGCGCTGTTGAGAGCGTGCGGGTGGCCTGCTTGACGGTATGGCGAGCTGGCGCAACACGGCGGCCCCCGGGGATCGAGGGGCCGCGCGGCAGCTCACGCAAACAGCGAGGGCGGTGCGCCGAAGTTGTTGAGCGTGGGCAGCACGAACTGTTGCTCCGATGCGCTCAAGCCCATCCAGCCAGCCAGGCTCGCCGCCAGTTGGGTGACCGCCATGCTGGGCAGCAGCCGGCCAGAGCCGATGTCGTCGGAGGTGCCCAGTGCGGTGACGGGGAAGTTGCCGAAAATCTGTCGCCCCTTGACGGCGCCACCGACGACGAAGTGATGGCTACCCCAGCCGTGGTCGCTACCGGAGCCGTTGCTAAGGAGCGTGCGCCCGAAGTCGGATGCGGTAAACAGTGTCACGTTGTTCTGCAACCCGAGCGTGGTCAGCGCGTTCATAAAGTAGCTGATGGATTGCGCCACTTGTGCCATCTGTATGGGCTGGTCGCGCATCTGGGCGTTGTGAGTGTCGAACCCACTCATCTGCACCATGAAAACCTGGCGACGCATGCCCAAGGCCTGATTGGCCGCGATGATCTGCAGGACCATGCGCAGTTGCTTGGTGATGCTGAGCTGGTTGAGCGTCGTGGCGGCGGCGTTGACTTGCGCGATGGCCGTGGTGGGAATGGCGGGCACGTTGACGCCAGCAATAGCCGCTTGCAAGGCACTGTTGGCACCCATGCCGCGCTGCATCACCCGGGCGTATTCGGATTGCAGGCGCTCGGTGGTTGCGTTGGCAGCGTAGGCTTTCTGCAGCGCGGCAGAGACGCTGGTTGAGCCGAACACGCTGGCGGCGGACATGGAGCCAGCCAGCACAGGGCCTTCCGGCCCCACCTGGTACTGGCTGACGTTGCCGCCGGAGAGGAAGACGGCGTTGCCGCTGGTCGAGATCGCGGTGAACACGGGCTGCGCGTTGGCTGACATGAGGATGTCGCCCATGCGGCCGCCCCAGCCTGATGGCGCGCCTTCCGGCGCGAGGCTTTGCCAGGTGGAGGCCTGGTCGTTGTGGGAAAACAGTTTGGCCGGCAGGCCGACGCCCGCGGCGTAGTCGGCCTTGGTGACGGGGCGCACGAGGGGGCCGACGTTGGCGACGATGGCCGCCTGGCCGGCTTCATAACAGTCGCGCAGCGGCGCGAGTTCCAGAGGCATGCCGAAGCTGCGGCCGCTGGCCTGCCCGGTCGCGGTGATCTGCTGCAGCCGGTTGGAAGCCCAGGCCAGATCACCGCGCGCACCGGCGTAATCGGCATAACCGCTTGTGTCCATGGGCACGACCCAGTTGTGGGTGTCGCTGCCGCCGTTCATGTAGAAGCACACCAGGGCTTTGTAGCCGGTGGTCGTGGCAGCTTGGCTGTTGGTGGCCAGCGCGGCCATGCCGGCGAGGCTGGTGGCGAGCGTGAGCGCGCGTTGCGGTACGGCGGAGCTGGCCGCCAAGCCTCCCAAAGCGCGGATGAAGCTGCGGCGCGACGCGCCGGTGTGGCTGAATCGTGTCATGGTTGCACCAGGTATTCGGGTGAGGCCAGTGCCAGGAAAACGGCAGCACGGGCGCGGTTGAGGTGGCTGGCGGCATCGTTGCCACCGACGTTGAGCATGGCGTCCATCAAGTCTTGCTGGAGCGTGGCGCTCATGCGGCCGGCGTAGAGGAGCAGGTTCAGTCGATCGACCACGGCACCCATCTGGCCGGCAGCGACGAGATCGGCCAGCGGTTGCAGCTGGGCGATCACATCACTTTGGGTACCCGTCCAGCCTGCACCAGAGCCCGCCATCCGCTCGGCCAGGTTCACCCATTGCGCTGTGGTGGCTTCGCTGACGATCTGCATCGTGGGAACGGTAATGTTGCTGGCGGAGAACACGGTGTTGGGCGGGATGTAGCCGGGCCGGAAATACCCGAACACCGAGGGGGCGAACAGTGGCCGTTGGTTGAGTGCCGTGAGGTCGCTGTCGAGTTGGTACTCACCGGTCGTGGACGTGGCACTCAAGCTGCGCATCCAGTGGCTGACCCGCATCACGGGCTCACGTAGCTTGCTCACGCTACCCGCGCTGGGCGAGACCGCTTCGGTGTCCAGCAGGATGGCCCGCGCCACGGCGGCCAGGTCGCCGCGCACGCCGCTGCCGTTGTTGTCGAAAACGGCGGCGACACGCGAGACGTAGGCCCCGCTGGGGTTGCTCGTCACGAGATGCTGGATCAGCTGGCGGCTGATGAACGGCCCGACGTTGGGGTGATTGAACAAGGCGTCGAGCGCCAGCTTCACGCTGGTTTGGGCGTTGGTGCCGGCCGGGATCACGACTGCCTGGGATTTGCCGCTGAACAGTCGAATCTCGCTGGTCGAGTGCTGCCCTGGATAGGCCTTCATGGGCAGGATGTCGATGCGTTGGTCGTTCGCGGCGCTGAGGTCAGGCTTGCCGTAGCGGAAGTTCTGTTCGGTGAGCTGAGAGTCAGGAAACGCCCAACTCCAACCGGTGAAGACCTTGGAGAGGGCCATCACGTCGTCGTTGGTATAGGTTTCGATCGGCTGGCCGTTGCCATTGAGTTTGGCGCTGCCGTCGCTGTTGAGCTCGCGCAGACCGATGGTGAACAGCTGCATCACCTCGCGCGCGAAGTTCTCGTCGGGCATGCGACCCGAAGCGCTGTCTTCTGGCCGGTTGCGTATGTGTGAGAGGTAGATGCCCATCGCCGGGCTGAGCGCGACCTCCTGAAGCAAGTCGCGGTAGTTGCCCAGTGCGTTGCGATTCAATGCGTCGACATAGGCGGCGTAGGCGCGCGCATGGTCATGCAGGTTGGTATCCGCCTGCGACACCATCAGAATCTGGTGAAGCGCAAAACCCATACGACGGCGAAGCTGGTCCGGGTTGTTGGCGGCTGCAGCCCAGAAGCGTTGGCCAACCCACCGGCTGGTGTAGTTGGCGCCGCCAGGGCGGTAGGCGTCGCCGAGATCGTAGCGCGACTGCACGGCCGCGACCATGTCGGGCACGAAGGGCAGGGCGATCTGTTCGTTAATCCAGGCTGCCTGGCCGATCTGTGCCACACGCTCGATGTCGGCCATCGTGGGGCCGAACGTCGCCTGTTGCAGCAATCGAGAGGCAGCGTGGTAGGTGGCGCTCGGCGTCGGCGCGGCAGTCGGCACCGTGAATCGCAATGCGCCGTTCAGGTACATGGCGCCTGTACTCGCGCTGGTGCTCGTGCCGTCGACGGCGGCCTCGCCCGAACCGGCATCGAACACGACGTTGCTGGCGAACGGGGCGAGGGTGGCGATGCTGGTGCGCACGTACTGCACGAACAAATTGCGGTCGACGCCGTTGACCTTTTCATCGTTGGTGTAGACCACGTCTATGCGGCTACCTGCGTTCAGTTTCGGCACGGAGAAGACGTAGTCGGCCGGCGTGGTGCTGCGCACCTCAACACTGCCGACGATCATCCCGTCGACGCGCAACTGCAGAATGGCACCGACGCCGCCCGCCATTTGCGCGTATGCGCGCACCGTGACGGTGTCGTTGAGGTTGGGAACGGGCCAGACGGCAGAAAGGTTGCCGGCGACATAGCTGACGCCAGCGGACGATGGCGTCACGTAGGTGGTGCCGGCAATGAGGTACTGCACGTTGAGCTGGCGCGTGACGCCGCCGACAGTGCCGGGGTTGGAGAACGTGACGGCCACTTTGCTGCCGGGCTTGAGTGCCGTGGTGGGCATGACGA
>JACCDQ010379454.1_pt1 | contig 15205 bp, 22 predicted proteins | sample 7446031 | NCBI WGS metagenome assembly JACCDQ01 (sample SAMN15323442, study PRJNA562643) | freshwater metagenome | isolation source: river surface water | place: USA:Blue River Watershed | collected 2017-08-17
GAGGTTTAATTTCACCTAAAAACGAATCACGCAGCCATGACTAAGGCTGAACAGGCTCAAATCGGGGCTGTGTTGCCCTTTACAGGCTCAAACAGGGGCGAATCGGGTTTTAATACAACAAATATCCCTCTGATTGGCTCTGCGACGCCTAGAATTCACTCAAAGCTCAACGATTTGCCAGGTAAAGGTCAAGAGCTGATCGATTTTGCTCGTGAGATCGGGTTGCCATTGATGCCCTGGCAGGAATTCGTTGCGATACATGCTCACAAAGTCAAACCCGATGGGCGTTGGGCTCACCCTGTTGTTGCGGTCGTTGTAGCTCGTCAGTCAGGAAAATCGACCCTGATGCTGCTGCGCATTTTGGCTGGGTTGTATTTGTGGAATGATGGATTGCAGATTGCCACAGCTCACAGACTTACAACATCACTTGAATCATTCAGACACCTGGTCTCATTCATTGAATCAAATGACAAATTGGCAAGTGAAGTCAAAAAAATCCGCTGGGCTCATGGCTCTGAGGAAATCGAATTGAAAAACAAAAACAGAATCATGATTAAAGCTGGTGGAGCTGCTGCTCGTGGTATTTCTCGCCCTGAAACTGTTTTCATGGACGAGCTTCGAGAGATGAAGGATTTGGAATCGTTTGCATCATTGCGATACACCATGATGGCTGCAAAAAATCCGCAGGTATGGGGAATCAGCAACGCAGGTGACCAGCACAGCCTTGTCCTCAACCAAATTCGAGACAGAGGGGTCATTGCAGCTGCGGGTGGCTCTGACGACATTGGGTATTTTGAATGGTCAGCTCCAACTGATGACATAAGCGATCCTAAAAATTGGATTGCTGCAAATCCTGCCCTGGGTCATACGATCCACGAGGACAACATCAGAGCTGTGCTAAATGATCCGCCTGACATTGTGCGGACTGAGGTTTTGTGCCGCTGGGTTTCAACAATCTCATCAGCAATTCCACAGGACGAATGGAATAAATGTGGTGATGATTCCGCAGAGCTTGATCCAACAAAAATCACTTGGCTCGGGTTGGACTTATCACCTGATCGTCGTTCAGCTTCACTTGTTGCAGCTCAGAAATTAGATAACGAAAAGTTTATCGTCAAGTTATTGCATACATGGCACAATCCTGTGTCCCTGGACGATTTAAGTGTGGCAAATGAGGTCGCTCATTACGCCAGGAAATACAACACTGAATGCGTCGCCTATTCAAAGCGGACTGCATCAGCTGTGGCATCTCGCATGCAACCTGCTGGCATAGCTGTGAGCGACATTGATGGGTCTCGTTACACAATGGCATGCGACCAGCTTCTCGGAGCTGTTACATCGGGCAGACTTGTGCATTCAAATCAAGCAGAGCTGACAAAACAAATCTTGTCAGCTGTGCGATTGCCATTTGGCGATGGAGCCTGGGTAATTGGACGAAAAGCGTCCGCAGCTGATGTGTCAGCCTGTGTCGCCGCAGCTCTCGTGGCAAGTTATGCGACACGCCCTGAGGTAGAGATGGACATTCTCGTCGGCTAAGCGTATAAGCGGGGGACAATTCTCGCATGGGATTACTTGGCGATTTATTTGCACGAACACCTGCAACAGTGCATCAACCTGATGTCGCTGCATCTCTTGCACCTTACAATCCAGCGACAAACGCTGGCGCATATTGGGTTGGTAATTCACTTGCAACTCGTGAGGAAGCAATGTCAATCCCAACAATTGCCAGGGCTCGCAACTTAAAATGTCAAACGCTTGCATCGATGAAACTTTATTTGTGGGACGAATCAACTGGATCAACAATTTATCCGCCACGAGTTTTGAATCAACCTGATGAGCGAATCCCTGGATCAGTATTTTATGCATTTATAGCTGAGGATTTGGATTTTTATGGATACGCATATGCACAAATTAGATCACTCTATGCGGACACTGGACGAGTTCGTGACATGGAAAGAATTGCACCAACACGAGTCACCACAATCACAAACTCGATGGCAACTGAAATTGATGGCTATATGGTTGATGGTAAAGCTGTCCCCAATACTGGGCTGGGCAGTCTTGTTGTATTTTATGGATTAGATGAAGGTTTATTAAACAGAGCAGGTCGCACAATTAAAGCTGGAGCTGCTCTCGAAAGAGCTGCAACAATTTATGCACAAGAGCCATATCCAACAATGGTTTTGAAATCAACAGGCACATCGTTGCCAGCGGATCGAGTCCGTCAATTGCTTGATGGCTGGCGAACAGCTCGCAATTCTCGATCCACAGCATTCCTGAACGCTGATGTCACCCTGGAATCAGTCGGTTACGATCCAAAATCATTGCAGCTTAATGAAGCTCGTGAACAGGTTGCGACAGAGCTTGCAAGAGCTTGCAATGTGCCAGCTTATTTCGTTGATGCAGCTTCAGGTTCGTCAATGACTTATTCAAACAGCACATCAGAGCGTCGATCATTTGTTGATTTCTCATTGCGTCCATTACTGACAGCGATTGAGCAAAGGTTAAATTTGCCGGACATCACCCCCGCTGGACAGACTGTCAAATTCGACATGGACGATTTCTTGCGGGGCAATCCGCTTGAAAGAGCCCAGGTTTATGAAATCTTAAATCGTATTGGCGCAATGTCAGTCGAGGAAATCAGAGAGGAAGAGGACTTAATTGAAAATTGAAATTCCATTAAGTATCACAGCAGCTGATTCAAATGCTCGGACGATCTCAGGTCGCATCGTTGCATTCAATGAGCCAGCAAATGCATCAACAGGCAAAGTTATTTTTGCTGAAGGATCAATCGAGCCAAAAAATGTTTTTCTAAATCTTGAACATGACCGGACTCGTAGAATTGGCAAAACTTTATCAATGGAATTAAATCCAGGTAAAGACATCACAGCTACATTCAAAATTGCTAATACCACCGCAGGGTCTGATGCGTTGGTTGAAGCAAGCGAAGGATTGAAAGATGGATTCTCGATTGAATTGGCTGTTGATGAATATGCATTCAATGAGGACGGCACAATGATTGTGCAAAAAGGTGAATTGACTGGGGTTGCCCTGGTCAGTGAGCCTGCTGTGCGATCTGCTCGTGTGAGCGATGTCGCCGCAGTTTCAGCTGATGAAACAAATGAGAATTCTGATTCAAGTGAGTCAGATGCAACACCAACCGAAGGAGAACAAGTGGACAACACTGCTTCCGAAGCTCCAGCCGCAACCGAAGCGGTCGAAGCTGCTCAAACAGTTCAAGCTGCTGAATCAAAGCCTGTTTTTTACACAAAACCACGCATTGATGTTTCAGCTGCTAAATACTTAGAAAACACAATTCGCGCATCAATGGGTGACGAATCAGCTCGCCAATATATCTTGGCAGCAGACAACACAACTGACAATGCTGGTCTCGTGCCAACTCGTCAACTGGCTGAAGTGGTGAACGGACTTTCAACAACAATCCGTCCATCAATCGATGCAATCTCTCGTGGCACATTGCCTGATGCTGGAATGACATTTGAAATTCCAAAAATCACACAGGCTCCAACTGTGGCTGTTACAGCTGAGGAAGGAACACCATCAGAGACTGATCAAAACGCTGCGTTCATCAGCGTTGATGTCAAGAAATTCGCTGGACAACAGACATTTTCGACAGAAATCCTTGACAGAAGTTCGCCACTATTTTTTGAGGAATTGCTCAGAAATATGGCTGCGGCACTTGCTAAGGCACAAAACAGCTATGTCAACGGACTGTTGATTTCAAACGCAACAGCTGATGGCACAACCACATCAACATATCCAACAGCTGCTGAATTGCTTGGCATTGTTGCTCGTGGATCTGCATCTGTTTATGCAGCTACTGCTGGACTTGCAAATCCATTTGCTCGTTCACTAATTGGATCAACAGGTCAATGGTCAAACATCATGACTCTGAATGACAATGGTCGTCCAATTTACAATGCCCAAAATCCTATGAATGCTGGCGGAGCTGTAAGCCCTGCAAGCCTTCGTGGTCAAGTGGCTGGACTTGATTTCTATGTTGATCCAACAAATGCAGGTGACGGCGACGGCACATTGCTAGTGGTCAACCCAGATGCATACACATGGTATGAGGGACAAACTTATCGCCTGCGTTCAGATGTAATCGCATCAGGTCAAATAACTGTGGGTTACTACGGTTATGGAGCCCTAGCTGTGAAAATTGCAGCTGGTGCATTCAAAAACAACAAGGCGTAATCGCCAAAACTAGAAATGCGCTATTCGCTCCCGAGTAGCGCAGCTAATTGAAGGGACGGACTCATGGCATCGATTGTCACAGTGGCACAGCTTCGTGCAATTCTTGGTGTGAGTTCGTCTCTATTTGATGACGCTTATTTGACTGATGTGATTGATACAGCTGAAGCAGTAATCCTGCCAATGCTTGTTTCACATCAATCAGCAGTTCGTTCATACAAAGTCGAAAACAATGTCGCATTCATTTACACAGTGCGACCACATCACTTCGTCGAGGGTCAATCTGTCGTGATTGCAAATGTTGCATCTGCCCTGAATGGCACAAAAACAGTGACCGACGATCACATTTCAGAATATGTTTTCACATACTCATTGACAAACGCTGATATTGAGTATCGTGATTTGATTCCACAAGGCACAGCGACACTCTCGGGGTCATCGGCTGCGAGCCTGTATGTTGGAAACTCCGCCATCGAATCAGCGGTATTGAATACATCTGTTGAGGTTTTCCAATCTCGCACAGCTGCTGGCAATGCTGTCGATGGCGTTGATTTTCAGGTGACTCCTTATCGCATGGGTCGGCAACTGGTGCAGAGGGTCAGCTCATTGCTTGCACCTTATGTTGACACCGACACAATCTGTCAATGACCGCATCAAGCGTCGCTGTTAATGTCCGAGGGGCATTGAAAACAGCTCTGTCATCTGTCACAGCATCTGTCTATGACTCAGTGCCTGAAACTGGAATCCCACCATTCGCAGCAATTGTGCCTGGAGCTCCATATTTTGAAGTGACCAACATTGGCACATCATCAATTAAATTTAAGATCAATTTACAGGTCACAGCAGCTGTTGCCTATTTCGACAACTCAGCTTCGCTGGACAACCTGGAAAAACTCATCATCAGCATTCTGACGGCATTGCCTTCAGGTTACATACTCGGAGCAGTCGATGCGCCTGGGACTCTCGATTTGGGAGCTTCAAAAGTATTGGCAGCGAATATCAATCTGAGCATGTATTACACACAAACAAACTAAGGAGCAAAAGTGGCAACGACAATCATCACAGGTCGCGATCTCACATTGACGATTGCGTCCACCGCTTATGATGCCCAGGCAACATCAGCGACATTAACAAATGATCACACCATCGAGACTTATCAAACACTAGATGGTCGTGCTTATAAGGCGATCGACGACAACTGGACATTTGCTGTTGAGATGCTTGCAGACTGGGGAGCTTCAGGCTCACTATGCGAGGCATTATGGACAGCATGCGAGACAGCACCAAACACAACCCTGGCAGTATCATTGACAGCAGCAACTGGCGCAGTTTTTGCATTCAATGTGATGCCTGTGTTTCCATCAGTAGGTGGCACAGCACCTGATGCACAAACAGTCAGTTTGTCATTCCAGGTTGTAGGAACACCAACAGAAACATTCAGCTAAGAGAGAGAATCGGGAGCAAATAAATGAAGCTAAAACTAAACATCGAAATCGAACACACTGACGGGCAGTCCCACACATACGAGGTGGGATTGCCTGAATGGACAAAGTGGGAACGCAAAACTGGGAAATCAGTTTATGCAATCGACAGCATCAAAGCGATGCAACAGTCAGATTTTCTCATGTTGGCACATTTTGGCTATGTGAAGCAATCAGCTGGCAAGCCAACGAAACCATTTGAAGTGTGGGAGCTGACAATTGAAGCAATCAAGATTGTGCCTATTGACGACCCAAAAGCCACGCCGCAGGAAGTCTCAATCGAGCAATCATAAACATTGCAATTGCCACTGGCATTCCGATGCAGTATTGGACAGATTTTGATGACTTGGAAACTGCGGCAGAAATACTGAGGGACAGGAATGGCAAGTAAGCAAGGGGTCATTGCGATCACTGTCGATCCTGTTGAGTTAAAAGATTTATTCAAAACATTGAGCCTGCTGCCTAAAGAATCACAAGATGAAATCCGAACACAGGCGCAGGCAATGTCAAAGAAACTTGCAGGCGAAATCATGGTCTCAGGTTTAACATCACCAACGCCACAAGCTCGCTTGGTTGTTGAATCGATTGTCACACCCAGGGATCGATTGGTTCGTGTTGACATCGGTGGATCAAAAAAAGTCGGTCGCAAATATGGTGGGACTCCAACAAAAGGCGGCAAGCTAGTCAAACAAAATGCTGCACCTGCTGGCGCATTGCTGTGGGGTTCAGAATTTGGATCTGAGGGCGGTGTTGACTCACTTGGTCGCAAATACACACGCAGATTCAAACTCGGTCGCAATAAGCGTGGCTATTGGATAAATCCAGCAGTAGATGCGAACATTGCAGACATCGCTGAGAAGTATTCAAAACTCATTCAGGATACGATCGACAAATTGAAATTGGGGGGTCAGTAAATGGCTGGGATTCCAAAAGTCAAGATTACATTTGACGCTGATCTCGATGAGTTAAAAAAGGGAACGAAACAAGCTGAGGCTGAGGTCGAGGGTTTCTCGGATAAGGTCGCCAAATTTGGCAAAGCTGCCGCAGCTGCATTTGCTGTTGCAGGTATAGCTGCCACAAAGTTTGCAATTGATGCAGTAAAGAATGCCGCAGCTGATGATGCTGCACAAAGAAAATTGATCGAGACAATTAAAGCCAGCACAAACGCCACAGCTGAACAAACCGCTGCTGTCGCTGATTACATTGACAAAACATCGATTGCCATTGGCGTCACTGATGATGAATTGCGTCCATCGCTGTCCAGGTTGATTCGTTCGACAAATGATGTCGAGAAGGCACAGGAATTGCTCAACCTTGCCCTAGACATAAGTGCGGCGACGGGCAAGCCGCTTGCTGATGTGTCAAATGCGTTAGGCAAAGCATACGACGGGAACAGCGCATCACTTGGTCGCTTAGGTTTGGGCTTAGACGCCGCAACATTAAAGGCTGGCAATTTCGATACCATTCAAAATGAGCTGACAAAAACATTTGGCAATTTTGCTGAGAATGAAGCTGCATCAGCTGAAAAGATTTGGGTCAGACTTGGCATTTTATTTGATGAAGCAAAAGAAACATTGGGAGCAAAGCTCTTGCCTGTGTTTGTTAAGGTAGGCGATTTCTTATTGCGTAATTTCAACCCAGCATTGGAATTGATTGCAAAACTATTCAAGCCAATCACCGATGCTGTTATGCGTAACAAAGAGACATTCACAGAATTTGGCGACATTATCAAAACCTATGTTGCACCTGTGCTGACAACTGTGCTTGGTGGAGCATTGTCATTGGTTGCCAAAATCGCAGGGGGTGTGATTGATATTGTTGCAAAGGTAATCAGTGCGATCAATTCATTGGTCAATGGTGCAATCGATGGCATCAATGCGATCATTCGTGTCTACAACAAAGTCAACTTGGGATTGCCTGACATCGGTTTGATCACAGCTCCAACTCTGAGCATGCCATCAGTGACAGGCGCATCGGTTTCAGCTTCATTGCCTTCGACAAGTTATACACCTTCAACAGTTTCAGCTCCCAGCTCATCAGCTGGCAAATCATCAGCCACAGCAGCTGTCTCATCAGCTGGCATCACCTACGGGGCAACTGCAACCACAGCTGAAGCATTGCGATCAGGAATCCTGCCAACTCCAGGGGTCGTCAACAACATCACTGTCAATGGAGCAATCGATGCAGAATCCACAGCTCGACAGATTGTTGATGTATTAAACCAATCTACTTACAGGGGGACTCTAGGCTCTAGCAGATTTGTTGCAATGCAATGAGTATTTGGACGCCTGATTGGCGCATTCAAATCAATGGGGTTGAATATACGAGCGTGACGCTTGCCAACCTGGTCATTTCATCAGGTCGTCGAGATATTTATTCACAGCCTGCTGCTGGGTATTGCAATGTGGAATTGATCAACACAGATGGATCAACCATTGACATTGACATCAATGACGGATTGACAATCGAAGTCAAAAACTCTGCTGGCAATTATGTGGCAATTTTTGGTGGATTCATTACCGATGTTGAGGTGTCTATTCGTGGAGCTGGCAGCATTGGCATCAGCCAATCAATCAAGCTGATTGCACTTGGAGCATTGGCACGACTACCACGCATTTTGACCAATGGTGTTTTGACAGCTGATTTTGATGGGGATCAGATTTACACAATTCTTAATGCTGTCTTGGCAGGCACTTGGAATGATGTGTCAGCTTCATTGACTTGGGCAGCTTATGATCCAACAGTCACCTGGGCAAATGCTGAATCAGGATCATTGGGTGAGATTGATCGTCCAGGCAATTACGAGCTTGAAAATCGCAGCTCATCACGAACAGATGTTTATTCATTGGTTTCAGCTCTTGCAACATCAGGGCTTGGATATATTTATGAGGATTCATCAGGTCGCATTGGATACGCAGATTCAACTCATCGGGCTCAATACCTTGCCACAAATGGGTATGTTGAAGTTTCAGCAAATGACGCATTGGCAGCTGGAATCAAAACAACCACCCGAGCAGGTGACATCAGAAACAGCGTCACAATCAAATATGGCAACAACTCGGCAAGTGAGGTCAGCGACAGCGATTCAGATTCCATCAAGCAATACGGATCAGCTGCTCAGATCATCACAACAACCTTGAAACATACAGCTGACGCAACAAGTCAAGCTGCATTCTATTTGACCCTAAGAGCTAACCCACAGGCGATTTTTGATTCAATTACATTCCAAATTGCCAACAGCGAAATCAGTGACGCAGATCGAGATGCCCTGATTGGTGTTTTCATGGGCATGCCAATGCAGATCAGCGATCTACCGACAAACATGGATTTGGGTGTTTTCCAGGGATTCGTTGAAGGTTGGACAATTTCAGCTGGCGTCAAATCAATGGCAATCAATTTGATCTTGTCACCTGTGGCATTCAGCGAGCAGGCAATGCGCTGGAATGATGTTGGTGTCGCAGAGACATGGAACACCCTATCTGCCACACTTACCTGGCAAGAGGCATTGATCGTCGTTTAAGGAGCATACATGGCAACGACAACCACAAATTTTGGCTGGGACATTCCGCAATCGACCGACCTGGTCAAAGATGGCGCAACAGCTATTGCAACACTTGGACAAGATATTGACACAGCATTGGTTGACCTTAAAGGTGGCACAACTGGACAGGTGCTGACAAAAAATTCAGGCACTGATCTTGATTTTGTTTGGGCGACAACTTATGACAGCGAATTGTCAATCAACGCACAAACTGGCACGACCTACACATTCGTATTGACTGATGGCAATGACACACTTGTCACAGCTTCAAATGCATCAGCTCAGACATACACAATTCCACCAAATTCATCAGTGGCATTCCCAACAGGCACAGTGCTGAATCTGATTGCGATTGGTGCAGGTGCAGTTTCATTTGCTCAGGGTTCAGGTGTGACAATTGCATCAACAGGTGCAACAGCTACTGCTCCAACGCTACGGGTTCAATACTCAGCTGCAAGCGCAATCAAGGTTGCAACAAACACCTGGTATGTGGTCGGGGACATAATCTGACATGAGCCCAATTCTCGGGATCATTGCATCATCAAAATCAATTGCTGCTGGCGATTTTGAATCAATTGCGACTGTGACTGTTGGTTCAACTGCGCAATCAACCATCGAATTTACATCAATCCCATCGACTTACAAACATTTGCAAATTCGAGGCATCATGCGATTTTCGGGCAATGATAGCGGTTTTGGATTGTGGTTCAACAACGACACAACATCGAGCAATTATTATTCACACAATTTGGCAACGAGCGGAACATCGACACCATACACACAACAAATGGCTGAATCATTCATTGCCTGGTCAGCACCAAATAATGGAACGACGGCAAATGTTTTCATGGGCATGGTGATTGATGTTTTGGATTACACATCATCGACAAAATATAAAACTGTGAAAAATCTTTATGGATTTGATGCCAATGGGTCAGGTAGATGTTTATTTTCATCAGAATTGTGGAAAAATACAAATGCAATCACATCGTTAAAATTTGACGCTAGAGTTCAAGGCTCAACATCTGATTTTGGTCAATATAGTAGTTTTGCTCTTTATGGAATAAAGGACTAACATGGCAGCAACTTACCAACCAATTTCAACAACAACACTTGGCAGCTCGCAGTCGAGTGTCACATTCAACACATTGGGAACATACACAGACATTGTCATGTCAATCAATGCTGGTGAATCTGTGGGTGAATATCTCAAATTGACATTTAATTCTGACACTGGCAGCAATTACAGCCGGACATTTATGTATGGAACGGGTAGCAGCGCAGTTTCCTCACGAGCTTCAAATGCAACATCTATTTTTTTGAATTGTGGAACAACATCTGCAAATGGTGCGATTTTGGTGCATTTGCAAAATTACCGAAACACCAACATTTACAAAACTGTAATTGCACGAAATGCAATGGCTGGCTCATTAACCATGCAGAATGTTGGTTTATGGCGCAACACTGATGCTATAACATCAATCACTCTGACAGGTGGCGATGCAAACATTCTTGCAGGATCAACATTTACAATCTACGGAATACAGGCGGCATGATGGCGACTTTCAAATTGATCGATAGAGCAACATTGTCAACAACCGCCAATTACATTGAATTCACATCTATTCCGGACACTTACACTGATTTGATTTTGTTGAGTTCTTTAAGGAGTAATCGATCAGCTGTGAATGATCAAGGGGATATTCAATTGAACGGAACATCAATCACAGGCAAAACATTGCAAGGTGATGGATCAAATCCAGGCTCTGAAGCTGATGCGTATTTGCGACCACCAGCTGGAAATGCCACCTCATCTGTTTTCAGCAATGATTCAATTTACATTTCAAATTATGCTCTGTCGAGTCAATATAAATCGGTTTCTGTTCATGGAACAATGGAAAACAGTTCGAGTGGCTCATACCTTTACCAATGCGCAGGTATTTATTCATCAAATGCAGCTGTGACAAGTGTTCGAATTTCATGTGTCAATGCTTCATGGGTTTCAGGATCGAGCGTTTATTTATACGGAATAAAAAAGAGCTAAGGAGCAAAAATGGATCGTCCAACCAAACTCGTGATCAATTGCGAGACAAAACAACAAGAGGTCATTGAGCTAACTGATGACGAGATTGCACAGCTTGAAGCTGATCGAGCAATTGCTCAGGCTGCACAGGCAGAGCGTGAAGCTGCTGAAGCTGCAAAACTAGCTGCAAAGCAATCTGCAATGGATAAGCTGACAGCTCTCGGGCTAACAGCGGACGAAGTGGCTGCATTGCTCCCATGAGCTTATATCCTGATGAGACAGCTGCAAGGGTGTTAGAGGTCGCCCTCGCTGAGGTCGGCTACACCGAGAAACCTGACAACCTGACAAAATATGGCGAATTTACAAAAGCCAACGGGTTGCCGTGGTGTGGCTCATTTTGCAATTGGGTATTTGACCAGGCAAAAGTCAAAATTCCATCGATGGTCGGCACAGCTCTTGGAGCTAACAAAATGAAAGACATTGGTCGCTGGGTTGAAAAACCTGAAATTGGCGATTTGGCATTTATGGATTTTCCACATGACGGGGTCGATCGCATCAGCCACATTGGAATTGTTGCAGCTGTGAAACCTGAATCGGTGATCACAATTGAAGGCAACACGAGTGGCACAGGTGATCAACGCAATGGCGGCATGGTTATGATCAAAGAGCGTAAATTTGGCAAGGGGCAACCTGTTGTTGGATTTGGGCGACCAAAGTTCAAAACATACACAGGCGCAATGCCTGCGGTTGAAGCTCCAAAACCTACTGTTAAGAAGGGCAAGAAATGACAAACATCAAAGCAATGGCAGCATCATGGGCTCGCAGTTTTCTCGCAGCTGCTGTGGCATTAGCCATGACAGGTGAGACAGACATCAAAATGCTCGCAAATGCAGGATTGGCAGCTGTTTTGCCCGTAATCCTTCGCTACTTAAACCCAAATGATCACGCATTTGGCGTCACAAAATAATTCAGCTAACTATCCGCTTGATTGGGCTGGGACTTACGCTCTCAGCCTTGTCAGGCTGTGGGTATGATGGCTGGGTCAGATACCCCTGCCAGCAATTCGAAAACTGGCAAGCACCTGAATGCAACCCACCGCAGTGCGAGGTCACAGGCACATGCACCGATGCAATACTGGGTCAAACAGTTAAGCGATAACCGACGCCCACGCAAACAAAGGCTCGATCCGCAGGATATTCATGCAAGGCTCATTTTAATAATTGGCGGCACATTAGCTGCAACATTCTTTTTGGTAACTGTTGGCACAGTTTATGCATTGATTTTCGTGACTCAACCGATTGGGGCTCAGGCTCCAAACGACGCAGCATTTATTGACCTACTCAAAACCCTCGCGATATTTCTGACAGGTTCACTTGGTGGCGTATTAGCTGGAAACGGATTGAAACCAAAACCTAAGGACACGCCCAAATCTGATCGGGATTCTTGACGATCTCAGTTCATCGCTTCACTATTAACCCAGGGAGCGAAACACAGTAACTCCCTGAATCGGGAGCAATAAAATGAATCTGATCATTTACATGGTCGCATCGATGACACTCGGGTGGTTCATCGGTTACAAAATAGGGTTTTACCAGGGCGAGGAATTGGGCTTCACTCGTGGCTGGCATAGGGGACTGAACACTGGTCGTCGCACATTCGAAGGCAAATTCTGATGCTTGACGGATACATCGATGTGGCTGAACGCCTTCAAAAGCTAAAGGAAACCTATCCTGAGGCAACACTGCAACCGCTTGATCCTGCTCGCCCTTATTTCATTGAGCAGATCGATGGCAAAACTTATGTTGTCTATGTAGCAGCTTGTTACAGAGACCCTCATGATGTTCGCCCTGGCGTTGGCGTAGCTTGGGAAATTGTGCCAGGCAAAGGATTGACCAATGGCTCAGAGCTGATGATTGCTGAAACATCTGCCTGGGGTCGAGCAATTGTGGCGACTATGCAGACAGCGACAAAACGCATTGCATCTCGTCAAGAGGTTCAAGCTGCAAAAACTCGTCAGGCATGGAGCGTTGAAGCCAACGAAGCCACATTTGAAGGGGTTTCAACAGCTGCTCAGGTGATTGCTGATGTCAAAGAGCGAATCGGTGCAGTCGAGATGCCCGAAGCTCCAACATGCAAGCATGGTCATCGCATTGAGCGATCAGGCACATCAGCCAAAACAAATCGAGAATATCTCGGATACGCATGCCCTGAGAAGGTCAAAGCTCGTCAATGCAATCCTGATGTGATTTGGTATAAGCAAATTGCAGGCAAGTGGGTCAACCCTGACAATGTCCAGGCTTCAGCTGATAAACAGCGCAGCATGGTCACTGAGATGTTACATGGTGAATCCTGATGGGTGAGATGCAGATTTTCAAGAATGGCAGATCGATCAAATTCAATGCTGATGACACAGTGACGATTGGCAAAGCATTTCAATGTGACAAATGCTCAACCTGGTATGACTCAGCTGATGGCATGATGCATTTTCGTGATGGTGAGTCAATTCTGTGGCTGTGCCATGTCTGCAATGTAGGTGGCGAATGATCAAAGTGATTTTGTCAGCTGATGAGGAAATCCTTGCACATCGCATTGGTTTGGCTCGTTCAGCTGCTGGATTCCATAAGTATGACAAGGCATATCAGAAAATGGGGTTTCATGACTCTGTGGCGAGAGATGCTGAAGCTGTTGGATCTGAGATGGCTGTCGCCAAATGGCTAGGCGTTAAAGACTTTATGCCTACTGTTGACAGCTTCAAACATACAGCTGATATTGGCAAGGGCATCGAGGTCAAATGGACAAAATGGCATGATGGTCACATGATCATCAAGCCATCAGATCGGGACTCTGACATCGCTGTGCTATGCGTTGGCACATCGCCTGAATACTTCATCAAGGGTTGGCTACCAATTAGCATGATGAAGCGAGCCCGTTACAAATCAACAAAAAACGAGTCATGGTGGGTTGCCCAGGAACATTTGCAACCGCCTGAGACATTCATGAGGTCGGTGCATGCTTCAGCTGCGCTGTGATTGTCGATGCTGTAAGAAAAAAACAAATCATGGCATTGTGCCGCTTGATGTTGGAATCGATTTCAATGTGGTGCAATGCTTGACCTGTGGCGTCGTAGGCGTTGCAGCTGTAATCGAAAGCGAAGCGATTGAGGTCGATGATGAATGACAAAGTGATCAACAGGTGTGGACAATGTGGGGCGTGGGTGTGGATTGCAACCCTATGTCGAGCATGCTCGTCTCAACAGGTGAGAAAATGACCTGTGGAAACTTGACAAGGTCGCTACGCTGTCAACGCTCGAAGCGAGCCGCTGTGGCGGATAGCTCGCTCGGGCGATTGCAGCTTATAGGGGCGGCTATTGTCATGATGGTATCGATGACCATTGCAGTCCCGTCATCTCATGCGGCTACGCCTTCGAAAGAGATTGAATCTTACAAAATATATGCTCACATGAAATTGATGGATACAAAAGAATTTCTGTGTTTGCATACATTATGGACAAGAGAATCAAACTGGAATCCAAAGGCAAAGAATGGTTCACATTATGGAATCCCTCAGTTAAAGAATAAAGCTGTGAGCAAAATGAATGGGTTTGGTCAAGTAGATGCAGGGCTCAAATACATTGCCCATCGGTATTCGTTGCCATGTAATGCATTGGCTCATTGGAATAACAAGAAACAAACAACAGGTGCAGGTTGGTATTGAAATGACGCTACACTCACAGCGTAAGAGCAACAGCTCTCATTGGAAAAAGATTCGATTGATGATCTTGAATCGAGACAATTACACATGTCAATGGTGTGGAGCATGGGGCAATACAGCTGACCACATACTTCCTGTATCGAAAGGTGGGACTGATGATCTTGAAAACTTGGTTTGTGCATGCAAGAAATGCAATTACAGTCGCCAGGACAAAATGATTTCTGAAATGGGGGC
>JACCDQ010017586.1_pt1 | contig 15204 bp, 14 predicted proteins | sample 7446031 | NCBI WGS metagenome assembly JACCDQ01 (sample SAMN15323442, study PRJNA562643) | freshwater metagenome | isolation source: river surface water | place: USA:Blue River Watershed | collected 2017-08-17
CCGTTGTCCAGCACCACGGTCTTGCCTGCCGCATCCACGCGGCTCACTTTGGCCTTGACCTGCGTGATGCGCAGGTCGTCAAAGTGCGAGGGCGTTTTGCGCAGGTAAGTGCCGCGCTCGTCGATGTTGCCAATCAGCAGATAGGGAATGGCCATGCGCGAATACGGCGCATCGGGCTCGTCGCCAATCAAGGTGATGGTGTCGGCAGGGGCGTGTTTGCGGAGGGTCTCGGCGGCGATGACGCCTGCGGGGCCTGCGCCCAGGATGACGTGATGGGTCATGAATCAGATTCCAGAAACAGGCAGCGGCCCGCAGGCCGCCTGGATTCCTGTAGAAGCCCCCTCGCACTGAACACTTCGCGAGCGAGGGGGTCGCTCCTACAGGGGCAAGATCACAGCCCCAGACGTTCGCGGGTGGCTGATGTGGGGCGACCTTCGCCGTCCCAGCCGCGTGCGTCGTAGTACTTGGGCAGCATCTCGTTCAACTTGCTGACCATGCCTTTGCCGGGGCCGGTTTGGGCGGCTTCGGTCATCAGGCGCTTGGGCAGGTTGTCGTCGGCTTTGGTGAAGCCTGCGGCGTTGTTGAACTCGCGTTCCATGTTCCAGATGCGCTCGCCAATGTGGGCCAGGTGCTCCATGGTGAACTCTTCGCCGCAAGCGGCTTGCACCTGAGGGGCCACGTCGGCCAGGGTCCAGGCGAAGCTGGTGAAGATGCAGATACCAGCCGAGTCAAACGCAGCCGTCGCGTCCTGGAAGGCTTTGACCAGCTCGGGCTTGCCTTCGTGCTCGGTCGGCTCGGTCTTGACCGGGATGCCCAACACTTCGGAAGCGATGGTGTAGCCGCGCAGGTGGCAGGCACCGCGGTTGGACGTGGCATACGCCAGGCCAATGCCCTGGATCACGCGGCCGTCATACGCCGGGAACTCCTGGCCCTTAACGCTCATGGACAAATCAGGGTGGCCGTATTTGGCGGTCAGGCGCTTGGAGCCGAGGCCAATCTCCTTGCCAAAACCCACGCCCTTGGCGGTCATGTCGGCAAATTCACACAAGGCTTCAGCCGAACCAAACGGCGCTTCCACACCAATTTGTTCTTTGGTGAGCACGCCCATTTCATACAGCTCCATCACGGCACCGATGGTGGCACCGAAGCTGATCGGATCGAAGCCTTCTTCGTTGCACACCATGTTGGCGTATTGCAGCGCTTCGAGGTCTTTCACGCCGTTGGCAGCGCCCAAAGCCCAGGCCGCTTCGTATTCGAGGCCGCCCGATGCGCCCCAGTATTCAGGCTTGTTTTTGACCGAGAAATGGCCTTCGTCCATCTTGCTGATGCGACCGCAGGCGATGGTGCAACCAAAGCAGGCCTGGTTGGTCACCAGGTGCTTTTTGCCGTCGGTTTCGCGGGGCGTCGCCATGGCTTCAGCAGAGATGTCTTTAGCGCTCTCAAACTGCACATCGCGGTGGTTGCGGGTGGGCAAGGCACCGACTTCGTTGATCACGTTCATCAGCACCTGGGTGCCGTAAGCGGGCAAGCCCTGGCCGGTGACGGCGTTATCGGCCAGCACCTTTTTGGCGGCCTTGGCCGCAGCCATGAAGGCCTTGGGGTTTTGCACATTGCCCACGCCCTTGGTGCCGCGCACGGCAATGGCCTTGAGGTTCTTGCTGCCCATCACGGTGCCCACGCCCGAGCGGCCGGCCGCACGGTGCAGGTCGTTGACCACAGCGGCATAGAGCACGCCGTTTTCACCGGCCTTGCCGATGCTCGACACGCGCAGCAGCGGGTCTTGCAAGCTGGACTTGAGGATTTCTTCGGTCTTCCAGACGCTCTGGCCCCACAGGTGACCTGCATCGCGCAGCTCGGCCACGTCGTCGTTGATGTAGAGGTACACCGGCTTGGCCGATGCGCCTTCAAAAATGACCATGTCCCAACCGGCCATCTTCAGCTCGGCACCCCAGTAGCCGCCCGAGTTGGAGCAGGCAATGGCGCCAGTCAGCGGGCCTTTGGTGATGACGGTGTAGCGGCCGCCGGTGGAGGCCATGGTGCCGGTCAGCGGGCCGGTGGCCCAAATGATTTTGTTGTCGGCCGACAGCGGATCGACTTTGGGGTCCACTTCGCTGATCAGGTATTTGCTGCCCAGACCGCGTGAACCCAGATAGGCCTTGGCCCATTCCATGTTCAGCGGTTCGGATGTGACGGTGCCAGCCGTGAGGTTGACGCGGAGGATTTTTCCAGCCCAAGACATGTGTGTGCTCCTTCAATGGGTTGGGGGATCAGGCGGCGCTAGGCTGGTTGCCCAGCTTGTCGGCCCACTGTTTCATTTTGTCGATGCCGGTCCAGTTGGCGTCCACAAAGGTGATGGCGCCGGTCGGGCAGGCGTCGGCGCAGGCCGGGTCGCCACCGCACAGGTCGCACTTTTGAACCTTGCCGGTTTCCTGCACGTAGTTGATCGTGCCGAACGGGCAGGCAATGGTGCAGACCTTGCAGCCCACACAGGTCGATTCGTTGACCACTTTGGCACCCGTGGCTTTGTCCACGGTGATGGCTTCCACAGGGCAGGCATGCAGGCACCAGGCTTCGTCGCACTGGGTGCAGGTGTAAGGCACTTTTTTGCCCGTGTGGTGAAAGTCAAACACCTTGATGCGCGACTTGGCGGTGGCGTATGTGCCGTAGTTCTCGAAAGAACAGGCCATTTCGCACTGCAAGCAGCCGGTACATTTGTCCGGATTGATGTGCAGGACTTTCTGCATGGTGGGGTCTCCTGTGGGGTGGCGAGCTGTTCAAGCCCGCGCTTATGAATCAGAATGCATAGGCATTGTTGTTGCCTGCGCGACCCGTCCTGACTCGTATTAACCCTAGGATTCGCAGGCTTGACCTCATAAATTCTCAGCTTGAGACACATCTGCCATGCCATTGCCCAGCCCGACCAGTGAACGTCTGATGCGCATCGATCAAGCCCGTGACCTCGTGTTTCAAGGGCGCAGCACCGGCATGCAGTCAGGTGTTTCGCCATGGATTGCGCAATCCTGGCAACGCTGTCTCGACATGGGCTTGCAACCAGGACAGGCCGTGGGCTTTGATGCCGTGTCCACTCAGCACATGCGGCGTGTGCAGGAAGCCAGCCGCCCCTTGGTCCAGGCCGCACAGCCTGTGCTGGTCGAGCTGGCCCGCACGATCGCCGACATCCGGTATTTCGCCATCCTGACCAACGCACAAGGCATCGTGGTGGACGTGCACGGCCCCGTGGACCGTCACGACAAACGCGCCGATGTGATCGCACGTGTGGGCGTGGACTTGTCAGAAAAAGCAGTGGGCACAACCGCCATCAGTGCCGCACTGACCGAGCTGCAACCCGTGTGGCTGCACCGTGGCGAGCATTTCTTCCAGGACACCAGTGCTTACAGCTGTGCGGGTGCGCCCGTTTTCGGCCCCGATGGCCTGTGCGCAGGCATGCTGGATTTGACCGGTATCGAAACCATGGAGCGGCCGGCCCTCAAGCACCTGGTGCGGCGCTCGGCACGCAGCATCGAAAACAGCTGGCTGCTGTCCACCACGCATGCGCTGGTGCTGCGCCTGAACTGGCCTGGCAATCAACCCGGTGACGACAGCGATGGCTTGGTGACCCTGGACGAAGACGGGTACATCACCGGCGCCAACCCGGCCGCGCGCCAAATGCTGTCGCTGGAGTCCCGCGCCGCGGGCGAAACCCTGCACGCCAGCGATGTGTTTGCCGCCCCTTGGGAAAACTTGTTCGATGCCGCCGCACGCAGCGCAGCAGCCAAAGAATTGCCACTGTGGTCAGGGCTGAAACTGCACATCCAGGCCCAGGTCTGCGGCAGCCGTGTGCCACCTCAAACCAGCCTGACGCCCAGCCACAAACCGCTCAAAGACATCCAAACCGACATGATTCGAAAAGCGGTACAGCAAGCACGCGGCAACGTCGCCGAAGCTGCCCGGGCTTTGGGCATAAGCCGGGCCACCGTCTACCGCAAGCTCAGTGCCCCCCGGCACTGAGCGTCTTATTTGCCCGCGTTCGGGAAAAACAGCTGCTCGCCGCCGATTTTGTAATCGGCAATCACGCCCTGCCCTGCGGCCGAGGTGATCCAGTCCACAAACTTCTGCGCATCGGCCTGTTTGACATGCGCATGCTTGGCGGGGTTGACCACCATCACGCCGTACTGGTTGAACAGGCGGTTGTCACCCTCCACCAGAATGGCCAGATCGGCGCGGTTCTTGAAGTTGAGCCAGGTGGCGCGGTCGGCCAGCACATAAGCGCCTGAAGAGGCCGCGATGTTCAAAGCCGGGCCCATGCCGCAACCACACTCCTTGTAGCCGCTGCCTTTTTGATCTGACAAATTGGCCGTTTTCCAGAAGCGCAACTCGGCCGCATGCGTGCCGCTCTTGTCACCGCGCGAGACAAAGGCCGCGTTGCCTGCCGACAATTTGGCCAAAGCCGCCACGATGTCTTTGCCCTTGGCTCCTGCCGGGTCGGCCTTGGGGCCGATCAGCACAAAGTCGTTGTACATCACGGGCAAACGCTTGAGGCCAAAGCCATCGGCCACAAACTTTTCCTCAGCAGCCTGGTCATGCACAAACACCACATCGGCATCGCCGCGACGCGCCATGTCCAGCGCCTGGCCGGTGCCCAACGCCACCACTTTCACGTCCAGCCCGCTGGCCTTTTTGAAGGCGGGCAACAGGTGCGCAAACAAACCCGATTGCTCGGTCGATGTGGTGGAGGACATCACGATCGATTGGGCTTGCGCCCAGACCGAGGTGGTAGCCAAAACCGCACACACCAGGGCGCGGCGGGTCATTGAAAGTGGAAAGGTCATGAAAGTTCTCCTTGAACAAAAGCATGGGCTGCAGGACTGCGTGCGGACAGTTCGGCGGCATTGAAAAATGTTTCAACAGGCAAGTCGGCTTCGATGCGACCGGCTTCGATGTAAATGACGCGGCTGGCCAAGCGCTTGACCTGACCGAGGTTGTGGCTGGCCCAGATCAGGGTCATGCGGGATGAAGCCCCGGCCGTGAACTCGGCGATCAAGTTTTCCACTTCGCGCTTGGCATGCGGGTCCAGGCTGGCGGTGGGCTCGTCAAGCAACAAGACATCGGGCTGCCGCGCCCAGGCCCTTGCCAAAGCCAGGCGCTGCTGCTGACCACCCGACAATTGGCGGCCATTTTGGGAGGCCACGGCCGTCAGGCCCACGCGCTGCAAAGCACTCACCGCGCGTGCCTTGGCCTGCGCCCACGACAGGCCCAGACTACGATCGAGCCAAAGACCCAGCGCCACATTGTTCAGCGCCGAAGTACGCAAGACATGCGGCTTTTGAAACAGCATGGCCTGGCGCGAAGTGGGGTGCCGACGCCTTTGCCCTTGCTGCACCGGCAAGAGCCCATGCAAGGTGCGCAGCAAAGTGCTCTTGCCCGAGCCATTCGAACCAACAAGGGCCACGCGCTCACCCGGCTGGATCTGCACATTCAACTGCTGCAGCACAGGGCTGGAGCCCAACTGCACACAGACGCCTTCCAGTTGCACCACCGCTTGCATCGTGTTCATGCAACCCACCCTTTGGGCGCATCCACCGCATGGCCTTGCCGGCGCTCGGCCCATCGGCGCAAGCCTGCAACGGTCAAATTCAACAACAGCACCACGGCCAACAACATCAAGCCCAGGCCCAGGGCCAGGGGCAAGTCGCCTTTGCTGGTCTCCAAAGCAATCGCCGTGGTCATGACGCGGGTGAAGCCATCGATGTTGCCGCCCACGATCATCACCGCACCCACCTCGGAAATGGCACGCCCAAATGCTGCCACGCCAATGGTCAGCAAGGCATAGCGCTCGTCCCAGGCCAACAGCACGCCGCGCACCCAAGGGCCCGCACCCAGCGAAGCCCATTGCTCGCCATGCTGGCGTTCAACATCTTCCACCACCTGACGGGTCAAGGCCGTGACCACCGGGACCACCAGAATGACCTGCGCCAACACCATGGCCTTGAAACTGAACAGCCATCCCAGGAAACCCAAGGGGCCGGTTCGAGACAGCAGCAAATACACCACCAGCCCCACCACCACCGAAGGCAGCGCCAGCAAGGTGTTGAGGACCAGCAGCACCGCACCCCGGGCAGCAAAACGCGTCACAGCCAGCCAAGCCCCCAGCAACACGCCCAAGACATAGGCCAACAAACAGGCCGTGGCACTGACGGCCAAAGACCGCCCCACCACCGCCCATAAGGCGGGATCCAGCGAAACAATGAGGTCAAGCGCCGTCAAGACGCTGTCGGTGAAGGTGTTCATACAGCAGCCTTTGATCCTATCGAAGCCCAGAGGCTGTCCAGCTAAGGGATGTCCGTTATGAATTCATTTGCATAGGGATGACGATCCTGCGCGTGATCCGGCTCGATGGGCTTAGGGCACACTATCGCCGTGCGACACATTGACCTCTCATACAGCTGGAGCCCCAAGGCCAGCCCGGCATCACGACCAGACGCGACCTCCCCTTTGCGCAACCCTTTGATGGATTTGCTGCAGGCTGTGCGCAGCGCAGGCTCGATTTCAGCGGCCGCCAAAACCATGGGCCTGTCCTACCGCCACGTTTGGGGCGAGCTCAAGCGTTGGGAAGAAGTGCTGAGTCAGCCCCTCATCGTTTGGGAAAAGGGCCAGGCTGCTCGATTGACCGAATTTGCCGACAAACTCTTGTGGGCCGAACGACAGGCACAAGCCAGGCTGACGCCACAAATCAACGCCCTGCAAGCGGAGCTGGAAAAAACCTTTGCGGTGGCCTTTGATCCCGACAGCCATTTGCTGACGATGTACGCCAGTCACGACGACGGCCTGATCAGCCTGCAAAACCACTGCGCAAGGCAGTCCCTGCACCTGGACATGCGCTTTTGCGGCAGTGTCGACGCGATCCGGGCGCTCAACGAAGGGCGTTGCATGGTTGCTGGCTTTCATGCCCCGGTGAACCCCGACGCCGACTCACTGGTCGCACGCACTTACCGCCCATTGCTCAAAAGAGGACAACACAAACTGATCAGCTTCGCCAGACGCGATCAGGGCCTGATGGTGCGTCCGGGCAACCCCCTGCAGATCAAGTCGTGGAATGACCTGCTCCGTGAGGATGTCCGCATCGTCAACCGCACACTGGGCACCGGCACCCGATTGCTGCTGGACCAATGGCTGCAAAGCAACGACCTGTCGGGCTCAGACATCCGTGGCTACGAGCACGAAGAAAGCTCTCACGCCAGCGTGGCCGCCTGCGTCGCAGGCGGTCGAGCAGATGTCGGGCTGGGCATCGCTTCTGCCGCACACACACAAAACCTGGATTTTGTTCCCCTGACTCAGGAAGACTACTGGCTGGTTTGTCTCAAAAGTGCACTGGATACCCCTCCCATTGCCCAGCTGCTGTCGGTGCTGGCGTCACAGCCATGGCAACAGCGAATCAGCCAGCTGCCTGGCTACCAGACGCTGCCAGATTGTGGGCAAATTCAATCCTTGAAATTGCGGCTGCCTTGGTGGAATTGATGTCAGCAGGCCGGGCGTACGCAAAACCACGTAGAAAGCCCGCGCAACACCTCAAAATTGAGAAGATTTAAATCCAAGCTGAGTAAATATCAGGGCCCTTGCGCGAAAGTGACGGACCATCATGGTTAATATTGGAGAGTTTTGCCGAGCTGACGCGCTGGGCCGAGGCATCCTGCCTTTTTCTCTTGCTTGATTTGGAGACAAATTTGTCGACATTGCTTAAATTTGCCTTTGGCATCGACTGGCTCAACGACCGCCTGAGTCGTTTGGCCACCTGGACAGTCTTGCTGGCCGCCCTCATCAGCGCTGGCAACGCTTTCGTGCGTTACGGCCTGGACTGGAGTTCCAACAGCTTGCTGGAAATTCAGTGGTACCTGTTTGCCTACATGGTCATGATCGGTGCGCCTTATGTCCTCAAGGTCAACGAGCACGTGCGCGTCGACCTGGTCTACGGCAAGCTCACCGGCAACCGGCCCGTCTATGTGGACATCTTCGGTCTGGTGTGCTTTTTGATGCCTGTCATGGGCTTCCTGGCCTGGATTTCTTTCCCCTATTTCTGGAACACCTTCGTTTCAGGCGAAGTCAGCAGCAACGCCGGTGGCCTGATCCGCTGGCCCGTCACCTTAGCCATGCCCCTGGGCTTTGCCATGGTCTGGCTGCAAGGTCTTGCCGAGCTGATCAAACGCGTGGCTTTCCTCAAGGGTGAATACGCCATGGACACACACTACGAAAAACCACTGCAGTGAGCGGTCACGCCACAACTGCTCTCTGTCTCGCTGCAAGGAATTAAAAAATGCAAATGGAAAACTTTGCGCCCATCATGTTTGTGGGCTTGGTCTTCGTGATGCTGATCGGCTTCCCGGTGGCCTTCTCTTTGGCCGCTCTGGGCCTGGCCAGCGGCTTTTTCGCCATCGAAATGGGCTGGTTCCCACAAGCCTTTCTGGGCAACTTGCCCATCTCGATCTTCTCGATCCTGAACAACGACCTGTTGCTGGCCATTCCCTTCTTCACTTTCATGGGCACGATCCTTGAAAAGTGTGGCTTGGCCGAAGACATGCTCGACTCCATGGGCCAATTGTTTGGCCCCGTCAAAGGCGGTCTGGGTTACTCGGTCATCATCGTGGGCTTCATTTTAGGCGCCATCACGGGTACTGTGGCAGGACAGGTCATCGCGATGGCACTGATTTCCCTGCCTGTGATGCTGCGTTACGGCTACAACACCCGTTACGCCACTGGCGTGCTGGCGGCATCCGGCACCATCACCCAACTGGTGCCACCTTCGCTGGTGCTGGTGGTGCTGGCTGACCAACTGGGTCGCCCCGTGGGTGACATGTACAAGGGCGCATGGGGGCCATCCCTCATGCAGATCGCCATGTTCGCGATCTACACCTACGCGCTGGGTGTATTCAAACCGCATTACGTGCCTGGCGTGCCCAAAGAAGCGCGCACCCTGAACGGCTGGCCGCTGTGGCGCAAGTGCCTCAAAGGTATCATTCCTTCGGCCGTGCTGATTTTCACCGTGCTCGGCTCCATGGGCGGCTTGCCCTTCCAGGACCGCGCCATTGCCACCCCCACCGAAGCCGGTGCCATGGGCGTGGTCGGTGCCTTGATCCTGGCGGCCATGCACAAACGGCTCAGCAAAGCCCTGCTGTGGGAAGCCATGCACAGCACCATGCGCCTGACGGCCATGGTGGTGTTCATCCTGATCGGCTCTCGCGTGTTCAGTCTGGTGTTCCAGGGCGTGGACGGTGCCAAATGGGTCGAGCACCTGCTGTCGGGTCTCCCCGGTGGTCAGGTAGGCTTCTTGATCGTGGTGAACATCTTCGTGTTCTTCCTGGCCTTCTTCCTGGACTTCTTCGAGATCGCCTTCATCATCGTGCCCATGCTGGCGCCTGTGGCCGACAAGATGGGCATTGACCTGATCTGGTTCGGTGTGCTGCTGTGCGTGAATCTGCAAACCAGCTTCATGCACCCGCCCTTCGGCTTCGCTTTGTTCTATTTGCGCGGCATTGCCGACACCATGTTCAAGGAAAAGCGGATCGCTGAGCCCATCAAGACCAACGACATTTACATGGGCTCCATCCCCTGGGTCATCATGCAAATCCTGCTGGTGGTGATCGTGATCTTTGTGCCGCAATCGGTGACTGCGTTCCTGGACAAAGTCGAAGTGGTGGACGTCAATTCGGTGGTACTGGAGGCCGCACCTGCCCCGGACGACGCACCAGCACCGGATGCCAATGCAGATAGACCAACGGCGGATGACCCCATGAAAGATCTGCCTGCGGCTGGCGACAAAAAGTAAGCCCCAACCCTGACCGGCACCTCGCTCATCTGATGACGAGGTGCTTTTTTATTTCTGACGTCCGCCTCACATGCCCTCAACACACCACGACACGCAAGGCGCTTCGCTGCCTTACCCCTACCAGCCGCCCGCGCAAACCATGAGCGCCCCGGCCTTTGGCCCGCTGTTCAAGGCACTGGCCTGGTTCATCTTGCTGGCTTTGTTGGTCTGGTTTTGGCGCCTGGAGCTTGAGTGGAACTCGCGCCAGGGCGCCTGGACTGCCGTGGTCTGGGGCATGATGGCGTTCATCGTCTGGCATATCCAGCGCAGCCGTATCATTCTGAGCCCAGAAGCCATCGAGCAAACCTGGATGTGGCACAGACGCGTGCCCCTCAAGGAACTCGCATTCGCCAAAGTCATGCGCATCCGTGGGTTGGAGCATCTGGTCGCTCCTCGCATCTATGTGCGCAACCTCGGTGGCACCTTCACTTTCTTCTACTGCCACGACCGCGCCCTGCTGGAAGAATTCACACGCCTGGCAAAAGCCCTGCAACAACACGAACAACGCATGTAAAAAAACCCGCCGGGCTTGCGCGCGGCGGGTTGATCGAAGCGACTGAAAAAATCAGAGCTTTTGCGCTTGCATGAAGCTGTCGAAACGGGCTTCACCGAAACGGAACCACCAGTTCTGGTCTGCACGGAACTTGGAGTAGTCAGCGTAGACCTTCTTCCAGTTGGGGTTCTTGTCGTTCAGCTCACTGTAAAGAGTCTGTGCGTGCTTGAAAGCCACGTCCATCATTTCCTTGGGGAAAGGCAGGACTTTGGTCTTCTGGGCAGCCAGCTGCTTGAGTGCGCCGGGGTTGACGGCGTCGTACTTGGCCTGGATGTCCACGTGAGCCATGGTCGAAGCAGCCTCGATGATGGCCTTGTTTTCTGGCGACAGGGCGTCGTAGGCTTTCTGATTGACCATCAAAGTCAACTGAGGACCACCTTCCCACCAGCCTGGGTAGTAGTAGAACGGCGCCACTTTGTTCAGACCCAGCTTCAGATCGTCGTGTGGGCCAATCCACTCAGCTGCATCGATCGTGCCTTTTTCCAGCGACTGGTAAATCTCACCAGCGGGAATGTTCTGAGGCACCACGCCCATGCGCTCGAGCACCTTGCCAGCGAAGCCACCGACGCGGAACTTCAGGCCCTTGAGGTCAGCAGAAGATTTGATCTCCTTGCGGAACCAGCCACCCATTTGCGTGCCGGTGTTGCCCAGCATGAAGTTGACGACGTTGTACTTGGCATAGTGCTCGCGCATCAGCTTCATGCCGTTGCCGTGAACCATCCAGGCGGTCATCTGGCGGCTGTTCAGGCCGAAAGGAATGGCGCAATCCAGGGCGAAAGTCTCGTCCTTGCCGAAGAAGTAGTAAGGCGCAGTGTGTGCGCATTCCACGGTGCCGTTCTGCACACCATCGAGCACGCCGAAAGCGGGCATCAGCTCGCCAGCAGCGTGGGTGGAGATTTCAAATTTACCGCCGCTCAGTTCCTTGACCTTCTTGGCAAAGAGTTCGGAACCACCAAACAAGGTATCCAGAGACTTGGGGAAGCTCGAAGCCAGGCGCCAGCGCACAGCGGCTTGAGCATGCACAGCAGGCGCGATGCCTGTGGCCAAAACGCCAGCGATACCGGCATTTTTCAGAATGGAACGACGATCCATGAACTAACTCCTTAGAAATTGAAAACATGCCTGAAACTTCCAAGCAAGGACATCGTGAGTCGCCACTATTGTAAAAACAAGTTCATATGAACCTGCACGGGTTTACCCTTTGAGCAACAGACACGCTGTTGATTTGATTTCACAAAGCGTGAAGCATATTCAAACAGGCCAGCGTTGGCGAATGGATGCTTGCATGCCTGCGGCATCCAGCCCTTGCGCCGCCAACAACTGGGCATGGTCACCGTGCTCGACGAACACATCGGGCAAACCCAAATGCAGCACAGGCCGCACCAGCCCCAGCTGCTGCAAGGCTTCGGCCACAGCGCTGCCTGCGCCACCCATGATGCAGCCTTCTTCCACCGTCACGATCTGGGCATGGTCCTGGGCCAGGCGCGCCAGCATCTCGGTGTCCAGCGGTTTGACCCAGCGCATGTTGACCACGGTGGCATTCAGGGCTTCAGCAGCCTTCAGGGCTGGCGCCAGCAAGGCCCCAAACACCAAGATGGCCACACCTTGACCCTGACGACGGATCTCGGCTTTGCCAAAAGGCAAAGGATTCAAATCGGCATCGGGCACAGCCCCCACACCCGCGCCACGCGGATAGCGCACCGCCACCGGGTGGTTTTGCGCATAGGCCGTGCTCAGCAGCTGGCGGCATTCGCGCTCGTCGGCCGGGCAAGCCAGGCTCATGTTGGGAATGCAGCGAATGAAAGCGATGTCGTACGCACCCGCATGGGTCGCGCCGTCGGCACCGACGAGGCCTGCGCGGTCGATCGCGAACACCACCGGCAGGTTTTGCAAAGCCACATCGTGGATCAGCTGGTCATAGGCGCGCTGCAAGAAAGTGGAGTAAATCGCCACCACTGGCTTGAGGCCCTCGCAGGCCATGCCCGCAGCGAAAGTCACCGCGTGCTGCTCGGCAATGCCCACGTCGTAATAACGATCGGGAAACCGGCGGTGGAATTCCACCATGCCCGAGCCCTCGCGCATGGCGGGGGTGATGCCCACCAAGCGCTTGTCTTGCTGCGCCATGTCGCACAGCCACTGACCAAAGACCTGGGTGAAGGTGGTTTTGGCCGGTGTGGTCGATGGCACCAAGCCAACCGCGGGGTCGAACTTGCCGGGGCCATGGTAGGCCACCGGATCGGCCTCGGCCAGCTTGTAGCCTTGGCCTTTTTTGGTCACCACATGCAAAAACTGCGGGCCGTCCAGGTGCTTGATGTTTTCCAGCGTCGGGATCAGCGACTCCAGATCGTGCCCATCGATGGGGCCGATGTAGTTGAAACCGAATTTTTCGAACAGCGTGGCGGGTACCACCATGCCCTTGGCATGCTCTTCGAGGCGCTTGGCCAGCTCAAACAAAGGCGGCGCATTCTTGAGCACGTTCTTGCCCACAGTCTTGGCGGCCGAATAAAAACGCCCACTCATCAGCTGCGCCAAGTACCGGTTCAAAGCCCCCACCGGCGGGCTGATCGACATGTCGTTGTCGTTCAAGATCACCAGCAGCTTGCAGTCTTCCACGCCTGCGTTGTTGAGCGCCTCAAAGGCCATGCCGGCGGTCATCGCGCCATCGCCGATCACCGCAATCGAGTGGCGCGATTCGCCCTTTTGGCGGGCTGCCAGGGCCATGCCCAAAGCCGCCGAAATGCTGGTCGACGAATGGCCCACGCCAAAGGTGTCGTATTCGCTCTCGTCGCGGCGCGGAAAGCCTGACAAACCGTTCAGCTGGCGCAAGCTGGGCATGCGCTCACGGCGACCCGTCAGGATTTTGTGCGGGTAGGTCTGATGCCCCACGTCCCAGACGATGCGGTCTTCGGGCGTGTTGAACACATAGTGCAAAGCCACCGTCAGCTCCACTGTGCCCAGGTTGGAGCTCAAGTGACCGCCGGTCTTGGAGACGTTGTCGAGCACACAGGCCCGCAACTCTTGCGCGAGGGCGGGCAAATCGGAGCGCGACATCTGGCGCAAATCGGCCGGTGACTGGATGGCGTGGAGGAATTCGGTCATGGCATCAATGGGTTCGCTGGACCACCATGTCGCACAGGCCGCGCAAAGCGGCCAGGCGTTCGGCGGGCAAGCCGGTATCTTGCAAAGCTTGTGCGGCCTGGGCCGCCAGCTGGTCGGCCAGGCGCTGCGCGGGCTCCAAGCCCATCAGCGCCACATAAGTGGGTTTGTCGGCAGCGGCGTCTTTGCCCGCCGTCTTGCCCAAGGTGGCCGAATCTGCCGTCACATCCAGAATGTCATCGACCACCTGGAAGGCCAGGCCCATGGCCTCGCCAAACTGCTGCAATGCCGACTGGATTGCGGGCGACACATCGCTGCCGCAGGCCGCGCCCATCTGCACACTGCACAGCAACAAAGCACCAGTTTTGAGGCGGTGCATCTGGCGCAGCTGCGCCTCGGTCAAACGCTGGCCCACACTGGCCAGATCGATCGCCTGCCCACCGGCCATGCCTTGGTAACCCGATGCACGCGCCAGCAAGCCCACACAGGCGGCCTGCACAGCAGGGCTAATACTGCCGCCCAGTGGCGTGAGGAATTCAAAGGCCAGGGTTTGCAAGGCATCGCCTGCCAGCAAAGCCTGCGCTTCGCCAAACTGCACATGCACCGTGGGCTTGCCCCGGCGCAGCACATCGTTGTCCATGCAAGGCATGTCGTCATGCACCAGCGAATAGGCGTGGATCAGCTCAATCGCGCAAGCCGCACGCAAGGCGGCGGCCATGTCAGCCCCCACCGCCTCGGCCGTGGCCAGCACCAGCAAGGGGCGCAGGCGTTTGCCACCGTCCAGCACCGCGTAGCGCATGGCCTGGCCCAAATCGGCGGGCGACTGGGCAGCAATGCCATCGGTCAGTGCCGCCTCCACACGCGCCAGATGCGGCTGCATCCAGGCTTTCAAATCGAAATGAGCACTCATGCGCCGGTCCAGGGTTTGAGTTGGCCATTGTCCAGCACCTTGATCTGGTCTTCCACCGCCTTGAGCTTGTCGCGGCAAAAGCCCAGCAAGTTGGCACCGCGCTGGTAGCCCGTCAGCAACTGGTCCAAAGGCATCTGCCCCGACTCCAGCTGGGCCACCAGCTGCTCCAGCTCGGACAAAGCCGCCTCGTAAGTGGCCGGCAAGGCCTGCACGGCGTCTGAAGTCTCGGTTTTGGAAGCCTTGGGCATGGGTGGTCCGCGCAAAAAGACTGATTTTAGGCGCATCCCCTGAGCCCCACTGACAGCCGTGCCCGCCTCAAGGGCGAATCAAGGCCCAGCCACGCCAGCACGGGTCTGTGGCAGGCCGCACGGTGCCTGCAAGCCCTCAAGGTACAATCTCCTGTTCCCCGGCAGGCCTGTTCCTGCCGTTTTTTGCGCCCGTATCTTCGGATTTGGCGCTTTGTCCCTGCCCCTTCATAGGGGGAGTCTCTAGGTCAGGTCACCCATGTCTGATTTAAGTCTTCAACTGCAGCAGGCCGCAAGCCAACTACCAGTTTCCACTTATTTCGATGAGGCGCTGTTCCAGCGCGAGTTGAAAACACTCTTCCAGCAAGGCCCCCGCTATGTGGGCCACCAGCTGGCCGTGCCCAACCCGGGCGACTACTACGCCCTGCCCCACGAGGGCGAAGGCCGCGCCCTGGTGCGCAACGCCCAAGGCGGGGTCGAGCTCGTCTCCAACGTCTGCCGCCACCGCCAAGCCGTCATGCTGAACGGCCGTGGCAACTTGCAA
>JACCDQ010901992.1_pt1 | contig 15204 bp, 13 predicted proteins | sample 7446031 | NCBI WGS metagenome assembly JACCDQ01 (sample SAMN15323442, study PRJNA562643) | freshwater metagenome | isolation source: river surface water | place: USA:Blue River Watershed | collected 2017-08-17
CCCATAGCCCTGATAGCAGCGACATCCTTTTTAGATGAGGACTGAGGCTCTCGAAGTCCACATCTAAAAAGATAAAGCGGATAGCAGGAATAGCTACACAAAATATTATGAAAGCAAAAGCATTCGACACTCGATTATTCAAACGAATTTTAAAATACACTAAACCGTACCAATTACGTTTTAGAGGGGTAATTGTTTTTGCTATTTCATTGTCTGTTTTTGCCGCCTTACGCCCCTATTTATTGAAACAAACTGTCGATGAATACATTAAACCTCACGACCAGCAAGGACTTTTGTTCTATATTTTGATGATGGGAATTGTACTCTTAGCTGAGGTTTTTTCTCAATACTATTTTGTATATTGGGCTAACTGGCTGGGACAAGACATTGTAAAAGACATTAGAACTAAATTGTTCAAACACCTATTAAGTTTCAGAATGAAATATTTTGACCATGTTCCAGTAGGGCAATTAGTAACCCGATCTGTATCTGATATTGAAGCGATTGCGCGAATTTTTAGTCAAGGACTTTTTATGATTATCAGTGACTTAATGAAGATGGTTGTAGTGCTGATTTTTATGTTTTATATGAACTGGAAATTGACTTGGATTGTCATTGTGGCTATGCCTGTTTTAGTTTTCTTTACCAGAATATTTCAACGTAAAATGCAAGTAGCTTTTGAAGAGGTTCGAACAGAAATTGCCAATATGAATTCCTTTGTACAAGAACGTGTTACGGGAATGAAAATCGTACAATTATTCAACCGAGAAGATATTGAATTTCAAAAATTTAAAGACATCAATAACAAACATAAAAAAGCATGGATTAAAACAATTTTGTATAACTCTATCTTCTTCCCTATTGCCGATATCATTTCATCTTTAACCTTAGGATGTGTGGTTTTATTTGGTGGATTTAAAATTTTAAATGGAGACATTTTTACCACTTTTGGGGATTTATTCTCCTACACCATGTTCATTGGAATGCTATTTAATCCACTACGTCAAATAGCCGATAAATTCAACGAAATGCAATTAGGAATGATTGCAGCCAACCGTGTTTTTGATATCTTAGATACCCAAGATCAAATTCAAGACACTGGTACTATTGAGGCGCCTATTTTCGAAGGAAATATTGAATTCAAAGACATTCATTTTGGCTATATCCCAAATGAAGAAGTAATCAAAGGAATTAATTTAGAAGTAAAAGCAGGACAAACCATTGCTATTGTGGGGTCAACTGGAGCTGGAAAATCTACCATTATCAATTTATTGAATCGCTTTTATGAAATCAACAGCGGTACCATCTGTATTGATAATCACAATATTGAAAGTTACACTTTAGATTCGCTTCGCAGGCAAATTGCTGTCGTTTTACAAGACGTCTTCTTGTTTGCAGATACTATTTATAATAATATTACTCTGAATAATACAAATATTACCAAAGAGGAAGTGGTGGGTGCTGCCAAAAAAATTGGGGTACACGATTTTATTATGAGTTTGCCTGACAACTATAATTTTGACGTAAAAGAACGAGGAGTTATGTTATCTTCAGGGCAACGCCAATTAATTGCTTTTTTACGTGCTTTTGTATGTAATCCAAGTATTTTGATTTTAGATGAAGCTACGTCTTCTATCGACACCTACTCTGAAGAATTAATTCAACGTGCCACCGAGACAATTACTAAAGGTAGAACTTCTATTATTATTGCCCACCGACTAGCCACCATTGTCAATGCAGATAAAATTGTGGTAATGGACAAAGGTTTGATTGTAGAAGAAGGTACGCATCAAGAGTTAATCAACAAAGAAAGTGGCTATTACAAAAACTTGTACGATTCTCAGTTTTCGGTAGCTAATTAACCCCAAATCAAGCTTTATATTCCGTTGCTTTTTTTGAAAATTTGTTAGTTTTTGACTTTATAGGTTTGAAAATTTCAGAAAACAGAATAAATCCTTAAATTCGCACCATCAAATAATTATAGATAAACTTATACACATGAAATACGATATTATTGTTTTAGGAAGTGGACCTGGAGGATATGTTACTGCCATCAGAGCCTCACAATTAGGCTTTAAAGTAGCTGTAATTGAGAAAGAAAATCTAGGTGGAGTTTGCTTAAATTGGGGATGTATCCCAACAAAAGCGTTACTGAAGTCGGCTCAAGTTTTTGATTACTTAAAACACGCTTCTGATTACGGATTGACTGTTTCATCATTTGATAAAGATTTCTCTGCGGTAGTAAATCGTTCAAGAGGAGTCGCAGAAGGAATGAGCAAAGGAGTGCAATTCCTGATGAAAAAAAATAAAATTGATGTTATCGATGGTTTTGGTAAAATCAAACCAGGTAAAAAAGTTGATGTAACGGATAAAGATGGAAAAGTAACTGAATACAGTGCTGACCATATCATTTTAGCTACTGGGGCACGTTCTCGCGAATTGCCAAATTTACCTCAAGATGGTGTAAAAGTAATTGGATACCGTCAAGCAATGACATTGCCAAAACAACCAAAATCAATGATTATCGTGGGTTCTGGAGCTATTGGAATTGAATTTGCTCATTTTTATAACTCAATGGGTACAGAAGTAACTATCGTAGAATTCATGCCAAACATTGTTCCTGTTGAAGACGAAGACATTTCAAAACAAATGGAACGTTCAATGAAAAAAGCAGGAGTTAACATTATGACCAACTCTTCTGTTGAAAAAATTGACACTTCTGGAAAAGGAGTAAAGGCGTTTGTAAAAACAGCTAAAGGAGAGGAAGTATTGGAAGCTGACATCTTACTTTCTGCCGTAGGAATTAAAACGAACATTGAAAATATCGGTTTAGAAGAAGTGGGTATTGCAACTGACAGAGATAAAATCTTAGTAAACGCCTACAACCAAACGAATATTCCTGGATATTACGCTATTGGAGATATTACACCTGGGCAAGCATTGGCTCACGTAGCGTCTGCAGAAGGAATCAACTGTGTGGAAAAAATTGCTGGATTACATGTTGAACCAATTGATTACGGAAACATTCCTGGATGTACCTATGCTACTCCAGAAATTGCTTCAGTAGGTTTAACTGAAAAAGCAGCTAAGGAAAAAGGATACGAATTGAAAATTGGTAGATTCCCATTCTCAGCTTCAGGAAAAGCAAAAGCAGCAGGTGCAGCAGACGGTTTTGTTAAAGTAATTTTTGATGCTAAATACGGCGAATGGCTAGGATGCCACATGATTGGAGCTGGTGTTACCGATATGATTGCTGAAGCAGTTGTAGCACGTAAATTAGAAACTACAGGACACGAAATTTTAAAAGCGATCCACCCACACCCTACGATGAGTGAGGCAGTAATGGAAGCTGTTGCAGATGCTTACGGGGAAGTAATTCACTTGTAATTAACATAACAAATGTCTATTATAAACCCCGATTGAATTATTCTTTCGGGGTTATTTTTTTCTTAACTTTATATAACTATTAAAATTAACGCCATGCAATACAACAACATATTAGAAACCATTGGTAATACACCACACATCAAAGTAAATCGCCTTTTTGGTGACAATAAAAATATTTGGATTAAATTAGAACGTGCTAATCCTGGAGCAAGTATTAAGGATAGAATTGCACTGGCTATGATTGAAGATGCTGAAGCAAAAGGATTGTTGCAAAAAGACAGCACTATTATTGAAGCTACTTCTGGAAATACCGGAATTGGTTTAGCCATGGTCGCTGCTGTAAAAGGCTACCGATTAATTTTAGTAATGCCCGAATCTATGTCAGTAGAAAGAAGACGTTTGATGAGTATTTACGGTGCTGAATTTGTACTTACACCTCGTGAAAAAGGGATGAAAGGCGCCATTGAAAAAGCACAAGAATTAACTGCTGAGATTCCACACGCTTGGTCTCCTTTACAATTTGAAAACCCAGCAAACATCGAGATTCATAAAAAAGCTACTGCTCAAGAAATTATTAAAGCCTTTCCAAACAGATTGGATTATTTAATTACTGGTGTTGGAACAGGTGGACATATAACTGGTTGTGCCGAAATATTAAAAGCACATTATCCTAACTTAAAAGTAATTGCTGTAGAACCCGAAGCCTCGCCTGTAATTAGTGGCGGTGCTCCTTCTCCTCACCCTATTCAAGGCATTGGAGCAGGATTTATTCCAACAAACTTACATACTGATATTTTAGACGGAACAATTCAAGTAAGCAAGGACGAAGCCTTTGAATATGCACAAAGAGCAGCCAAAGAGGAAGGAATCCTTTTAGGAATATCTTCTGGAGCCTCTCTCGCTGCTGTGGCAAAAAAAATAAACGATATTCCAGCCAATGCAACTGTGTTAACTTTTTGCTATGACACAGGAGAACGATATTTAAGTATTGAAGGTTTATTTCAATAGTTTATCATTCTTACACTAACTACATCCTACTGTCAATGGCAGTAGGATTTTTTTATACAACGATTACAAGCAAAATTCTATAAAAAATATGTATCTTAGTTGATACAAATTAACCCATCAACCTAATTGTTATGAAATGGAAACTCGCATTTAGCTTTATTATCAGCCTTACTTTTTTTGCTTATAGTCAAACCAATGATGAAGAAAGCGCCATTAAAAAACTGTTAGAGAAAGAATCGGCTACTTGGAGAGCTAAAGATGTAAAAGGACATAAAGATTGTTGGCATATTCAACCTTATAGCCGAATCTTAGTTTCATTACCTGATGGAAAAACAATAGATGTTCCTCCTACATCTATAGAAAATGAAAAAGCGGAAACAATGGGGAATGGAGGATTTGCAGTGAATTCCAACTACAAAGTAAGTATTCATCAAAACAGTGCTTGGGTAAGTCACGATGAAGTATCTACTGATTCTGAAGGCAAAAAAACGTGGTCTTACGAAATTCGATTATTAGAAAAAATTAAAGGACAATGGAAACTAGTTGGTCAATCACTACATATTTACAAAAAAGAATAATTCAGATTGTCCCAAACGCTTACTAATCCAAACCAATCAAAGTAGTATGAAAATAGCTCTTTTTACGAATGAATTTCCTCCTCACATCTATGGAGGAGCTGGTGTACATATTGATTTTTTAAGTCATGAATTAGCTCAATTAGACGAAGTAGAAGTGCGCTGTTTTGGAGAACAGTCCGAAACTACGACTATGAACGTTCAGGGTATTACCCCTTGTTTAAACAACATGGAGGATAATTCTAATGCTCACATTAAAATGTTTCATAATTTGAGTCGGAATGTTGAAATGTCTCAGGCTACACCACAAGCCGATATCATCCATTGTCATACATGGTATACTCATTTAGCTGGTGTTTTTAGTAGAGAGTTATTACAAGTTCCTTTAATTTTAACTACCCATAGTCTAGAAACGCATCGCCCTTGGAAAATAGAACAATTAGGAAATGGTTATTTTCTTTCGCGTTGGATTGAAGACCATGCCTATAAAACGGCTGATGGTATCATTGCGGTAAGTGAACAAATGAAACAGGATGTTATTGAAGCCTACCAAGTTGATCCAAAAAAAGTAACAGTTATTCACAACGGAATTGACCCTGATTTTTACCAACCTACATTTAACAACGAATTACTTCAGGAACTCGGAATCAATCCTGAAATTCCATTTGTTTTATTTGTAGGACGAATAACTCGTCAAAAAGGGATTTCACAACTTATCAACGCCGCAAAATATTTTACTCCAAATTGTCAAGTAGTGCTTTGCGCAGGAGCGCCTGACACTCCAGAAATTGGAACCGAAACTGAATCGCTAATTCAGGAATTACAATCCCAAAGAGAAGGTATTATTCTCATTTCAGAAATGTTGCCACGCGAAAAAATAAAAGTATTATACAGCCACGCGCGTGTATTTGCTTGCCCTTCGTTATACGAACCTTTTGGTATTATTAACTTAGAAGCCATGTCTTGCGAAACGCCAGTGGTAGGAAGTGCAGTTGGCGGTATTCCTGAAATTATTGTAGAAGGTGAAACGGGTTATTTGATTCCGTTAGAAAGCATCTCAAGAACCAATTTCAACCCAGCCCATCCTGAAGAGTTCCAAAAACAATTCGCTGCCAAAATTAATCTCTTACTCGAAGATGAAACTTTGGCAATCCAAATGGGGAAAGCGGGTCGTAAAAAAGTTTTGGAAAAATTCAGTTGGGAATCCATTGCCAGAACTACTTTCAATTATTACCAAGAAGTAATTAACCGATTTGAGAAAGAAAAAGCATAAAAACTTACCTTTGGTCAAAAATATAATTCCATGCAACACATTATAGATAGATTCATCAGTTATGTTACTATTGACACCGAATCTGACCCCAATTCAACTACTACTCCAAGCACAAAAAAACAATGGGATTTGGCGAACCTACTTGTTGAAGAATTAAAAACAATCGGACTTCAAGATGTAACTATAGACGACAAAGCCTATATCATGGCTACTTTACCTAGTAATGTAGATTACGAGGTTCCTACTATTGGATTTATTTCCCATTTTGATACTTCACCAGATTTTTCGGGAGCTAATGTAAAACCTCAAGTTATTCCTAATTATGATGGAGGAGATATCGTATTAAATACAGCACAAAATATCGTTTTATCACCAAAGTATTTCAAAGATTTATTGCAATATAAAGGACAAACTTTAATTACTACCGACGGAACTACTTTACTAGGTGCAGATGACAAAGCGGGCATTACAGAAATTGTAACCGCTATGGAATACCTCATTCAACATCCTGAAATCAAACACGGGAAAATTAGAATTGGGTTCACTCCCGATGAAGAAATAGGACGTGGTGCGCATCATTTTGATGTAGCAAAATTCGGGGCTGATTGGGCCTACACGATGGACGGAAGTCAAGTAGGCGAATTAGAATATGAAAATTTTAATGCGGCTGGAGCCAAAATTACTTTTAAAGGAAAAAGTGTACATCCAGGTTATGCCAAAGGAAAAATGATTAATTCTATGCTAATCGCCAATGATTTTATTAATGCTTTACCAAAAGGTGAAACTCCTGAAGAAACTAGAGGATATGAAGGATTTTTTCATGTGCATCATCTTAGTGGAAGCATTGAAGAAAGCGTAGTAGAATTGATTATTCGAGATCACAACAAAAAGAAGTTTGAAAAGCGTAAAGCTTTAATCACTAAGATCATTCAGAAAATCAATAAAAAATTTGCGAAACAATTCGGAGAAGATATCGCCATTGTTGAGATTACTGACCAATACTACAACATGAAAGAAAAAGTATTGCCTGTCAAACACATTGTCGATATTGCCGAAAAAGCAATGAAAGAAGTAGGTATTAAACCACTAATTAAACCTATACGAGGCGGAACAGATGGTTCTCAATTGTCTTACATGGGATTGCCTTGTCCCAATATTTTTGCTGGCGGACATAACTTTCATGGAAAGTACGAATATGTTCCAGTAGAAAGCATTCAAAAAGCAATTGAAGTTATTGTTAAAATTGCCGAATTGACCGCTTCTAAAAATTAAGTCATAAAAAAACTCCCAATTTAGAATTGGGAGTTTTTTTATATTTTTTATTTGAAACTATTTCTTATTCAAAGCAGCACTCATTTCCATTGAAATAGCAGAACGCTCCATTTTCAATTTCCCTGACATTGTTTCAACGACTACTGTAGTTTCAGCTAATTCAGCAATTTTACCGTGAAGACCACTTTTAGTGATAATTTTATCTCCAACTTTTAAGCTGCTTTCAAATTCTTTTTCGGCTTTCGCTCTTTTTTGTTGTGGTCTAATCATAAAGAAATAGATCACCACAATCATTAACCCAATTTGTATAAAAAGTGTTGAACTCCCCATAATTTTATTTATTATTTTGTTAAACGTATTACATCAAGCCTCTTCCTGCCTTGATCATTTTTTTATTGGTTTGAAATTCTTTCACTAAATTATCTAAAATTCCGTTGATAAAAATACTACTTTTTGGAGTAGAATATTCTTTGGCTAATTCTAAATATTCGTTCAACGTAACTTTCACAGGAATTGACGGAAATTTCAATAATTCGCAAATTGCCATTTTTAGAATAATCGTATCAATTTCAGCAATTCTATCCATATCCCAGTTTGGAGTTTTAGAATCAAATTCTTTAGCCAACTCTTTTTCATTTAAAACTGTTTTTCTAAACAAATCTTTCGCAAAATCTTTGTCGTCAGCATCTTTAAACAATTTGGGTACTCTGAAACTATCGTCTTTATTTGATTTAATTGCTTTGAGTTGTTTAACAATATGTGTATTAACCACTGGAATATCGTCTATCCAAGTCAATTTGTCATCTTCTAAATACTCATATAATTTTTCATTAGGAACAATGATATCAGAAAAAACATCTAACACAAATTGCTTATCTTCCTCAAATGTGTTAACTGAATTACTCATATACTTAGTATACAATTGAGTTTCTTTCAATGAATTCAAAAGTAAATTGATATAATCATCATGAATATCCCAATTGGTAATTTTTCTGTCTGCCAAAGCAGTACTCAAAGAATTATTTTCTTCAAGCAGTTGAAAAATAGTATTGTTTATGAATTTTTTATTTGGATTTCGCTCTTCGGGAGTGGCTAAATGTTTTTGGCTTGAAAGCTGCAGGAACACTCTTTCTTTTTTTGCCATTTCAACTAAAGAAGAAAGCATTATAAGGTATAAATCCTGGATACTATCAATACTGTAAAATAGAAATTTCTCTTGACCTTCTAAATTATCCGAACCGTTTTGATGCATTGCATAAATGGATTGCATTACCTTAACTCGAATGTGTCTTCTATTTACCACTTTGTAAGAACTTTTAATAAATTAGACTGCAAAAGTAGGTATTTCAAAGCTTAAAATAAAATTTAAAATCTATTTTTTGAGAATAAAAAACAATTCTTAAGTGACTTGTTTGTTTGAATCGTTACGTTTTTATTACTCAATTATTCTTGAAATTACTGTATATTTGCGATGCAAAAAAGCACCGCTATAATGAAAGAATTAGGTTATCTAAATAAATACTTTATCAAATACAAGTTCAGTTTTTTACTTGGAATCGCAATTACCATCATTGCACAATTTTTTTCATTATACACCCCTAAACTAATTAGCAAATCCCTAGACGCTATTGAACAATTTGACAAACTATCGGAAACTAAAAAAACTTCTGAAATAGTACTCTCTCAGTTCAAAGAAGAATTAGTTCACAACATTCTATTGATAATTGGAACTACTATCATTGCTGGTTTTTTGACATTTTTAATGCGCCAGACACTTATCGTCATGTCTCGACATATCGAATTTGATTTAAAGAATGAAGTCTTTAAACAATACGAAAATCTATCACAACAATTTTACAAACAGAATAGAACAGGCGATTTAATGAACCGCATCAGTGAAGATGTATCCAAAGTACGAATGTATGTTGGCCCAGCGGTAATGTACACCATCAACACATTCATCCGATTTGCCATTGTAATTGCTTACATGTACAATGTATCGCCAAGATTAACATTATATACATTATTACCTTTACCTATTTTGTCCTACACTATTTTCAAGCTTAGTTCTGAAATTAATAAAAGGAGTACAACTTTTCAACAATACCTATCTAAAGTTTCTAGTTTTACTCAGGAAATATTCTCTGGAATTCGAGTAATCAAAGCCTATTCCTTAGAAAATCAACACCAAAACAACATGATAGATTTGGCTAACGAAAGTAAAAGCAAGAGCTTAGATTTAGCCCGTGTACAATCTTTATTTGGCCCACTCATGATGGCACTAATAGGAATAAGTAACTTGGTCGTAATCTATTTTGGAGGACTAATGTATATGGAGGGTACCATTAAAAGCATAGGTACTATTGCTGAATTTATTTTGTACGTTAACATGCTCACTTGGCCGGTAGCCTCTTTGGGCTGGGTGTCATCAATGGTACAAGAAGCCGAAGCCTCTCAAAAACGATTAAATGAGTTCCTGAAAATCGAACCAGAAATCAAAAATTCCAATCCGGAACATTCCATAATTGAAGGAGAAATTAGCTTTAATAATGTAAGCTATACTTACGAAGATACCAATATTAAAGCCATACAAAATATTTCATTTTCGGTTAAAAAAGGACAAACATTAGCCATTTTAGGAAAAACTGGAGCAGGAAAATCAACCATTCTTTCATTGATTTCTAGATTGCATGATGTATCTGAAGGTCACATCAATATTGATGGAACCCCAATTGACACACTCAATTTATACGATCTACGAAATAGTATTGGAATTGTACCACAAGATGCTTTTTTATTTTCTGACAGTATAAAAAACAATATCAAATTTGGGAAAGAAAACGCTACTGACACTGAGATAGAAGCTGCTGCAAAAAGTGCTGTAGTACACGATAATATCATTGGATTCAAAAATAAATACGATACTATTTTAGGCGAAAGAGGAATAACACTTTCTGGCGGTCAAAAACAACGCGTATCCATTGCACGAGCCATAATTAAAAATCCACCTATTTTACTATTTGATGATTGCTTATCTGCTGTCGATACTGAAACCGAGGAAGCAATCCTAAATAACTTAAATTCCATTTGCAAAGACAAAACAACAATTATTGTCAGCCATAGAGTTTCTTCTGCTAAAAATGCTGACCAAATTATTGTTATTGACGAAGGTAAGATTATCCAACAAGGCTCTCATAATCAATTACTAAATCAAGATGGTTACTATGCTGACTTGTATTTAAAACAACTTTCCGAAAAAGAATTGCTATAATTTTTTGTTTTAATCAATTTATTTTTTCATTTTTGAATACCAATAAACCCTAAAATGAAGAAAGGATTATGAGAGAAAATGACCTATTAGAAAAAGAAGAAATATTTTCAAAAGTTTTAAGAGCTGGTAGAAGAACCTATTTCTTTGATGTAAGAGCTACTAAAGCAGACGATTATTACATTACAATCACCGAAAGTAAAAAGTTTACCGAAGAGGATGGTTCTTTCCACTTCAAGAAACATAAGATTTATTTGTACAAGGAAGATTTTGCTGCTTTTGCCGAAATTCTTGGAGAAATGACATCGTATGTATTAAACCACAAAGGAGAAGAAGTAATTTCAGAAAGACATCAAAAAGATTACAAAAAAGAATATTCTTCTGAAAATTCAGATGATGAAATCACCCCTCAAGTATCCAACTTTACGGATATTGACTTTGACGATATTTAATCCGATAAACAATACTAAAAATAAAAAGCCCAAAATAAACTAATTTTGGGCTTTTTATTTTTCTAATATTTAGCAGGAACACCTGGCTTAGGAAGCGATTTTTGAATAAACTGTCTTAAATCTTAATTGCCTTTAATTAAATCCTCTTTGCGAAGGTACATCATGTGGCCACTACGGTAACCTTCAAACGACATTCTATCTTTAAGTTTTCCACTTGGGTCCATTTGCCATAAATTGTATTTGGCATTAAAATAATCACAAGCACCATCGTAATAACCAGACTGCACTAAAACATGTAAGAATGGATTTTGAGCCATTGCTTGACGTAAATTTTCACCTGTTTTATCTCCCGTATTATCCCAAGGATGAACAGGTCCAAACATATTGTATTTCAAATCTGTTTTATAGCCTAAATTATTGCGAAGATACATATTAATTGCTGGGGTAAACGAATGTAACCATGAGGTCAACTCCGAATTAAAATCTGGACTTTCGCCCGCATCTTTACGATCAATTCCTTTGTAACGAGAATCTAATCTACCAATGGTAAATCCTTGATCTCTTAATAGCTCTTTCCAAAAATAATCCACAGGAATGTCTAGGTTATTTTGCAAAATAACTTTTTCATCTACTCCAGAATAATGAGCAATCTTAGATGCTATCTCATTACGCTTAGCTACTTCTAAAAATCCGCCTTTACTCAACGCAGGTATCAATTCATTAATCGTAAAATTTTCGACTTCAGGAAGCATCTCTGTTAAATCTTTAGATTGCAAATCGGAAGAAAGCTGTTTATGATACCAAGCAGTCGCTGCATAATACGGTAATCGTAAAGCTGCTTTGGAAACAACACCTCGTTCAATTCCTAAAGTAGTTGGCAATACTAACACCACTCCATTCAAATACATCCACTGACTGTTTTGTAACTCTAATGCTAAACCTGAAACACGAGTAGTACCATAACTTTCGCCAATAAGGTATTTTGGTGATGCCCAACGATTATTGCGAGTAACAAAGGTTTTAATCCATTCAGCTAAATACTTGACATCTGCATTTACGCCAAAGAAAGTAGATTTTGGAGTTTCTTTATTGGTTATTCTAGAATAAGCTGTATTTACAGGATTTACAAACACAATATCAGCTACATCCAAAATTGAATATGGATTTTCTTTAACTCCATAAGGCTGAATTGGATACCCTTCGTCATCGATATTGAGCAAAGTAGGGCCTGTATAAGCAATTTGCATCCAAACAGAAGCTGAACCCGGACCTCCATTAAATGAAATTACTAAAGGACGACTAGCTCTATCTTTAACATCAGAACGTTCATAATATGTATAAAATAATCCTGCAATTGTTTTTCCATCTTCATCCCAAACTGGCATTGTTCCTGTTGTGGCTTGATACGATACTTTTTGTCCTTTGATAGTGGAGCTATGTTGTGTAACTACCTTTTCATCAGGATTAAATTTAATATTCGAGGCTAAATTTTCTACTTTCTCAGGAACTGAAGGAACAGCTCCATCTGTTTTTTTAGATGGTGTTTGGGCCGTAGCCAAAAAGAAAGAACTTGTCAACACAAAAAATAGCACCCTTTTTTTCATAGTAATTATATTTAATAGGTTTAAAATAATTTGATACACTTAACAAATGTAAAATAAAATGATAACAAACAACTCTTTAATAACCTGTTAAATGAAATCCAAAAAAAATCCCAAAGCTCTCACTTTGGGATTGTATTTTTTTTAGAGAAATAAATTATTTCACATCCATTAATTCAACATCAAATATCAAGGTTGCATTAGGAGGAATTACACCTCCTGCTCCACGAGAACCATATCCTAAATGTGATGGAATTACAAATCGAGCTTTATCTCCCACTTGCAACAAAGCAATTCCTTCGTCCCAACCTTCTATTACATGTCCTTTCCCTAAAGGAAATTCAATAGGTTTTTTACGAGCATACGAACTATCGAATACTTTCCCATCAGCTAACTGTCCTGAATAATGAACCGAAACTGTTTTTCCGTTTTCAGCCTTTTTACCAGAACCTCTTTGAATAAATTGGTAACGTAACCCACTTTCTGTTTTTTCAAAACCAGCCGCAAGTTTTTCCATCTCCGCTTCAGCAGCAGCACGCTCTGCCTCAATGCGTTTTGCACGAGCTCCTTCAAAAGTTCTAAAAGCTTCTACAGCATTCCATTGTTCTGCCTCCACTCCTACTCTAATAATCTCTAATGTTTGTAAAACATCTCCTTGAGCAACTGCATCTACCACCTCTTGTCCTTCAACAACGTGCCCGAAAACAGTGTGCTTACCATCTAACCAAGATGTTGGGACATGAGTAATATAAAATTGTGAACCATTAGTTCCTGGACCTGCATTAGCCATCGCTAAAACTCCAGGACGGTCGTGTTTCAAATTGGGATGAAATTCATCATCAAATTTATATCCAGGATCTCCTGTTCCAGTACCTTGTGGACAACCACCTTGAATCATAAAATCAGGGATTACACGATGAAAAGTTAAACCATCATAATATTTATTCCCTTGTGGTTTTACTTTATTTTCCAAATTTCCTTCTGCCAAAGCGACAAAGTTACCCACCGTTCCAGGTGTTAAATCGTGTGTTAATTTTACTAAAATTGAACCTTTAGCGGTATTGAATTTAGCATATATTCCGTTTTCCATTGTTCTTGTTTTTTATTGAACCGCAAAATTACAACAATAATATAGAAAAGGCAAAAAGCCGAATTAATTTAAGTTTTCTTTGAAACTTTGTACTTTTGCACTTTAAACTTTGTTTCTCTAAAAATGCGTATAGATATTATTACTGTTCTTCCGGAATTATTGCGAAGCCCTTTTGAAGCTTCTATCATGAAACGTGCCATCGAGAAAGGTTTGGTAGAAGTTCATATTCATAATTTACGGGATTATACCACTAATAAACAAAAAAGTGTGGATGATTACCCTTTTGGTGGTGGTGCTGGAATGGTTATGACTGTACAACCTATTGATGATTGTATCACACATTTAAAAAATCAAAGAACGTATGACGAAATAATCTATATGTCGCCAGACGGAGAAACATTAAATCAAAAAATGGCCAATACGATGTCGTTGTATGAGAATATTATCATCTTGTGCGGACATTATAAAGGAGTCGATCAAAGAGTGCGAGATCATTTTATAACCAAAGAAATTTCTATTGGAGATTATGTGTTGAGCGGTGGCGAATTAGGTGCCTTAGTTTTGTCAGACGCTTTAATTCGGTTAATTCCAGGGGTTTTAAGTGATGAGACCTCTGCCTTAACCGACAGTTTTCAAGATGGTTTATTGTCAGGCCCTATATACACTCGCCCTGCCGATTATAAAGGATGGAAAGTTCCTGAAGTATTAACTAGTGGAAACTTTGCTAAAATTGACAAATGGCGCGAAGATATGGCCTACGAACATACTAAAAATCGTCGACCAGACTTATTAGAAGAGTAATATTTTACCTATTAGGTGCAATTAAAATTTGAAATGATTTTGCCACAAATTTTCAAATTTTTTGAAATAACTATTCGATTACATTCGAATTATCATCAAAGATGAACTAATTCTTGCCTTTACATTTCAATAATTCGATAATTCGTGGCTAATAATTCAAAAAAACTAATAAATTAAATAATTACACCCAACGGGTTAGTATTTTATTTTTTTATAAATTTATAATTGATAATTCAAAATTTATATTTAATTTCGCACCCGCATTGGACCAACCTCTGGCGAGAACCGTGAATGTTGCTCTATTTTTAAACCATAATTACTATTATCATGGCAGATTTAATGAAATTCGTTAAAGACGAATTTGTAACAAGAAAAGATTTCCCTGAATTTGGAGCTGGTGATACTATCACTGTGTACTACGAAATTAAAGAGGGTGAAAAAACAAGAACTCAGTTCTTTAAAGGAGTGGTTATTCAA
>JACCDQ010250668.1_pt1 | contig 15189 bp, 17 predicted proteins | sample 7446031 | NCBI WGS metagenome assembly JACCDQ01 (sample SAMN15323442, study PRJNA562643) | freshwater metagenome | isolation source: river surface water | place: USA:Blue River Watershed | collected 2017-08-17
CCGACCGAGCACCACACCCACACCCACCGCATCACCGACGGAACAGAGAGCGTCTGGTTTATCTGGCCGGAAGGCGCAGACGAGGACAGCATCTGCGAGCAGTACGAGAACGGCTACGATCACAACGACAGCAGCGACGACGTGCAAGCAGTCATCTACGGCCGCGACGACGAGCCAGTCATGAGCTGGTCTTTCAGCTGACTCAAGCCCCGGCGCCGCCCGGGGCTTCGTGCGTCTGGGCCGGCCCGCCGCCTGCCATCATCTCGGCCAGCACCGAGCGCTCCTCGAACAGCTCGGGATCGATCCGCCCTCGTGACCGTGGCTGCCGCCTGATCTCGGATGCTGCGCCCGGCCAGTTGCGCGCGTTGACAGCGCGGCGCAGGCCGGAGCGCTCCAGGCGTCCAGCGCCCAGCAGATCGCACCAGCCCAGCACCGCCGCCACTCGCCACGGGTTTTCGAGCGCCGGGCACCACTGCAGCAGCGCCGGCACGGCCGCGATGCGCAGGCGCGCGGCGCAGGCATCAACGTCATCGGGCACAAGGAAGCGCGCGGCGATCTCGACGCCCGTGGCCAGGTCGAAGCGGCCGATCATCCGGCTGGTGCCGGCGCCGGAGCCCCGGTGGCATCAGTCCCAGCGTCGAGCCGCCGCCGCAGATTGACTGCATCGGCGATGGCCTGCGCCGTCACCGCGCTGATGATGCGCGGCACGCCTTCACCGGGGTAGCGCAGCGCGACATCCCCCGAGCCCGGCAGCACCGCCGCCTCGACCCGCTCGACGCCGGGCTTCGCGCGCCGGCTGAACCAGTTCAACATCGTTTTACCCTCACTCAAATCTCGAGCGTCTCGTCGGCTGCGATGACACGCAGCTGGCCAGCGACCAGCACCAGCGGCTGGCCCTCAGTTGTCGATCGCGCTTTGATCCGCCCCGACAGCAGCACCGCGGGCCTGAGCCCGGTGCCGAGCTCGGCGGCCTTGACTTGCCTCAGCTGCCCCGCTGCAGTGATCGTGAGCGCACGCTGGGGCGTGCCGGCCGCCGGAGCCAGCCAGCCGACGGTGTGAGCCGCCGCGGCGTAGGCATAGCCCGACGTCCACGACCACGACACGCCCGCCGAACCGGCCGCAGCCAGCGACTGCTGCGCAACGACCAACGGTGCGAACTGCGCGCCGGTGTAATAGCCCAGCTGCTGCGCCGAGATCGAGGACCAGCCCGCGCTGGGCGCCAAGCCTTCGCCGGCCTGGGCCTCGCCGAAATCGGTCGCCGCCGACAGCAGCACGCCCGGCCCGGACAACGCCACGGCGCCCACCTCGATCGGCGTACCAGATCGCAGCGCCCGCCCGGCACCAGATATCCAGGTCCCACCCGGCGGCATCTCGACGCAGCACCACGACCACGAGGCCATCTGCACGCCGCTCGTGATCGTGAGCGTGTGCGCGCCCGCGCCGGCCGAGGTGCAGGCGATGGCCGTGATGCTGCAGACCGTGCCGCCGCCCCCCGCCATGTCCGAGATGTCCGACTGGCCGAGCCTCGACCATGACGCACCCGTTGAATCGGTGACAGCCCAGGCCGGGGGCAGGTCATTTGCCGCCTCAGGCAGCCCGCTCAGCCACAGCACCAGCCCCGCGCCAGCGGCCGAGACAGTGACGCTGATCGACTGGCTCGTCGACTGATACAGATTGCCGCACCCCGCGGTCTTGCTGACATAGCCCAGCGCCACGTCTCACCCGTCACGCCAAGCCGATTGGCGTCTCAGGAAGGAAGCTGATGGACGTCGCCGACGTCGCGACCCCGACTCGCTGCACGATGCCGCCCGACGTCGTCGGCGCCGTGCTGACCGTCTTGCCCGGTGTCGCAGCGCTCAGGTACTGCACCCCGACCGTGAGGCCGGACGCCTGCGCATTAGCACCCTCGCGGTAGACGGTGGCCGAGGCAGCCGCGGCAACCGCCGCCAAAACGAAGCCATGCGCCTCTTTGCCGGTCGTGCTCGCGTCGGCCTTCCGCACATTCGCGGTCCCAGCGTTGCTCCAGATGTTGACAATATCGCCCGCGGCGAGAGCCTCGGATGCTACGAGCAGGATCGTTTCGGTTCCGACGCCCGAGGGCATCATCGTCAGATCAAGCGTGCCGCTGGCATTGAGCGCCGGGACCTTGCCGGCGCTGGCTGCGCCGGCCGAGGTGGTCGTGCTGTTGACGATCGTCGAGTCGAGCACGCCTGACGCATTGAGCGCGGGGATGCGGTTCGCATCTGCGGCGCCCGCGGACGTCGACAGCGCGTACTCTTCAACGAGCTGGCCCGAGGATTGTTTCAGGAATTTTTTTGCGGAATTGGTACCCATGATCAGCCTTGGTGAATGTCACACATCGGTGACGATGAACGCATTAGATATATCGATGTTGATCGATGTCGGTGAGATGGCCCAGCCTAGGATCTGCAGCCAGCGCTGACCGGGCCCGAGCGCAAACGACTGCGTCAGCACCCCTGCGGGACCGACGTAGACCGGGACATCCGGGGTCCAAGCCCAGGACGGCTCGACGAGCAGTCCCGAGTGCTGGACGACAACAGCCCGGCCGGATGCCGCCGCGCCGGCGGTCACGCCGATGACGGTGCCGGCGTGCTGCGGCAGCGTGATGTCGGGATAGACCACGCCCAGCGCCGACAGCCGCACGGCCCGATGGCCGCTGAGATCGCCGCCTGCGGCGTAGCGCATGCTCGCTGTCTCGCCCAGCGCACCGCCGATAGACAGCGAAATCGGCGAGGTCGGCGGCGTGACGACATCAACGCCCGCCCCGGCCGGGGTTGACACCACGACCTGCGGCCCGATGCCCGCCGGCACGCTGACGATGAGCCCAGGCGCGGCAGAGATCGAGACGCTGGTCGTCATGACGCCCGCCGGGAGATGTCTGCGGCGATGTGCGCCGTGCCCTCGATCACGGTGATCGTGTCGCCGGCCACCGAGGTGACCTCGAGGTCGTAGACATGCGGGCCGGGCCGCCAGGTGGCCGTGACCATGGCCGGCACCCGCTCCATGTGCACGACGTTGGCGTCGGCGCCGGTGATCGTCAGCGACCCGGCGGTGGTGGACCACTCGCAGATCAGCACGTCACGCAAGTCGCGGATCTGCATCAGCGCCGACGCGATCGGCACGGGCGCATTCGCCCCGTCGGTGACAGTAGCCAAATCGACCGCCGGCACGCTGTCGCCGCGCCGGAGCCCCGTCAGGTCATATCGTGTTGGCGTCGCCATGTATCGCTCCCACGGCCGCACGGTACAGCGCCGTGCGCTGTTCGAGCCCCGTCAATCCACCGTTGATGATGCGGGTCATCCCCGCGATGTCGTCTCGATCGGCGCAGGCGTTGAGCCCGCGCGATGCCCACCACCACGCAGCCGACTGCGCCGCCGCCTCGGGCTGCTCCAGCAGCTCGGGCCGGCCGATCAGGTCCAGGCCCAGGGCCGCGCCGGCGCGGCCGTAGTTGTCGCGACCGGTGATCTGGATGAGCCCGCGGCCCCGGTAGCGCCAGCCGTCGCCGGCCCGCGAATTGCCCAGACGGCCGCCGTAGACGAGCTCGGCCAGGCGGTCCGGCCGGCGCACGAACGGCAGGGCCGCGTCGAGGCTGATGAACCGCCGCGGCCAGACTTCGCACAGCCGTGAGGCGCTGCTGTAGTCGAGCGACTCGACCAGCCGGGACAGGCCGGCGGACTCGTGCGCCGTCTGCGCCACGAACGCGGCGACGCGGCGCGGCGTGTCAATGCCCCAGCGGGCACAGGCGCCATCGATGAGCGGCGCCCAGCGCCGCGCCCGCTCGAGCGGCAGGTCCAGGGCGATCAGCACGTTCAGGGCGCTGCTCATGATGCGCTCCGGTCGTGTGCGGTCTCTAGCTCTTGCAGCTGATCCGGGGCAGTGATGCCCCAGGTGTCGATGCTGGCGAAGCGCCGGCCGTAGCGCGTGCCGATGACGATCCAGGCCGCGCCGGCTGACATGACTGCGCAGATCACCAGCGGCCAAGTGCCGCCGGCCTGAGCGCCCACGGCGACGGCGCAGATGCCCTCGGTCGCGAGCAGCACGGCCACCGCAGTGCGCACCGAGAGCTCGCAGCGCCGCGCCCGGTCGATGAGATAGAGCGCGCAGGTCGTCAGCGCCAAGCCGGCGCTCATCATCGCTGCGTCGAGCAGGGTCTGGACGGGGATCATGACGGGTCTCCAGCGCGGCGGCCGCGGATGCGATCGACGAGCGCGCCGCGCAGCTCTACGACCGATTTGGCGATCTCAGGGATCAGCAGGTGCGTGCAGGCCGCGACCGGGAACGCCAGCGCCCAGCCGGGCACCCGCGCCAGCGCATCGACGGTGACCGGCAGCGTGACAGCAAGCGACAGCCCGGCGCCGGTGCTGAGCAGCATGTGCACCATCGTCCCGACGACATAGCGCACCGACCACGCCGGCTCGCCGCCCTCGCGCAACCATGACGAGCACACGGCGCCGGACAGAGCCGCGACCAGCGCCGGGTCGAACGGCTGCCCGGCCATTGCTCCGGCCGTGGCGCCGATCATGACCGCTCGAGAGGCGGCCTCGACAGGAATCGGCGTCATGCCTTCTTTCCCCCGGCCCAGCGCTCGCGCTGGGACAGCGACGGCGAAGCCACGATTTTCGGGCCCGAGGTGCCGCCGTCCGTCGTGGCCGTGGCTGCGGCAGACAGCTGCTTGTAGGCCCACGCCCGCGGGTCATCATCGGCCGCCGGCGAGCCGTCGAGCTGCACCGTGTCGGTCGCGATCGGCAGCCGGCCCGCGCGGCGCGCGGCCTCGCTCACGTAGCCGCGCACCTGCACGACGGTCACGCCCGACAGCCAGTCCGCCGACAGCTGCGTGATGCGGTGGTAAGTTACCGGCGCACCGGTATTCGGATCATCCAGCGCTTTTGAAATGGCCATGTTGGCTCCTTTTTGATTTCACAGCCCCGTCACGTCGACGAGGAAAAGCAGACCGCCCCGGTCCTGCATATACAGCGACGTGCCGAAACTGGCCTGCGGGGGCAATTTCCGGAAATTAACTTGCCCCGTCACGCAACCCGTCGACGAGGTTTGTACTCCGTCAGCGAACCAGTTGACCGTGCCACCGTCCCCCACAAAAACCCGGGGGTGAGACAAAAATGCGGCATATGCTCCAGCCGGACCAGACAAACTCCCAGGCGCGGGCGGGAATGCACCTCCACCCGGTGCATCAGGCATTCTGGCAAGCCCTGCAATACGCATCGGCGGCGTCGTGCTGTCGAATGCGCATTGACCATCGGCCGTGAAAACCTGCAACCCAGCGCCGTGCGATCCCACGACAGACGGAACCATCTTGTCGAATACCCACCAGGTCAGGGCCGTTGTCGCAATACCCGAATGCAGCGTGTAGGTGACGGTGCTACCCGACTGAGATGCCCCACCCAGCAGCACCGGCGCCGAGGGCGCGGAAATGGCCAGCATCGGCGTCTGCACGTCCGTCACGACCACGGTCGCGGGCCCGCTGATCGACATCGACCCTTTCGCACGCAGCCCGAGCGAGGTATAGCGCTCATCGATCTGCAGCAGGCCGTGCGAGCCCACCACCTGGAATCCTGCGGTCATCAATAGATCCCATAGAGGATGACGCCACCCACCCGGTACGAAGGCATCGCATACGACCAGGACAGCGTGGAGCCGGAGACAGTGACCGTCGGCCAGTACCGATCTGCGGTCATCGACGAGGGGAAAAACGCGAAGTACGCCGCACCGGTCGTCAGCCCCGCATCAGTGAGCGATCCGTCGGCCGCGTTGGTGTTGACCACGCCCAGCACGCGCGCCAGGCGGTCGGTCGCCGAGAACATCAGCCGGCCCTGCGCGTCGTAGCACTCCAGACCCGCCGGCATCACCAGATCCCCAGGCGCACGCGCATCACGCCGGCCGCGTCGTAGACCCGCACGGTCTGGTTGTCGAGCTCCATGCGCTGGCCCGAGGTGCCGCTGCGGATCGTGGTCGAGCCATCGGCCGCGACCAGGAAGCGCCCGCCGATGTTGAGCGTCCCGGCGGTGATGTCGCCCAGGTCAGCCGACAGCGCCGACAGCCGCTGCACGGCGATCGCGTCGGCCGTGAGGGTCTTGGTCTTGATCAGGCCGCCGCTGATCTGCGTGCCGATGCCGTTCGGCACCCAGGGCGATGGCGAGGCCTGCGCCGCGCTGGTGGCCGCCCCGAACATCGGCAGCGTCCAGAACCCCCAGCTGTTGCTGTGCACGGGATAGGTGGCCAGCTTGCGGAAGTGCAGCACCGCCCGAATCGCCCCGGCCGGGGCCGTCGTGCAGGCATACAGGCGCTTCCACTGCGCGATGTCTTTGCCTGCCGTGGTCTCCTCGGCGTTCTGCGTCAGCCAGGTCAGGCCGACGAAGCCGCCGTTGACGTCGATCCAGTACACATAGGACTGCACCGTGCATCGGTGCGCGCCGGTGTAGACGCTGACCTCATAGGCCTGCCCAGCCACCACGGACACGTCCGGACAGACGATGTCCGCATACGCCCCCGGGTCGTTCGCCCCCGAGGCCGCTTGCTGCACCATGGCCACCGAGTTGTAGCCCGGCAGCCGCCAGTGATCCCCCGCCAGATTGGTGCCGATGGCGATATCTGCCGCCGGGATACCGTTGACGCCACCTCGCACGAATCCATCGCACTGGGTTCGCCCCTCCGAATCCAGGTAGGTGGCGGCCATCGCTGCATTCGGCAGCAGGTTCCCGCCCGGCAGCCCCGAGCTGAAATGCTGGGCCTGCAGCGTGCTGACCTTGATGTGCGTTCCCTCGATCGTGTTGGCAACGATCTTGTCGCCGGTGATCGCGTTGGCCGTGATCTTGTCGGCCGTGACGGCGTTGGTGGCGATCTTGGTCGCCGTGATCGCGCCGTCGACGACCAGCTCACCGCCGTTCTTGCGGCGCACCTCCAGGTTGGTCACCAGCATGCCGCTGGCCGCCACCGTGCCGCCGGCGATGTTGAGCTGCACCCAGACGCGCGCCCGCGCCGCGCCCGCCGGCAGCGCCGCCGAGCCGTAGATCAGCGCATACCCGCTGCTGCCCATCGGGCGCACGACGATCTGCATCCAGGACTGCACCCCCGCAGCGGTCCACCAGGTCAGGCCGATGGCGAAGGCCGCCGACAGCGTGCCGCCGCCGGTCGGCGTGGTGTCGGCTCGAACGAAATACTCATCGCCCGCCTTCGCGTCGAATGCCGGGCCGACGTACGTGTCTCGGCACAGCACATGCACCGCGCTGGTCGACGACACCCCGACCGACGCCCAGTAAGCGGCATGCGCGCCGGGGTTGGCCACGCAGCCGCCCGCCACGCCGGGATACCACCCGTCCAGCGAGGTGCCCTTCCCGTTGCTGACCAGGTTGGTCAGGTCGGAGATGAGCATGTTCTTGGCCGTGACCTGGAAGTCCTTCCAGTTGGCCAGCGCCGCATCGATCTTGGGCCCGACATCGGCCACCGGGTCGGCGACCCGGAACGTCAGCTCGCTCGACCAGGTCAGGCTGTCGCGGCCGAACGCGTCGTAGCCCGCCGCGCGCAGGTAGTAGTCGACGCCCGGCGACAGGGCCGTGCCGCTGGCCAGCGCACCGATCGAGACGTAGTTGTCCGACCCGTCGTAGACCAGCGTCGCTGCCGACGGCGTGAACCCGCTGGTGGCGCTGACGTGGATCAGCAAGCCGGCAAGATCGGTATCGGCTGGCCGCGCGCAGCTGAAGCTGATGGCCTTGAGCATCGGCGTGAGCGCGATCCCCGTCAGCGCCCCGACCTGCGGATTGCTGGCGACGATCTGCTTCCAGGGCCCCTTCCTGCCGGTGATCGACACCGCGCGCACGCGGATCGCGATCGAGCGCCACGGCCCGCCGTCGGCTCGGGCATCGTCGCCGCTGTAGGTCCAGGTGCCGGCGGTCAGGCCGCTGACGCTGCGCACGGTCGCCAGCGGCGTGCCCGCCAGCGCCTCGGCGTCGTAGCTGATCGCGCCATCCACCAGGTCCCACTTCACCTGCGCCTCGGTGCCGGTCCACGGGCGCAGCAGGGCGAGATTCTGGACGCCGGCCAAGGGGGCGCCGGTGATGGTGTAGGGGTAGGCCGGCACATCGGCCAGCGACTGCGCCCCGGCGCCGTAGATGTTGCGGCTGGTGAACTTGAGGTAGACCGTGCGGCCGAGCATCTGCTTGGGGTACTCGTAGGCCAGCACAGAGTCGTCCAAGCGGACGAAGGCCGTCGCGGCCGCATGGGCCGCGACATCGGTGCCATGCGCACCGCGGACGAGGTACTGCACGTTGTACGTGCTGACGCCCGTCAGGGTCGCGTCGCGGTAGGCCATCAGCTCGCCATCGACATAGCACAGCGTGGTCAGGTCCTGCGCGTCCTGCGTCGTGCCGCCCATGAGCGCGCCGCCCGACACCGCCAGCGACACGGCCAGCGTGTTCGCGGTGTCCACCAGCCCGCCCAGCGGCAGCGACGACGTGAGCACGCCGTGGCGCGCGCGTGACTTGATCTCAGCCACGCGCTCATAGGTCGCACCGTCCGAGCTGATGTGCACATCAGCGCCGCCCCAGAGCTGCCCGCCGCTGGTGGCGATCCAGAGCTCGGGGCGGCCAGCCGTCAGGCTCAGCGGCGGCTCGAACAGCACGGGCGCCGCGACCGAGCCCGGCGACTGGTTGTAGTCCACCCCGCCGCCCGATGGCGGTTGAGGCGTGATGGCCACGACGTGCTGGGCGCCGAGCGGGCAGTCCTCGGCCTCGATCTGCAGCTCGTTGTCGTCGGTCTCCTCGATCGAGGTGATGCGCACGGTGACCTGTGCCAGGCCTTCGGCCGCGTAGGTCAGCGCGACGATGTCCATCGGCTCGAGCCGGTCCCAGCGCAGGCTGAGCCGGAACGAGTAGATGTTGCGCACCGCCGAGGCCCTGTCGCGCCGGAAGTCCGCCAGCTTCTGGGCGACGGCGCCGACGCAGATCTCGGGAAACTCCTCGACCTCGGCCGAAAGCAGCCCGAAACGCTCGATCGAGCCGAGGTCCTTGCTCTCGACGGTCGCGTCGTTGTACTCGTTGCCCCGGTCCTTGTACTTGACCTGGTAGTGGTTCTTAACGCCGCCCACGCCCTTGCGCTTGATCTTGACCACCGGCCCGTCGCTCTGCGGCAGCAGGTCATCGTCGGTCAGCTCGGGGATGGCCTCGGACGAGGGCGTGTAGGTCGCGCCGTTGCCGCTGGCGGCGGTGTCGCTGTACGGCACGAATTTCAGCCTGCCATCGCTCCACGTCATGCCGCATTGCGCGATCTCGGCCAGCGTCGAGAGCAGGGTCTTGGCCTCCTTTTGGTCCTCGTAGGCCGGGCTGAGGAAGATGCTGTTCGCGGCGCAGAAATTCGACAGCGGCGTCAGGTCGCCCAGGCGGGACGCAGGCAGGCCCAGGCCATCGACCACGTCGGTCACCAGCGCCGTGATGACGGTCTCGACCCGCGCGTCGGGGATGGCGTCGCTGACGCGGGTCAGCGTCTTGACCTCGAACGTGTGCTTGTCCACGCTGCCGCCCGAGCCCAGGTCCATCGACGCCTTCGCAGCGTAGGCGATGTTGCGGTACGGCAACGCCGTGGCCGGGTGATTCGTGGCCCAGTGCGGGTGCGCGGTCTGGGTGTCCGTGCCGGCCAGGAAGTCCAGCCCCAGCGAGCCCAGCGAGTGCTTGGCCTTGTCCGACCAGATCTGCCCGATGCCCGACACCGGGCCACGGCAGATGGCCATGATCACGGCCGCGCGGTACTCATACGACGTACTCGACCCGCCGCCGCCGCCCTTGCCGCCCTGCTTTTGCTTGTGCTCGATGGCGACGAAATCGTCGTACTGGATGATGTTCGGCGCGACCCGGTTGGTCCCAAACACCCACGGCACGGCGCGGCCCAGCACCGTGGTCTGGACCTTCATTCCCGACAGGCGGGTGGCCCCGGTGTCGGCGGTGTTCTTTTTCCCCAGCAATCCGCTCATGGGCTCAGTCGATGAGAGAGAAATAGCCGACCAGCCGCTCGGCCAGATGGGCCGAGGCCGACAGGTCGGAGATGACCACAGCGCCCTCGGGCGCGTAGGCATGCACGATCACGCCCGGCTCGATCACGATGGCCGCGTGCGACGCCACACGGCCGAACTTGAACAACGCGGCATCGCCCGGCCGGGGCGCCGCCACCGCCCGCCCGCAGGCCAGCATCCCGCGGAGGAAGCGGTCGTCATCGCGGTGCAGGTGCCAATCCATCGGGTAAGCACCGGGGTCTCCCTGCCCAGGCCGCAGCAGCCCGACCTCGGTGTAGACCGCCAGCAGCAGCTGGGCGCAGTCCACGCCGGCGCCCAGCACCCGCGCCCGGTGATGCCAGGGCGTGCCGATCCAGCGCCGGGCCTCGCTGCAGACCGCGGCGCGCAGGTCGGGGTCGCTCACAGCGTGGTCTCGGGCGACGGGGTGTAGGGCTCGCCGCGGAAATTGAGCGCGTTGTTGAACTTCGCGGCGCAGGTCGCGCGCGTGCGGTCGCAGCCTGCAGAGACCAGGAACCCGTCGCCCGCAGCTGGGGCCACCGGCCAGGGCTCGGCGACGATGATCTGCCCGCTGGTCTGCACATGCTGCTTGATGCCGCGCACGACCCCCGCATTGAGCCCGCTCACGCCGCGCACGATCCCGCCGGTGAACCAGCCGTCAGCCTGCGTCAGCGCGGTGGCGATGCGCACCCGCGTGCCGCCTGTGCCCGCCGAGCAGCTCACCTCGCTGCGCGGGGCCTTGCAGGTGCTGGCGTCGTAGAGCGTGTTGCGGCAGCCGGCCTGGTAGATCGAGCGGGGCAGCTTGGCGTCGAACAGCTCGGTCTCGCTGCGCAGCGAGATCGTCGCCTCGGGCAGGCCGCCTTCGATGTCGCTGACCCGGCCGCCGAACACATGCAGCGTGCCCACGGCCGCGGCCGCCCAGTCGTCCCAGTAGCCGCGCCGGACCTCGACGGTCGCGCCGTCGAGCAGGCCCAGGCGGATCACGTCGGACCACAGCGCCGAGCCCAGCGCATCGGTCGCGCGCCAGGTCACGGTCATGTCCATCGTCGCCACTTCAATGCCCAGCACCCGCCGGGTGCCGGTGCGCCGGAAAAGCGGCGATCCGCCCGCCCAGGTGTAGCCGTCAGCCAGCAGGGGGACATCCATCGACGTGTAGCGGTAGGTCGTGCCGCCGGACAGCGTGATGGCGTAGAGGTCGGCGCAGCGCATCATCCGGGCCGTGGCCAGGTGCGTGATCAGGGTGGAGGTCGCTGTTTTCATGGTCACCCCATCTGGCGGCCCAGGCCGCCGATCAGCTCGCAGCGCTGCAGCTCCCAGATCCCCTGCATCATCTCTTTGGCGGTGATCTGGTCGTCCGAAAACCGGCAGCGGTAGTAGTACTGGCCCGTCCAGGTCAGCACCGCGCCAGAGGCCGGCGCCGTCGTGAACGTGATCGTGCCGTCGGCGTTGAGCGTGTAGGCCGTGGTGCTGGTGCCGTTGACCTTGACCGCCGTGATCGCCTTGATGTTGCGCACGGGCTGCACGAAGCCGCCCCAGGTCGCCGCCAGCGAAAAGGTCTTGGCCGAGCCGGTGCCCACGCCGAACGACTGATTGGTCACTGCGCCGTCGTCTGGGTCGTAGAGCAGGAACGAATCCCCCGAGCCCTTGTGCCGCAGGAACAGCCCGATCACCTGCTGCAGCTCTTGGTAAGCCGCCGCGGTGCGCAGGAAATTGAACTTCATCTTGATGCTGTAGAGCGGGTAAGCGCGGCGCGACAGCCGCACCTCGTAGCCGCTGACCGCCCGCACGGTGCGGGTATCAAACTGGGGCTCTTTCTCGGTGCCCCAGTCCACGCCCGGCAGGTCCGGGAAAACCTCGTTGCTCATGCTCAGTCCTCAGCCTCAGCTCTTGATCCGATTGAGCCGGATCTGCTGGTTGACGATGTCGCCGATCAGGTTGCTGTTGCGGCGGATGTCGTCGTTGGACAGCCGGCCGCTGTGGTCGTTGTATGTCACTGGCACGCTGTAGCTGTCGGTGCGCGGCATGGCCTGCGCCACGCTCTGCACCGCACCGGAGGCGATGCCACCCGGCGAGGCCTGCGCAGCCGACACCGGCGCGTTGACGCTGCGCATCGGGTCACTGTCCGGCACCGGCAGCCGGGGCCCTGCCAGCGAGGGCATCAGGCTGCCCAGCGAGCGGATGGTGTTGGCGTGCTGCGCGGGCAGGACCATCTCTTCTTCGTGGAGCTGCGTCATCGGGTTGACGCCCGAGGGGATGTCGTAGCCGCCCCGCGCCGACTTGACCCGCGAGGCCAGCGCCGACACGCCCGCAAACGCGGCAGCCGCCGCGCCCACGGCCAGCACCGGGCCGACGTAGGGGATGCCGACCACCGCCTTCCAGGCCCCGGCCATCGCTTCCCAAGCCGAGGACATGATGTTCTTCGCGGCCGTCATCGCCCACAGCGCCACCGACTGTGCGGCGCCGCCTTTTTCGGCTGCACCCCGCGCCGCGACCCCGATCACCGTGGCCGCGCTGCTGGCCTGCTCGCCCATGATCCAGCCGACGACCTTCTTCTTCACGACATCGACCAAAAACCAGCGCACCACCTCCGCGCCGACCGCCTTCTGCGCGTTTCGCCAGGTCAGCGTGCCGTTCATCATCGACGTCACGCCCTGGTCCCACAGCCCGGCCATCTTGTCCTTGGCCGAGGTCCAGACGGACTGCTGCTCGATCGCCGCCTGCCCCCGGATCTGGGACATGCGCTGCTGGTGCTGCTGCTCGACCTGCTCGATCTGCGACAGCAGCGAGCCGTGCTTCGCCGGGTCAATGCTCGGATCGATCAGGTTGACCTGCGCGGCCAGGGCCTGCTGTCGGATCGCCAGCCGCCGCTCCTCGAACGCAGCCTCGCGCTGCAGCTGCTGCGCGCGGGTGATCTCGCCCAGCGACAGCGCCTGCTGGGAGGCCGTCTCCTCAAGCTGCACCTTCGCCAGCTCGGCGGTCTCCCAGTCCTTGAGCTTGCGCTCCTGATCGGCGTCCTGGATGCGCTTGGCGTTCGCGGCGATCTGGCCCCGGATCTGCCCGACACGTGCGGCGCCCTGCTGCTCGACTTGGTCGACCTGGGCCCGCAGCTGCGCGATCTTGACCACGTCGAGCGCCGGATCGAGCTTGCCGATCTGATCGGTCAGGGCTTGCTTGCGGATCGCGACACGGCGCTGCTCGAACGCGATCTCCTGCTGCAGCAGCTCCTGCTGGCTGATCTGCCCGAGCTGCTGACGCTGGCGGGCGGCCTCCTGCTCGGCATCCACCCCGGCCAGCGCGGCCACTTGCTTGCCCTGCAACTCGACCTGGGCGAGCTGCTGGGACTGCTGGGCATCGGTGCGCAGGATCTGCGTTTTCAGCTCGCTGATCTTCCTCTGCACCGAGATGCGGTCGTGCGACGACATCTTCTCGGCCGACGCGACCCGCTGCCAGTACACCAGCTCCTGCTGGCTCGTCATGCCGTGGATCGCGTCCTTCTCGGACGCGAGCCGCTTTTCCTCAGCCAGGGCCTCCTCGAATCGCCCCATCTGGGACCTTTCTCCGCCTCCGCCACCCCCGGCCGCCTTCGGGTCCTTGTGCTTGTCCGCGATCGCAGCTTCGTCTTTTTTCTGCTGGTCGGCGCTGATCTCCTGCCCCACGGCCTTCAGCGCTGCGGCGTGCTGGCGGTAGGCCTTCAGCTCTTTCTCGCGCCTCTGCGCGGGGCTGGCCGTCTCGTCGCGGACCTTCTCGACGGCTTTGGTGGCCTCGATGGCGCGGGCGTTCTTCTCGGCGCTCTCGGCCTTGATCGATGCGGCCTTCTGCTCAGTGCGCTGCTGCTCCTGCAGCATCGCCTGCCGCTCGGTCAGCACCGTGCGCTCGCGCGACCAGTCGGCCTCGGCACGCTGCCCCAGCCAGCCGCCGCCCGAGGGCTTGCGGGCTTCCAGGGCCTGCAGCTTTTTCCCGACCTCGTCGAGCTGGCTGCCGACCGTCTCTGCGCGGCCGATGCCCTTGGCCGCGTCCCAGAAGTTGGCCAGGGCGCTGGTCGCCGACTTGGCCGCGCGCTCGACGAAGCCCAGGTGCTGCGGCTGCTCGGCAAGCTGACGGGTCATGGCCTGCATGGCCACGGCCGCCGCCTCTTGCGTGCGCCCCTGCTCCTGCAGGCTGCGGATGTGGTTGTAGGTCTCGACCGTCAGGAAGTTGAGGGTGCGGTTCTGCTCCTCGGCCCACTGCACGGCATTGCGACCGATGCCCTTGAAGTTGGTCGCCGCCTCCTCGGCGGTCTTGCCGGTGGCCTGGGCGTAGGCGGTGATCGCCGTGATCGCCGGCCCGATCGAGGCCTGCCCGAACTCGCCCGAGGCCGCCGCTGCGGCGGCCGCGTCTCGTGCCGCTCCGGCGGTCGCCCCGGTGGCATCCTGGGCCGAGCGCACCAGCTGCTCGTACGACGTCGCCGTCAAGCCCGCGGCGTTGTTCGTCAGCTTGAGCGAGTTGGCGAACTCTGCGCTCTCCTTCGAGCCCGAGTTGAACGCCACGGCCGCCGTGGTGGCCACGACCGCCAGCGCGGCCACGACCGCGACGACGGGGTTGGCCATGATCGCCACCCCCGCCGCCCGGATGCCTTGCGCCAGGCCCTGGAACATGGGGCCGATGCCCCCGAACGAGTCCTTGAGCTGGCCGCCCTGCTGGATCAGCACCATCCAGAGCGGCATGCCCGAGGCCAGCGACGTGACCACGTCCGTCATCTGCATCGGCAGCATGCGCATGCCGTTGGCCATCTGCTGCGCAGACGCCACGCCCGCCTTGCCCTGGGCGTGCAGCTTGGTGATCAGCGCCTCGGCCTGCTCGGACACGCCCAGCTGCGCCGCGCGGTAGCGCAGCAGCTGGGCAGGGTCCATGCCCGCCGTATCCACGTTCGTCTGCAGAGCACCGAGGAACGCCTGCCGGCTTCCCGCCAGCGCCTCTGCGGCCTTCTGCTGCTCACGCATCGTCTGCTGCTGCTCGCGCATGACCTGCGCAGCATGGGCATCCGCAGCCGCTTTGGCCGCTGTCGCACGGGCGGCTGCGTCGATCTTCTCGATCATCGCCGAGCCGAATGCGCCACGCCCTGCTTAACCGGCTGATAGCGCAGCAACTCGGTGGGGTCCATGCCGACCGTCCCCGCA
>JACCDQ010162055.1_pt1 | contig 15188 bp, 17 predicted proteins | sample 7446031 | NCBI WGS metagenome assembly JACCDQ01 (sample SAMN15323442, study PRJNA562643) | freshwater metagenome | isolation source: river surface water | place: USA:Blue River Watershed | collected 2017-08-17
GGTGGAAATCAGTGCTGCCTCCGGCTCACGATGCAGGGCACCGCGCAAGTCGCGCAACGTGGGTTCGATCTGGTCGACGGCGAACGCGAATCGACCGCGCAAATCGAGCGGCGCGGTGGTGTGATTGATGCCTAGAGCCCAGACTGCCATGGGGGAATTATAAAATCAGCCGCCATGTGCTTTGATCTGTGTCACTGTTTCTCTTCCCCTGAGGTTTTCTGATGGGATTTATGGCGTTGCTGAACCAGGCTGTCAATTTTGCGGCCCCCGCTTTCTGGCTTGCCTTGGTCTTGCCTTGGCTGGCCAGAGTCATGACAGGCAAGAAGTCTGCTGCATTTTCGCTTCCGGTGCAAATCGGCGTTGTTTTTTTAGCAGGTCTTGTGGTGCTGGTACTCGGCTTGATGCTCCTGGGGCAGGACGGCAAGATGCTGACGTACCTGGCCCTGGTGTTAACTGCCGCCACCGGGCAGTGGCTTATGCGCAGGCGCTGACGGGGCAAACAGGTCGATCCGGTCGGTGATGATGCCGTCGATTTCGAGGTCAAGCAGGCGCCGGGCTGTGGCCTCGTCGTTGACGGTGTAGCTCAAGGTTTTAAAACCGGCTTGTCGTGCCAGTCTCACGCTTTCGCGGTCCCACAAGACGTGGTCACAGATGATGGCGACACAGCCCAGTTTTTTCGCCGTTTCGAGCCAGCCGGGCCACAAGGCATCGAGCAACAGGCCGCGCGGCAAGTCAGGCTGTGCGGCCATCGCGGCTTCCAGTGCCGCGACCGCAAAGGAACTCAGCAGTGGCGGTATGCCGGCGTCTTGCCACAAACTGGCTACCTGCTTGGCAACCGCTTCGCCAGTTTGCATTTCAAGGCCTGGTGTGGGCTTGATCTCAATGTTTAAAAGATAAGCATTGTGCAGGCAGTAGCGCGCAATGGCTTCCAGGGTGGGTAACGGTTCACCGGCAAAGGTGGATGAATGCCAACTGCCAGCGTCGAGTTGTGCCAGTGCGCCCCAGGATTGATTGCCAGCAGCAGCGCTACTGATCGCCCCCAACTTGTCACTGGCGTTGGTGGTGCGCGACAAGGTGTCGTCGTGCAACAGAAAGGGGACGCCGTCACGGCTTAGCTTGACGTCGCACTCAAACATGCGGAAACCATAACTGGCCCCAAGCCGAAATGCGGCGAGTGTGTTTTCAGGAGCCAGTTTGCCGGCTCCCCGGTGGGCAATCCAGCGCGGGTACGGCCAACGGACGCCTGGCATGGCTTGTTTTCTCAGGCTTCGCGGCGCAGGGCTGGGAACAGAATCACATCACGAATACTGCTGCTGTCGGTCAGCAACATCATGAGTCGGTCCAGCCCGACGCCGCAGCCTCCAGTGGGCGGCATGCCGTACTCGAGGGCACGAATGAAATCATGGTCGTAATACATGGCTTCGTCATCGCCGCCGTCTTTCGCCGCCACCTGGGCGTGAAAACGTGCCGCTTGTTCCTCGGCGTCATTCAGCTCGGAAAAGCCGTTGCCGAATTCCCGTCCGGTGATATACAGCTCGAAGCGCTCGGTGACGCCTGGCTTATGGTCGCTGGCACGTGCCAAAGGCGAGATTTCCACCGGGTGTTCACAGATGAAGGTGGGTTGCCATAACTTTTCTTCAACAGTTTCCTCAAAGTACATGACTTGCAGGCTGGCCAGGGAGCGGCTGGAGAGCTTGTTTTTGGCCTCGGTCAGGCCGAGTTTGCGCAGGGCGTTGAGGAGCCATTCGGTATTGTCGACTTTCCTGCCCAGGTCCGGGTTGGAGTCCTCCAGCAGTTCGCCTGCATCAGTGTATTTGCAGATCGCTTCATGGATAGTCAGACGCTCAAACGGTTTGGACAGGTCCACCGCCCTGCCGCCGTAGCTCAGTTGCAGCGAATCCACAGCCTTTCGGGCAGCATCCCGAATCAAGGCCTCGGTAAAGGTCATCAAATCCTGATAGTCCCAATAGGCGGCATAAAACTCCATCATGGTGAATTCAGGGTTGTGCCGGACGCTGATACCTTCGTTGCGGAAGCTGCGGTTGATCTCGAACACGCGGTCAAAGCCACCGACGATCAGGCGCTTGAGGTAAAGCTCGGGCGCAATCCGCAAAAACATTTGCTGGTCCAGCGCATTGTGGTGGGTGGCAAAAGGCTTGGCGTTGGCACCACCCGGAATCGGGTGCAACATGGGCGTTTCAACTTCGAGAAAATTGTGCGCCACCATGAACTCGCGAATGCCACTGACGGCTTTGCTGCGCGCCATGAAGCGCTTGCGCGTGTCCTCGTCGGTCATCAGGTCTACATAACGCTGGCGGTATTTGATTTCCTGGTCAGCCATGCCGTGAAACTTGTCGGGCATCGGTCGCAGGCTCTTTGTCAGCAGGCGGATACTGCTGGCATGGATGGACAGTTCGCCGGTTTTGGTCTTGAAGACCAGACCTTCGGCGGCCACAATGTCGCCCAGATCCCAGTGTTTGAACGCTGCGTAGACATCGCTGCCCACATCTTCACCCTTGATGTAGATCTGGATGCGGCCGGTGCTGTCCTGCAATGTGGCGAAACTGGCCTTGCCCATGACGCGTTTGAGCATCATGCGACCTGCCACTTTGGCCTTGGCCCCCTGCTCGATCAAGCCGTCGGGTGTTTGCCCGACGTGTGCGGCAAACAGGTCGGCCGCGTGGTCGGCGGGTTTGAAGTCGTTCGGGAAGGCAACACCCCTGCCTTCAAGCTGTGCCTGGCGCAGGACCTTGAGCTTCTCGCGTCGCTCCAGGATCAACTGGTTCTCGTCCTGAAGCGCAGGCGGGTGTGTGGGGGCGGTGGTGTGGTCAGACATGTGGGCGATCCATTAAAGCTGCTTGAATCCAACAAGTGGGCAGCAAATCAATACGTGATTTTGACGTAACTCTATATTTTAAGAGCTAGTGCACGTGTCGTTATCATCGCCCTTGGTTCTTATTCACGCTCGGATACCATGCTTTATCAGATTATTTCCTTGTTGCTCGAGGTGGTCATTGGCATTGTCAGTGGTGCCTGCCTGTTGCGTCTTTACATGCAGTTCCTGCACATTCCCATGTCGGTGCACTCTGGCAACCCGTTGGGTCAACTGATGTTTGCCTTGACCGACTGGATTGTGTTGCCACTGCGCCGCGTGTTGCCTGCTGTGGGTGCGCTGGACACAGCGAGCCTGTTGGCGGCTCTGTTGCTGCAACTGGCAGAATTTTTTATCCTTTGGCTGGTGGCTGGCGCCGGAGGTGGCCTCTTTGCAGTGCCGATCCTGGCCTTGTTTGGATTGCTGCGCATGACTGTTTCCGCCATGACGGTTGCCGTGATCGTTTATGCGCTGCTGTCCTGGCTGCCCATACCGTCGGTCCTCGGCGGGGTGGTGGCACGCCTGGTCGAGCCACTTTTGCGCCCCGTTCGCCGCTTTTTGCCCTTGGTTGGGGGCATTGATCTGTCACCCCTGGTGCTGCTGCTGATCTTGCAGGTAGCCGTGATCGTGCTGGGAAGCTTGCAGGCCAGTGCGTTGGGCGCAGGGTAAAAAAAGCCCGCTGACTTTTCAATCAGCGGGCTTGAGTCGTGACACCTTCAATCAGCGGTCGTTTTTGGTAAAACGCTTTTGTGCGTCGCGCGGTACAAACACCTTGCCACCGCTCGCAGGCTTGGAAAATGCAGGCTTGCCGAAGGGCGGCTTGCGGGCAGCAAAATCGCCACGAGGTGCAGCCCCGGCATTGCGGTCGCCAGCAAAGCGGTCATTGAAACCACCCTTGCGCTCGTAGCTGAAACCTTCACGTGGTGCGCTTTCACGAGGCGCAAAAGAGCGCTCTTCACGACCCGCGAAACCGCCACCAATCATGCGTGGACCGTTGGGATTCCTGTCGGAAAAGCCACCGCGCGGTGCGTCGAAGTGACCGCGTGGGGCATCAAAACCACCGCTGCGGCCACCACCAAATTTGCGGTCGCGGCCGTTGAAATTACCGCCGCCACGGTTGTCGCGGCCGCCAAAGCTGTTAGGGCGTGACTCCGGAATGCGCTGTTTGGGTTCCAGACCAGGCACCACTTCAGCCTTGATTGGTTGGCGGTTGTATGACTCAATGTCAAAAATCTTGCGACGATCACGCAACTCGGCAAAGGTCACCGCCAGGCCATCGCGGCCAGCGCGACCGGTACGACCGATGCGGTGGGTGTAGTCTTCGGCCTTCATTGGCAAACCAAAGTTGAACACGTGGGTGATCGTTGGCACGTCAATGCCCCGTGCAGCCACATCGGTTGCCACCAGAATTTGTACCTGACCCTGACGCAGCGCCATCAGACGGCGGTTGCGCAGGCCCTGGCTCAAGGCGCCGTGCAAGGCGACAGCATCAAAGCCGTCCTGTTGCAGGTCGTTGGCCAATCCATCACATTCGATTTGTGTACTGGCAAACACGATGGCCTGGTTGATGGTGGTGTCGCGCAGCCAGTGATCGAGCAATTTGCGTTTGTGCTGGGCGTTGTCGGCCCAGAACAGCACTTGTTTGATGTTGGCGTGTTTTTCTTGCGGGCTGTCGATGGTGATGCGCTGGGGCTCGCGCATCACGCGGGCGGCCAGTTGCTGGATGCGCGGCGCAAAGGTCGCGCTGAACATCATGGTCTGCTTGCGGTCAATGGTGAGCTGGTTGATTTCAGCCAGGTCATCCGAGAAGCCAAGATCAAGCATGCGGTCCGCCTCATCGACGACCAAAAACTGTACCTGGTCGAGCTTAATTTGCATCGAACGCTGCAGGTCAAGCAGGCGGCCCGGGGTGGCCACCACCAGATTGGCGTTTTGCAACTTGGCAATCTGCAACTGATAGGGCATGCCACCCACGATGTTGGCAACGCGCAGGCCACGGCAATGTTGCACCAGATCAATCGCATCATGGGCAACTTGCTGGGCCAGTTCGCGCGTCGGGCAAACAATCAGGGCGCCGGGCGTCGGTGCGCTGAAATGGCGCGGGTTGGTCGGGTCCTTGCGCTTGGCGCGTTTGGGAGGTGCTTCACCCTTGGCGGCAGCATCGGCCACGGCCTGCTCGTAGTCCGCTCGTGATTTGGCTTCGGCTTGTTCCTGCTGTTTGAGCAGGGTGTGCAGCACGGGCAACAAAAATGCGGCTGTTTTACCACTGCCGGTTTGGCTGGAGACCATCAGGTCGATAAAGCGGGCGCTGTTGCCGTCCACACTGACACCCTGCATGGCCAACGGAATGGTTTTTTGCTGAACTGTGGTTGGCTGGGTAAAGCCCAGATCTTGCACAGCCTTGATCAACTCCGGGGCCAGGCCCAGGGTCACAAAGCCATTGGGCATGTCTGCGACCGCCGGAATGGTCGCCTGTGGTGCATCGTGCGGCAACAGGTTGATGTCGTTGGGAATGTTTTCGGCAGACGAAAATTCGCCGGCCGCTAAAGTAGCGTCAGTCATGAAATGTCCTAATAACGAAGAGCGCTGCAAGGTTTGCAGCTGCTCCGTTCATGGTTAAAAAACATCAACCATCAAACGGAACCGGCCCTGACTCAGCAATGTGAGTGCGTCTGGAAGCTGGGGGTCTTTTTGAGGCAGGTTGAAAATCAACTTGGCTGCAGACCCAGTGAATGTTGGGAGATGTACAAAATTCGCTGTCATTTCAGCGACAGCTGTTAATTATGCCACAGATTCGGGTTTCTACTAGGTTGAATGTAAATTTCTGCTCAGACAGGCGATTTCAAAAAGTGTTCCCGGTAGTGTTCCAGTTCGTCAATTGACTCATGCACATCGGCCAGCGCGGTATGACGCTGTTTCTTTTTGAAGCTTTTGTAAATTTCTGGCGCCCAACGTCTGGAGAGCTCCTTGAGTGTGCTCACATCCAGATTGCGGTAGTGAAAAAATGCCTCCAGCTTGGGCATGTACTTGGCGAGAAAACGTCGGTCCTGGCCGATGCTGTTGCCGCACAATGGGGCCTTGCCTTTGTGCACGTAATGCCCCAAAAACTGGAGCAACATTTTTTCCGCTTCTTCTTCGTTGACAGTTGAGGCCTTGACCTTGTCAATCAGACCGCTGTTGCCATGTGTGCTCTTGTTCCATTTGTCCATCTTGTTCAGTAGCGCATCACTCTGATGAATGGCCAACACCGGGCCTTCGATGCGTCGGGTCAGTTGGGCGTCCGTGACGATGACTGCGATTTCGATGATGCGCTCATGTTCAGGGTTCAAGCCCGTCATCTCGCAGTCGAGCCAGACCAGGTTGAGGTCCGATTTGGCCAGAGGTGCGACGTCAGTGGGGGTGTTGGCGTTATGCATGGCTCAAATTGTCGCCGATGACCTAAACTTGACAGTCATGAATGACACGTTTTTCTCTGCTTCACTGTGGTTCTCCCTGCTGTTTACTGGCGCCCTCGCTTTGAGCCTGGGTGTCAAATTTTGGCTCGCATCACGCCAGATTCGCCATGTGGCGCAGCATCGTGCTGCGGTGCCTGACGCTTTTGTAGCCACCATTTCCTTGGCGGCGCATCAAAAAGCAGCCGATTACACACTGGCCAAGGCACGCCTGGGTCTCTTGGAAGTGGCGTTCGGTGCGGCCGTATTGCTGGGCTGGACTTTGCTGGGCGGTCTTTCGGTCTTGAACCAAACCTTGATCGCATGGATAGGGTATGGCATGGGGCAGCAATTGGCCCTGTTGGCGGGTTTCATGGTGATCAGCGGTGTGACTGATTTGCCCATGTCCTGGTATCAGACTTTTGTACTGGAGCAGCGTTTTGGCTTCAACAAGATGACCGTCAGGCTGTGGTTACTTGACCTGTTCAAAGGCAGTGTGATCGGTGCCGTGATCGGTTTGCCGATCGCTGCCCTGATCCTCTGGATGATGGCGGCGACGGGCAATTTCTGGTGGTTGTGGGCGTGGTTGTTCTGGATGGGGTTCAACCTCTTGTTGTTGGTGATTTACCCGACCCTGATCGCGCCGCTGTTCAATAAATTTGTTCCTCTGGAAGATGAGACACTGAAGGCCCGGGTGACCGCCTTGATGCAGCGTTGCGGCTTTTCGGCCAAGGGTTTGTTTGTGATGGATGGCAGTAAGCGCAGTGCCCACGCCAACGCCTATTTCACAGGTTTTGGTGCCGCGAAGCGCGTGGTCTTTTACGACACCTTGCTGTCGAGGCTTTCAGCGCCCGAAGTCGATGCTGTGCTGGCGCACGAGTTGGGACATTTCAAGCATAAACACATTGTTAAACGCATCGTCGCCATGTTTGCACTGAGTCTGACTGGTTTTGCCTTGCTGGGTTATTTGACACAGAACGCCTGGTTCTATGCGGGCTTGGGCGTGCAGCCCAACCTGACGTCGGCCAATGATGCGCTGGCGCTGTTGTTGTTCATGTTGGCCATGCCGGTATTCAGCTTCTTCATCGCGCCTGTTTTTGCCCAGTTGTCACGTAGCCATGAGTTTGAGGCGGACACCTATGCCGTCAGGCAGACCAGCGCCAATGATCTGTCAACAGCGCTGCTCAAACTGTACGAGGACAATGCCTCCACCCTCACACCAGACCCCTTGTATGTGCGCTTTTACTACTCGCACCCCGGCGCGTCTGAACGCTTGGCGCGCATGCAGGGTGTCGATGCGGCGGCAGCCTGAATTCCTTGAGTCCGAAATGTCTCTCATTCAAAACAAACGTGTCCTGACGGCAACTGAAATTGTGACCCGGCTGGCCAAACTGGATGGATGGGGTTTGAGTGGTGATGGCGCCGAGGTGGTGATCGAAAAAACCTTCTGTTTTGCGGACTACGCCCAGACCATGCAATTCGTCAATGTGGTGGCCTGGTTGGCCCAGGCACGCGATCATCACCCTGAGCTGGTGGTGCGCTTTGACCGCTGTGTGGTGCGTTTCTGTACCCACGATGTGGCCGGCATTTCACAGGCAGACTTTGACTGTGCGGCTGCCGTGGATGCGCTGCCTGGCGTTGTCAGACAGTCGCACCCATGACACAAAAACAAAGTTCGCCCGGCCTGATTGTGGCCAACTATGGACGTCATTTTTTGGTTGAAAACGCGGCGGGAGAGCGCTTGATTTGTCATTCCCGCGGAAAAAAAAGCCAGGGCGTGGTGGGTGACCGGGTGTTGTGGCTGGCCTCGCAGGACGAGGGTACGATTGAAAAAATCGAGCCGCGCCGTAACTTGTTTTATCGTCAGGACGATGTCCGAACCAAGATGTTTGCGGCCAACCTGGATCAGGTGCTGATCCTGATTGCCGCCGAGCCCGAGTTCTCCAGCAGCCAGTTGTCGCGTGCCCTGATTGCCGCTGAAGAGCAACACATCACGCCTATCATTGCACTCAACAAAAGTGACCTCGTTGAGCCGTTTTCCCGTGCCTGGCAATGGCTAGCGCCTTATCGCCACATGGGTTACAGCGTGTTGTCGCTGTCACTTGTGGACGTTGCGGCGGGTCGTGCGGCCTTGAGCCCGCTGCTGGCTGGCAAGACCACGCTGGTGCTGGGTCCGTCCGGGGCCGGTAAAAGCACGTTGATTAACTGCCTGATTCCGGGAGCACTGGTCCAAACCGGTGTCTTGTCACTGGCCCTCAACAGCGGTAAACACACCACCACCAGCACCACCTGGTATTGGGTGGATGAAGCCAAGACCACGGCGCTCATCGACTCGCCGGGGTTTCAGGAGTTTGGCCTGAACCACATCGAACCAGCTCAATTGGCAGCCTACATGCCCGATTTCAGGCCCCATGTCAAACACTGCAAGTTTTACAACTGCAGTCATTTGCATGAGCCGGGCTGCGGGGTCATTCCAGCGGTGAATGCTGCCGATGCGCCAGACCAAATCAGTGAGAACCGCTATCAGATTTACAGTGATTTATACGCCGAACTGAAACAGAGGCGACGCTATTGACCTGGCGAGCCAGTCCACGCGCAAGGCGAGGTGCACGGACCCCAACATTTCGTCGGAGGTCCGGCCGTCTAAACCTGAGTTTCAGGCCTTGGTATTGACCAGTCTGGCCAGGGCCGTCACCAGTTGCTCACATTGTGCCGGCGTGCCCACACTGATGCGCAGAAATGCGTCAATACGGGCTTGTTTGAAATGTCGCACCAGCACACCTTGCGCGCGCAACGCGGTTGCCAGATCGGCTCCCTGATGGGCGGGGTGACGCGCAAAGACAAAATTGGTCTGTGATGGCAAGACCTCAAAACCGAGGTCCTCCAGTGCCAGCACGAGACCTTCTCGGCTGCTCATCACGGCCTGGCGGGTTTGCTCAAAATAGGCTTGATCTTCAAAGGCGGCTACGCCACCGGCCAGCGCCAGCCGGTCCAGTGGATACGAGTTGAAGCTGTTTTTGACCCGATTCAGGGCGTCGATCAGGTGTGCCTGACCACAAGCGTAACCGATTCGCAGCCCAGCCAGCGAACGCGATTTGGACAGCGTGTGTACCACCAGCAGGTTGGGGTAACGGTTGATCAGGGCAACCGCGCTTTGGCCGCCAAAGTCCACATAGGCTTCGTCAATCAAGACCACCCGGGTCGGGTGCAAGTTCAGAAGTTTTTCAATCTCGGCCAATGGCAACCCGATGCCTGTTGGGGCATTGGGGTTGGCGATCACCACCCCGGCGATATTCTGGTCAGGCGCGGCATAGTCGGCCACGCTCAATGTCAGGTCATCGCATAGCGGCACGGTGCGCGCTGTAATGCTGTAAAGGCCGCAGTAGACCTTGTAAAAACTGTAGCTGATGTCAGGCATCAGCAGTGGGCAGCCATGCTGGAAAAACGTAAAAAAAGCATGCCCCAACACTTCGTCAGAACCATTGCCCAAAAAGACCTGCTGCGGGGTCAGGTCGAGGTGTTGGGCGATCACTGCCCGCAGGGCGCTGCCATCGGGGTCCGGGTAAAGCTGCAAGCCCTGTTGTGCCGTCTGCTGGATGGCGGTAACGACGTGTGGCGACGGCGGATAGGGATTTTCGTTGGTATTGAGCTTGACCAGATTGGCCATCTTGGGCTGCTCACCTGGCACATAGGGCACCAGTTGCAAGACCACGGGGCTGAAAAATTGGGCGTTCAAGACATGGCTCACTTTAATAAATTGACTGATCATGGCGTGTTGCCATGGGCTGGTGTTTGATTTTTAATTCAGGCGATGAGGCGTGCCAATGTCAACAGTGCCAAAAGAACAAGCCACATGACCACAGCGCGCCAAACCAGACCAACCAATACTGCTAAATGTGCAAGTTCCGGGGCAGGGCGTTGACCGGCAGCGGATGCCAATCCGCTTGTTGCTGTGCTGGCGGCAGGGGCCGTGCCGAGTTGTATGTTCATGGCACCCGCCGTGGCGGCCAGCACCAAGCCATCATTGTCGGTGCCCGACTGTGCCGCATACCGGCGCCAGCCATCAATGGCTTCTTCAAAATTGCCTACCACCGCAAAGCCAAGCACGGTCATGCGCGCAGGCAAGCCGTCGATCCAGTGCCAGGCTGTTTTCGCATTGCTTTGCAGTGCAAGACTGACAGGCTGCTCCAGGGTGTTGCTCTTGTGTTGCCAATAGCGGGAAACAAATTCGGCCAAACGGTATAACACGGCACCCATGGGGCCCAAACCAAAGGCAGCCAAGATTGAAAACCATGCCAGCACCCCAAAAACATGGCGGTGGGCGGCCAGCACCGAAAATTCGATGACACGGCCGATGATGTCGCTGCGCGTCCCGGACTGGGTGTCAATGTGTTGCCATTGGGCCAATAACGAGCGTGCCGTGGCATCATCATCGTTGGCCAAGGCGTCCCGGATCTCGGTGAAATGAAAACTGAATTGGCGAAAGCCAAGGGAGGCATACAGCACCAGTGCACTCCACAAAACGGCCAAAGGCCAGCCCACCCAGTAGGCGAGCAGCCAGTAAATCAACAAGGCCAGAGCGGAGGGAAGGCCCACGGCCATGCCCCAGGCCAGCCATCCGTGCAAGGACTTGCCCGCATCCAGGTTGCGGCTGCAGTAGCGCACCCATGAACGCATGGCGGCATGAATCGGGTTGCCGCGGCTCAAGGGGCGCGCCTGATCCAGTAGCAGGGCAAACAGCACAGAGATGAAGCTCATGCGCGAATCATAGCGGCTGCGCGGTTCAGGCCCGCAAAAAACGGTAAAAGTTGCGCAACATGCCAGCCGTCGCGCCCCAGATAAAACGCTCGCTCAGTTGGTCCTGGTAGGGCATTGAGATCCATTGGCGCAGGTTTCCCTCCCACTCCAGTTCATGATGGCGATGATGGGCAGGGTTCATCAAATACGCCAACGGCACCTCGAATACATCGGCGACTTCATAGGGATTGGGGTTCAGCGCGAAGTTAGGTGAGATCAGCGCCACCACCGGTGTGATGTGAAAGGCAGACCCTGTGACGTACACAGGCAATTGGCCGAGCACTTCCACAAAATGTGCATCCAGGCCTATTTCTTCCTGGGCCTCGCGCAAGGCTGCAGCAACCACGCCGCTATCGGTCTCATCCACCCGGCCACCGGGAAATGCAATTTGCCCCGCGTGCTTGCTCAGGTGCTGCGTGCGCAGTGTAAGTAACACGGTCGGTTCCGGGCGCTGCACAATCGGCAGCAACACGGCCGCGGGCATCGGTTCGCGGTCGACGAATCTTTTTTCCGCAAGGATTTCCGGTTGCCAATCAAGTGCTGCTGCAAAACGTGAGCGCAGGGCACCCGCTTGCAGGATAGTCTGCTCCACCGCCGGCAAATGCTTGTCCACCTGCAGCACCGGAACGGTGCGCGGATCAATGGTGATAGGGCTCATGGTCATGGCAGCAGGAATACGGGGCGAAAAAAAACCGCCACAGTAGACTGGGGCGGTCCTTTTGTGCCGTTTGCTAACGGATCAAGCAGCAGTTGTGGCGACCACTTTGCGCGCTGGCAACTTTTCCTTGATACGAGCCGACTTGCCGCTGCGATCTCGCAGGTAGTACAGCTTGGCACGGCGCACATCACCGCGACGTTTGACTTCAATGCTGGCAATCAGCGGGCTGTAGGTTTGGAACGTGCGCTCGACACCTTCACCACTCGAAATTTTACGTACGGTAAAACCGCTGTTCAGACCGCGATTGCGCTTGGCAATCACCACGCCTTCGTAGGCTTGCAGACGCTTGCGGTTGCCTTCAACAACGTTCAGGCTCACAACGACGGTGTCGCCCGGACCGAATTCAGGAATGGCTTTGTTCAGACGAGCAATTTCTTCTTGCTCAAGGATTTGGATCAGGTTCATAAGTTCTTTCAATGATCATGTCAGCACCAGCATCACCATGATGCATGCCACAGAGCAATGCACTATGGCGGTCTTACAGAGGATCGTCAGAAGTAAGATTATAACCTGAGAGCAAGGCCTCGTCGGTTTTATCCAGATGACCAGCACGGCGGGCCTGCTCAATCAGTTCAGGGCGCAGTCGCTGGCTGAGCAGCAGGCGCTGGTTGCGACGCCAGCGTTCAATGTTCACATGGTGACCACTGAGAAGAACATCTGGCACAGCCTGGCCTTGCCAGATCTCGGGTCGGGTGTAATGCGGGCAATCCAGCAGGCCATCCAAGTTCGGGTTGAAGCTGTCCTGGGCATGGCTGTCTGCATCTCCCAGCACGCCGGGCTGCAACCGGGCGACTGCATCGAGCAAGGCCATGGCGGCAATTTCTCCGCCAGACAGCACAAAATCGCCCAGACTGATTTGCTCGGTGACGTGGGTGTCGATAAGGCGCTGATCAATGCCTTCGTAGCGACCGCAAATCATGACCGCGCCATGACTGCCTGACCATCGCGTGACGATCTCGTGGTTGAGCGGCTTGCCAATGGGTGAAAACAGGATCACGGGCGCATCATCCTGGCGTTCGCCGCGAATGTTTGACAGGCACTGTGACAGCGGTTCGGCCATCATCACCATGCCAGGACCGCCGCCAAAAGGGCGGTCATCGACGCGGCGGTAATTACCTGGTGCAAAGTCACGAAGATTGTGTAATTGCACGTCCACCTGACCGGTTTCAAATGCGCGTCGAGTGACACCCGTGGTCAGCAGGGGGGTAAACAACTCGGGGAACAGCGTCACTACGTCAAATCGCATGAGGCTGCTCTCAATAATCGGCTTGCCAATCCACCAGGATGCGCCGCTCGTTCAAGCGCACGTCATCAATGTAAACCGCCACAAAAGGAATCATGATTTCCACTGTTTTGTCGTCCTGCAACCGGTCGATCACCAGCACGGTTTGTGGTCCTGTCGTCAACAGGTCGCGCACATGGCCTAGTGAGACGTCTTCGCGATTGACGACCTCAAGGCCGATCAGGTCAACCCAGTAGTACTCGTCTTTTTGCGCTGCAGGAAAGCTGCTGCGTGAAATGAAGATGCGTGCGCCGCGCAGGGCGTCTGCGCCATTACGGTCAATGATGTCCTGCGAGCAGGCGACCACGGTGTCTGAATGAGTTTTGACTTCCTTGATTTTCATCAAACCAACACCCTCAAAGGATTTGACGCCTTTTTCGGTGGGAAGCAGAAACCAGTGTCTGGAAGAAAAAAGCGCCTCGGGATCGGCGCTGTAGGGTAGAACCTTGAACCACCCCTTGATACCCCAGGCGTCTAAGACGCGCCCGACTTCAATGGCATCTGCCGGTAATTCGGCAGCCTCCAGGCCGGGCAGCATCAGCAACAATCAGGCTGCTTTGGCAGCAGCTTGTTTGATCAGGCGTTCAACGGTAGGAGAAGCTTGCGCACCCACGCTGCGCCAGTAAGTCAAGCGGTCCTGGGCAATGCGAATGCTCTCTTCAGACGCGGTTGCAATCGGGTTGTAAAAACCAATGCGCTCAATGAAACGGCCATCGCGACGGGTGCGTTTATCAGCCACTACGATATTGAAAAACGGGCGAGCCTTAGCACCGCCACGGGCGAGTCGAATGACGACCATGATGTATCCTTTGGGGAAGTGGAATAACTTCCACGAAAATTGGCATTTAACCTGGCGTTTGAGACACGCGACATAACCACCCGGTTATGCGACACGCCAGACAGCCTCAAATTATATCGTTCTTCAACACCATGCCCATCATTCGCCCATGTCAATCGGAAGACATTGCACAAATTACAGCCATCTATGCGTATCATGTGTTGCATGGAACCGGCACTTTTGAGGTCGATCCGCCCTCAGAAGCTGATATGACACAGCGTCGGGCCGATGTCTTGGGCAAGAATTTGCCTTATCTGGTTGCTGCCGATGAATCTCAGGTGCTGGGATTTGCCTATTGCAACTGGTTCAAGCCACGTCCCGCTTACCGGTATTCGGCGGAAGATTCAATCTACCTTGCGCCGACGGCCATGGGACAGGGCCTGGGCCGTGCCTTGCTCGCCGAACTGATGGGGCAGGCGGAACGTGCCGGTGTGCGCAAACTGATTGCGGTGATTGGTGACTCCAATAACCGGGGCTCGATTGGCGTGCACCAGAGAGCCGGTTTTGCACATGTGGGCCTGCTCAAGTCATGCGGCTGGAAGTTCGAGCGCTGGCTGGACGTCGTGCTGATGGACAAGGCCTTGGGGCTGGGAGATCGTACTGCGCCGGACCAGACAGGCGGATACATCAAAACAGTCGCATGCTGATTCCGTAAGCCACCGCGGCTACAAAGGCGCTGGCTGGAATGGTCAGTATCCAGGCCCAAATGATGTTGCCTGCTACACCCCAGCGTACCGCGCTGGCACGCTTGGTGGCGCCCACACCCACGATGGCGCCGGTGATGGTGTGTGTTGTGGAGACGGGCACACCCATCGCCGTGGCCACAAACAGGGTGATGGCGCCTCCGGTTTCAGCACAAAAACCGCCGACCGGTTTGAGTTTGGTGATTTTTTGTCCCATGGTTTTCACAATGCGCCAGCCGCCAAACATGGTGCCCACACCAATCGCCGAATAACAGGTCAGAACAACCCAACTGGGAGGTGTCAGGTCCGTCGCATTGGCGTAACCTGTGGCGATCAGCAGCATCCAGATGATGCCAATGGTTTTTTGTGCATCGTTGCCACCATGGCCCAGGCTATAGGCGCCGGCAGACACCAGTTGCCAGTGTCGGAACCATTGATCAACCTTGAGGGGGCGAAAACTGCGAAAACTCCAGGACACCAGAATCATCATGGCGGATCCCAGCAAGAACCCCAGAAGCGGAGAGACAAAAATGAAGATCACTGTTTTGAGGATGCCGGCCATGATGA
>JACCDQ010970348.1_pt1 | contig 15187 bp, 14 predicted proteins | sample 7446031 | NCBI WGS metagenome assembly JACCDQ01 (sample SAMN15323442, study PRJNA562643) | freshwater metagenome | isolation source: river surface water | place: USA:Blue River Watershed | collected 2017-08-17
GAATGGTTCGTCGTGATCGCGACGAAATCGGCCCGCGGCAATGGCGACGTCAACGCCGCACGCGACCAGGCCGGGCAGATCACCGAACAGGTTTTGGCCGCGCTGCTGGGTTTTCACCTGGGCGGGGGCAGATATTTGCGGTTATCTGATGCGCCTGGGCCTGAATACGATGGCGGCTATTGTCATGTGCCGCTGGCATTTTCCAACGCAGCGACCTTCAAAGGTCAACCTTAAACCGGAGTCATCAAAATGGCAGACTACAGCTACCTGGGCAGCGGCCGCATCTATCTGAAGGAAATCGGCGGCAGCGCCGGCCTGATCGAAGTGGGCAACTGTTCGGCCCTGAACTTCAGCGTCACCGAAGAAACCAAGGAACTGAAGGACTACACCCAGGCAGGCGGGGGCACCTACAACGAAGTGCGTCGCATCACCGCGGTCGAATGTTCGATCACGATGCACGACCTGAACGCCGCCAACCTGGCGCGCGCCCTGTACGGTGACGCCGATGCGGTGGCCGCCGGCACCGTGACCGGTGAAGTTCACACCGGTGTCAAGCCGGGCGACTTCGTGAAGTTCGCCAAGATCCCGACCGGTTCGATCACCGTTTCCAACGAAACGCCCGCGACCCTGGTCGCTGGCACCGACTACGAAGCACGCCCTGGCGGTATTTACATCCTGCCGACGACTTCCCTGGTGAACGCCGCCGGCGAGGATCTGACCGTCGGTTACGCCAACGCCGCCAGCGACGTCGTGCAAGCCCTGACCGATTCGGGCAAGGAATACGAACTGGTGTTCGGTGGCCTGAACGAAGCGCGCAGCGGCAAGAACACCATTGTTCACGCCTACCGCGTGAAGATCGGCGCCGCGCAAAACCTGGGGCTGATCGGCGAGGACTACGCCGCCCTGGAAGTGACCGGCAAGCTGCTGAAGGACACCAGCAAGACCGGCGCGGGCGTGTCGCAATACTTCAAGGTTGACATTCAGGCATGAGCGACGACCTGAACGTGATCGAGCCGGCGACGACGTCGGCCACCTTCAACGGCCGCGAAATCCAGATCCGGCCGCTGACGGTCGGCAAGCTGCCGGGCTTCGCGCGCGCGATCAAGCCGATCAGCGGTTCGATCGAGGCGATCGCCAGCGGCGCCGCGGTGCCCGACCTGTTCACCATCCTGGCGATGGTGGCAGAACACGGCGAAGCGGTCGTCGATGCGGTTTCGATCGCCACCGGCGTCGAGCGCGAAGAACTGATGCGCGCCACGCCTGACCAGCTGATCGAACTGGCCGTCGTCGCCATTCGGGTGAACGCGGATTTTTTCAAAGGCCGCCTGACGCCGGCAATTCTGGCGGCCGTCAAGAAAGCAACGGCGCCGACGCCTGGGGCTGGTCTGACACCGTAACGGTTCTGGTCGCGCACGGACATTCGTTCGACGCGATCAAGAGCTACACGATCGGCCAAGTGAAGGCCTTCATGCGTTCGATTGAGCGCATGAACGCCGAAAGCCGCGTCGGCCAGGCTGTCGCGGCGCGCATGGCGCAGGCTGAAGGCAAGGCCTTCAAAGGGTACATCAAAGCATTAGAACGGGGCGCAAATGGCCGCTGACCTTGAATTTCGAATCGGCGCCGAACTGACCGAAATCAAAGGCGCCCTGGCTTCCCTGCAGCGCGACCTGGGCAACGTCGGCCGGGCAGCACAGCAAGCCGGCGGCGACAACGCCTTCCGCGGCTTGGAGAATTCCGCACGCGGCGCCCTGGGCGCTGTAGGCCGCCTGGTCGCTGGCTTTGCCACCCTGGCCGGTGCGATCAAGGCAATCAGCACGGCCGACGAACTGAACACGCTGAACGCGCGCCTGCGCATCGTCACGCGGTCGACCGAGGAATACACGCGCGCCCAGGTGGCGCTGTTCGAGCTGTCGCAGCGCAGCCGTGCGAGCCTGATCGACACGGTCGACCTTTACCAGCGCATCGCCCTGTCGACGAAGAACGCCGACGTCGGCCAGGAAACGCTGCTGCAGGTAACGGAAACGATCAATCAGGCGGTCGCGCTGGCGAACAGCGGCGCAGAAAGCGCACGCGCGGCCCTGGTGCAGCTGGGTCAAGGCCTGGGGGCTGGAACGCTGCGCGGTGAGGAACTGAACAGCGTCCTAGAGCAGACGCCGGTGCTGGCCGATGCAATCGCCGAAGGCATGGGCATCACCCGCGAGCGTCTGAAGGAATACGGCGAGCAAGGAAAGATCACATCGCAGCAGGTGATCGACGCACTGGTCAAACAGCGCGACGTCGTCGCCAAGCAGTTCGCCGAACTGCCGCTGACGGTGGGCCAGTCGATCACGCAGCTGCGCAATGCCGGCCTGGCGCTGCTGGGCGCCTTTGACACCGCCAGCGGTGCGACGGGCGGGCTGGCGAAGACGATCGGCGACTTCGCCACGTTCCTAAGTTCCGATGCGGTGCAGGGCGCGATCGTCGAATTCGGCGTGATCGCCCGGCAATACTTCGAACTGGCGGCCGAAGCAGCCGAGGGGGCATTCGACGCGGTCGTCGCCGCCTTGGGCCTGCTGGGCGAGGCGCTGGACGCCACGATCGGGCAGCTGAACACATTCGCAAACGAGTTCACCGACAGCATTTTCGACCTGCCTGAAACGGCTGGCGAGGCGATCGACCTGATCGTTCGCGCCTTTCGCGAACTGCCGGCCAACATTCGCGCGTCGATCCAGATCGTGACCGTGCAAGCCGCGGCGCTGTTCGATCGCCTGGTGTCCTACGCACAGTTCGTCAAGGACAACTTCAAGGCGATTTTTACCGACGACACGCAGGACGCCGCCTACAAGCGGTTCCAGCAGCGCAATGCGGCGATCACGGGCGCATTGCGCAGCAGCGTCGACCAGGCCTTCGTCGACCGCGATGCGGCGCTGGCCGAGGCCCGGCAGGCGCGCGAGGAAGCCCAGCGCCGTCGCGAGCAAGGCCGGCGCAACACCGGCGCCAACGGTCGCGGCACCTTCAGCACGCGGCAAAGCGACGCCGACGCCCGAGCAGCCGCCCAAGCCACAAAAGCCCGCCTGGATGCCGAAGAAAAGCTGGCCGAAGACGCATCGCGGCGCCAGCTGCGCAACCTTGAACAGCAGTTCGACGACAGCCAGATCGCGGCCGATGCCTACTACCGTCGGCGCGAAGAACTGGAACTGGCAGCAGTCGATCGCGCCATCGCCATCGAGCGCGATCGCGCGAAGGCCGGCGGCACCGAGCAGATCAAGGCGCTGGCCGAAATCGAACTGCTGGAGCGCCGCAAGGGCGACATTCAGGCGCAGGCAACGCGCGACCGTGCGAACTTCCAGCGCAACATCGAACGCCAGCTGGATCAGGCACGCATCGCCGAACTGCAGGCGAGCGGGGATCCGGTCGCGGCCGCACGCGCGCAGGCCGAAGCCCAGTATCGCGATCTGCTGACCCGCCTGGAGTCTGAAGGCGACGTCGCTGGCGTGGCGCTGATCAAAGGCCTGATCAACAACGTGGTGGCCGATGCCGAGCTGGATCAGCTGCGCAACAAGATCAGCACGGCGCTGTCGGATCTGCGCGGCACCGAATCGCTGATCGCTGCGCAGGTCGACGCCGGGCTGCTGCCGGCCATCCAAGGCGAAGAACAGCTGCAGGAGCTTCGCGCCCAGGGCATCGCCCAGCTGCAGCAATACCTGGTCGCCCTGCAGGCCATCGCCGCGGCACAGTCGGCCAACGGTGGCATCGTCGACCCGCGCGTGGTCGATGCGATCCGCCAGGTGAACACCGAAATCGCACGCGCCACGGCCGCACAGAAAACGCTGCAGAACCAGGTGCAGAACGCGGGCCAGAACGCCCTGGAAGGGTTCTTCACAGACCTGGCAACGGGCGCGCGTTCGTTCGGTGATGCCGTGCGGGCCGCGGCGCTGGCCTTCATTCAGTCGCTGGCGCGCATGGCAGCCGAAGCCCTGGCGAAGAAAGCGATTCTGTCGCTGATCCCTGGCGGGGGTGGATTCCTGGCTGGGGTGTTGCATTCGGGCGGCATGGTGGGCGGTGGCGCCCGGCGCGCGGTCAATCCGCTGCTGTTCGCTGGCGCGCCGCGCTATCACAGCGGCGGCATGGTGGGCCTGAAACCCGACGAACGCCCGGCCATCCTGCAAACCGGCGAGGAAGTGCTGTCGCGCACCGATCCGCGCAACGCGGCCAACGGCGGCGGCGGTGGAAATGGCACGCGCATAATCAACGTCATCGACCCGTCGATGGTGTCCGATTACCTGGCATCGAGCGCGGGCGAAAAAACGATTCTGAACGTCCTGCAGCGCAACCCCGGCGCGGTGCGTCAGGTGCTGGCATAAGAAAGGGCACGCAATGGCATGGGAAACAGGCACGGCAACCAATCAGGCCGACCTACTTTCGAAAATCGTCACCTTCCTGACGACGAACGTCGACCTGGTCGCCGCTGATCAGGAATGGGTCGACCTGGGCACTGCCAGCGGGCAAACGACGGGCAAGTGGCTGCGCGGGCCTGGCATGGCCGGCACCGACCAGATTTTCGTCGGCCTGCAGGCGGTCAACGATGTGGGCAACGACATTTACGGGATCCAGATCGCCGGCGCGCAGGGCTTCAGCAGCGGGGCGGCGTTCGGCGGCCAGGTGGGCCAAAGCCCGACCAGCTACGTCGCGGTGTGGAATTCGTCGATGCCGTACTGGATCGTCGCCAACGGCCAGCGGTTCGTCGTCGTGGTGAAGGTGTCGACCACCTACCACGCCATGTACGCCGGCAAGATCCTGCCCTATGGCACGCCGACGCAGTACGGCTACCCGGTGTTCATCGGTGGCGAGAATGTGACGAACCTGCGCTGGTCTGACACGACCGTCGGGAATCGGCAGTTCATCGACCCCGGCAGCGCATCCAGCACGACGAATTCGGGTTCGAATCTGTGCTTCCCCGATGGATCTTGGCAGTTCTTCCAGAACTTCATCAACAGCAGCGGCAACGATTCGCTGTCGACCCAGGGCCGCACGATCTGGCCCTATGCCGGCAGCAACACCACCGGCAACGACGTCGACAACCGCCTGCGCGAAATGCGCGACAACATCGACGGCAGCTACACGCTGCTGCCGCTGATCCTGCACTGCGAGGCACCCAGCCGCCAGGTGTTCGGCGAGCTGGACGGATGCTACTGGGTGAGCGGCTACAACAATGCCGCCGAAAACATCGTCACGATCGGCGGCGTCGACCATTTGGTCGTGCAGAACATCCACCGAACGAACCGCTGGAACTATTGGGCGCTGAAGCTGGCGTGAAGGGCAAACGATGGCAGTCTACGAAACAGGAACCGCAACCGACACGACCGACCTGATCACGAAGCTGATCACCTTCGCGACGGCGAACGGCTGGACGGTCAACACCCCGGCCAGTGGGCGCGTGTTCACCAAAGGCGGGCTTTACTTCGGCTTGAACTGGGATTCGACGACGGTCTACGTCGCCGGCGCGACCGGATACGCCGCGGGCAGCGCCTGGAGCGCCCAACCTGGCGCGAGCGCCACCCAGCCGCGCGCGAACGACATGGCCGGGCCTTACCAGGCTTACCACTTCTTCACCGGCACGGCGCCCGACTACCTGCATGTGGTCGTCGAAACCAGCGCGGGCATCTTCAAGCATTTCATGTTTGGGCAGATCGCCAAGCACGGCACCTTCACCGGTGGCGAATACATCGGGGCGGTCTACTGGCACCCGACGGTTGTCGCGGCGAACCAGACGCCCAACCACCCGAATTTCGGCACCCACGCGGTGCCGTTCGATTCGAACGCCAGCAGCGCGACGGCCGTGCATCGCAGTGCCGTGCGGGCCGACATTGACGGCAAGACGAACAACTGGATGGTCTTCCGCGACGCCGACACCTGGAACGGCAACTATGCCAAGGGCGTGATGCGCGGAAGCGCCGTGTCCGGTGACGGTGGCAGCCTGTTCGGATCGCTGCACACCCGCAGCCCCAGCGAGTTCAACGCGATCACGCCGCTGCTGCCGATCCTGGTGGCCGTCGATCGGCCGTCGAGCATGACCAGCCCAATCGGCTACGCGCCCGACTTGCGCTACATCAACGTGACCAACATCACGCCAGGCGAAACCCTGACGATCGGCGGCGTCGAATGGATGTGCTTCCCGCTGATCCAGAAAACGGCGACCTTCAACAACAGCAGCAGCACGATCCCGTCTTCGGGCACGTTCGGCCTGGCCTACCGTAAGAACTGAACACCATGCCGGCCGGAAACCTGTTTCCTTCGCCAGAGTTTGCCAAGGCGACCGGCAGCGTCGCGATCGAGGCGCCGCGCGAGCTGTCGCCCTGGGGCGGGTTTGCCATGTCGGTGTCGCTGTCGGGCGCGCGCACCGACACCCAGCCGGTGAACGAACCCGGCGACGCCAAGGCTGGCAGCGACCAGCCGATGTTCGGCTTTGCGGATTGGTACAACCGGATCCACATCACGCCCGGCGCGATCGACCTGGGCAACGTCGTCGGTCAGCAGACGGCCAACGTCGTGATCTGGAACGCCTACACCACGCCGAAGACCCTTGCATCCATCCAGGACACCAACGCCGAAGGCATCACACTGACCGAGCCGGCCGCGACGCCGCTGGTCTACCAGCCGCTGCGCGAACGCACCTACACCGTCGTGGTGGGCACCGATGGCCCGGCCACGATCGGCGCGACCTACCTGTTCGACTTTATCGACGCCAACGAGCCGCAGCTGGCAATCGCCGGCACGCGAATCATCGCCTGGACATGGGCGCCCAACTGGGGCGAACCCATGATCGAGCGCCTGGACTGGCTGACCGATGTGCTGACCGCACACGATGGCACCGAACAGCGGATCCGGCTTCGCGAATACCCGCGGCGGGCGCTGGAATTTTCCTTCGGCGCCCAGGGTGCGCAACGGCGCCGCCTGGATGTGGCGCTGTACGGCTGGGGCGCGCGGCTGTGGGCCTTGCCGATCTGGACGGACGGCCAGCGCCTGGCGGCCGATCTGCTGGTCGACGACCTGGTCGTGCCCGTCACGACGACAGATCGCGACTTCACCGCCGGCGGGCTTGTCATGCTGCTGGGCGAAGATGGTGGGAACGAGGTCGTCGAAATCGACAGCGTCGAGCCTGGCGCGCTGAACCTGGTGCGCCCGCTGCTGAACGCCTGGCCCGCTGGCAGCTGCACAATCTACCCGGCCAGGCCGGCGCGCCTGCCGGCATCGCATGGCTTCCGGCGCTTTACCGGCGACTTCGTGACCGGGCGCGTTCGCATGGAAGTCGAAGACGTCAACGCCTGGCCGGCGGCCACCGAAACGACCTACCGCGGCCTGCCCGTGCTGACCACGCCGCCGAACTGGATCGGCGAAATCGACCAGGATCTGCAGCGCAAGCTAGCGCAGCTGGACTACGGCACCGGCCTGCGCGCCTTTGACGACGAAAGCGGCAAGCCCGAAATCGTGCAGTCATACCGCTGGATGCTGGACGGGCGCGACGAAATCGCGGCGTTTCGTTCCTGGCTGTACAGCCGGGCGGGCAAGTTTGCGGCGTGCTGGGTGCCGACCTGGGTCGACGACCTGGTCGTGGTCGCCAACATCGGCGCGGCCGCGACGGCGATCACGATCGAGAATATTGGCTACACCCTGCAGGCGGCCGCCCGCGTGCATCGGCGCGACCTTCGCATCGAACTGACGTCGGGCGCGGTCTATTACCGCCGGATCACCGGATCCAGCGAGGCGGGCGACACCGAGGTGCTGAACATCGACACCGCCCTGGGCGTGCTGGTGACGCCGACGCAGATCGCGCGCGTGTCGTTCATGGCCCTGGCCCGCCTGGATGCCGACGGCGTCGAAATCAACTGGTTCACCGGCGACACCGCCGAAGCCGCGCATAACATGAGGGCGACAGGCAATGTCGTATGACACCCAGGAAACCGGCGCCCAGACCGGCGCACCCGTCGAGCTGTACGAATTCCGGCACGGCCCGAATTTCTACCGCTACACCAGCGCCGACGTCGACGTCGTTCACGACTTCAAGACGTTCGAAGCCTGGCCCATGTCGCGCAACGCAATCGAGGCGACGCAGGAAATGGCGCGCCAGGCGCTGAAGATCAGCTGCAGCCGCGACCTTCCGATCCTGTCGCTGTTTCGCCTGGCACCGCCCAGCGATGTGATCACTGTGTCCGTGTACCGCTTGCACCGCGGCGACGGCGAAGCGATCACCGCCTGGATGGGCCGGATTCTGAACGTCAGCTGGCGCGGCCTGCAGGCTGAGATCCATTGCGAAAGCGTCTATACATCCATCAAGCGGCCAGGCCTGCGCCGCATGTACCAGAAACAATGCCCGCACGTTCTGTATTCGGCGCAGTGCGGCGTCGTCGGTGGCAGTTACAAGGTGTCGCGCCAGGTGTTGAGCGTGTCAGGTCTGGACGTCACGCTGGCCGATATGGGCGCATTCGCATCGGGCTACTTCGCGGGCGGTTACATCGAGTGGCAGCCATCGACGGGCATCATCGAACGGCGTTCGATTCGCAACCACGCCGGCGCCGTGCTGTCGGTTAACTTCCAGGCGTTCGGCCTGGTGGCTGGTGTGACGATCGACGTCTACCCTGGATGCGATCACACGCTGGCAACGTGCGCGGCGAAGTTTTCGAATTCGCTGAATTACGGCGGGATGCCTTACATTCCAACGAAGAACCCGTTCGACGGGACGCCTGTTTTCTGAAAGGTCTGCAGTGGATCCGTTTACCGCGTTTATTGTCCTGGTCGTTTCGGCCGTCGTTTCGATCGCCCTGGCGCCCAAGCCGCAGCAGCCCAAGCCGGCCGCGCTGGAAGACTTCGACGTTCCGGTCGCAGAGGAAGGCCGCCCGATCCCGGTCGTATTCGGCACGGTGACGCTGACCGGCGCGAACGTGCTGTGGTACGGCGATCTGCGCAGCACGCCGATCACCAGCAGCGGCGGCAAGAAATGACGACGGTCGTGCTTCATCGCCACATGCGCGAGCTGGGTTACTGCAACCGCGGCGCGCGCGAATGGTTTACCCGTCATGGTTTGAATTGGGCCGACTTCGTCGAAAATGGCGTCGAGGCCGACACGCTGCGCGCAACTGGCGACGCGATGGCCGTGAAGGTTTGCGAACACGCTGAAGGAAAGAACGATGGGCGGCAGCAGTAAGTCTCAAACGGTCGGCTATCGGTATTACATGGGCCTGCACTTCGGTCTGTGTCATGGCCCGGTCGACGAGGTCAACCAGGTGAAGGCCGGCGATCGCGAAGCGTGGATCGGCGTCGCCACCGAGAACACAACGATCAGCATCAGCAAAGGCGAACTGTTCGGCGGAGACAAAAAGGAAGGCGGCCTGTCTGGCAGCCTGGACATTCAAATGGGCGGCCCGACGCAGGGGCAGAACGGCTACCTTGCGAGCAAGATCAGCGCAGCCATTCCGGCCTTCCGAGGCATCCTGTCGGCCGTCTGGCGTGGCGGCCAGGTGTCGGCGAATAACCCCTATATCAAGCCCTGGGCCTTTCGCGTGCAGCGCATCCTGCAAGGCTGGGATGGCGGTTCGGCATGGAATCCGACAAAAGCGAAGATCGGAATCGGTACGGGCGACTTCGTCGAAGTCTTCAACAACCTGGTTTTGCGAATCAACCTTCCGGTTTCGCCGCCTGTTGATAGTGGCCCGCTGGAACGGCCGATCACGGTGTCGCCGGCAGTCGTCTATGGTGTAAACGAGTTCGGCGCATTCTACGACTTCAGGCACAACCCCGGCACATTGCGCACCGAGTTTGCGACGGTCGACATTCCGAATTCGCTTTGGCTTGCGGATATAGGCGAAAGTTTTCTGATCAGGCTTCGCGTGTTCCTGGTTTCGTATGCGGGCGGAACCATCATGGATCAATACGCAGATCCGTATTCGAATTTCTTTTGGATCGGCGTGAATTCGACGGGGAAAATCCAGATTCTTCAGGGTGGGTGGGGCGCCCTGATCTATCCGTCGACAAACTCTATTCCACTGAACCAGTGGACTGTCGTCGAATTAAAGCGGGTCGGGTCAACGCTGACGCTTAGCATTGGCGGCGTCGTTTCTGATTCGATCACCTACACAGGAAGGCTTGGCACAGACCAGGCCGGGATCCGGTTAGGTGATCGGGTGGGGTACCCGCCGGCCATCAGGTCTTCAATCGACGGCATGGTCGCCGACGTACTTATCAACAAAGGCGACGCCGGCAGTCTTGTCGAGGAATTCCCTTACAGCGCCATGAACCCGGCGCATATAGTCTACGAATGCCTGACGAATTCGGCGTGGGGCATGGGCTACCCGACCAGCGCGATCGACGCGACCAGCTTCACGGCATCCGCCAACAGTCTGTTCGGCGAAGACTTTGGCCTGTGCCTGGTCTGGAATCGACAGGAAACGATCGACCGATTCATTCAGACTGTCCTGGATCATGCGGGCGGGATTCTTTACGTCGACCCAGCGACCGGCCGGTTCGCGCTGAAGCTGATTCGCGGCGACTATGACCGCAACACCCTGCCGCAATTCGGGCCTTCGAACTTGATCAGCGCGAGCGATTACCAGCGCCAGGCCTGGGGCGAAACGATCAACGAAGTCACGGTCGTTTACCGCGACTTCCAGACGAACAAGGATGCGGCCGTCACGATTCAAGACCTGGCGAACATCCAGACCCAGGGCGCGGTCGTTTCTCAAACCAGGCAATATCCGGGGCTTCCGGTCGCTGGCCTTGCGCAGCGGGTTGCGATGCGCGACCTGAACGCCGTGGCGACGCCGCTGGCAAAGGTTCGGCTGGCAGCCACGCGCGCAGCCTGGGCGCTGACGCCTGGCGATGTGTTCCGGCTGACCTGGCCCGACTACGGCGTCGACGACGTCGTGTTTCGCGTGCTGGAAATCAACCGCGGGACGCTACAAGACGGCACCATTCAGATCGAGGCCGTCGAAGATGTGTTCGGCCTACCTTCGAACACCTACATCGTCGAACAGACGGGCGGCTGGATCGAACCTTCGAACGAGCCGGCGCCAGCGCCATATCGCAAACTGGTCGAGGCGCCCTATTGGGATCTGGCGCTTACGCTGACAGCTGCAGACCTGGACTACCTGGATCCGTTGTCAGGCTACGTTCAAGCCCTGGCCGCCCGGCCAACGGGTGATTCGCTGAACTACGAAATCAATTCGAAGGTCGGCGGGGCGGAATACCAGGAGCGCGCGACGGCGCAGTTCTGCCCGACGGCCACGATAACGGCAGCCATCAACAAGACGGCGACGGCCATTACATTCGAAAACAGGGTCGACGTCGATCTGGTGTCGACCGGCGCTTACGGCTACATCGACGACGAGGTCGTCGGCATCACTGCGATCGACGCCGATGCGGGCACTGCCACGATAACGCGCGGACTGCTGGACACCGTTCCGGCTGATCACGCAGCCGGCGCGCGGATCTGGTTCGCCGACGGCTACCAGGGCGTCGACGAAACCGAGTATGCGACGGGCGAGGTCGTCGACGTCAAGCTGCTGCCGCGCACCGGCCGGGGCGAACTGGCGATCGACGCGGCGCCGTCGAATTCGATCACGATGGCGCGCCGTCAAAATCGACCTTATGCGCCTGGAAACTTCAGGATCAACGGCACGCAATACCCGGCCGAAATCATCGGCCCAATAACCTTAACGGCGACTTGGGCGCATCGCGATCGACTGACGCAAACGGCCTACCTGGTGCAGCAGAGCGAAGGAAACATCGGCCCGGAGGCGGGCACGACCTACACCGCCCAGCTGTGGAATCACGCGACGAACACGATGATCGCGCAGTTCACCGGCATCACTGGAACCAGCCAGGCGTTTTCGGCGCCGGCTGCTGGCGTTTATTCCCTTCGCATGGATGTGTGGAGCGTGCGCGATAGCCTGGCGAGCCACCAAAAACAATCGCATGTCTTCACGTACATCGACGTCAATCTTTTGGGTACTGATGCGTCGGATTACATCGCAGCCGAAACCGGCGATCGCATTCAACTGGAGCAGTAAGCAATGGCAACCGTCAAAATTTCCGAACTTCCCGCGTCGTCACCGTTAACCGGCGTCGAACTTATACCCGCGACGCAAAGCGGCAACACCGTGAAGGTTACGATGGCCGACCTGGCGGCATTTGTCGGCGCAGCTGGTGGAAATGCTTCAGTCATTCCAATCGCGGTATCGGACGAAACCACTGCACTGACGACGGGAGCGGCAAAAGTCACCTTTCGAATGCCTTTTGCATTCACACTGACGGCCGTTCGTGCCAGCGTGACGACGGCGCCAACGGGCGCGGCGATACAGGTCGACATAAACGAAGGCGGCGTGTCGATACTTTCCACGAAGCTGACCATCGACGCGACCGAAAAGACCAGCACGACCGCGGCGACGCCGGCAGTGATCGGCGACTCCGGTCTGGCAGACGATGCGGAAATCACGATCGACATAGATGCCGTCGGCAGCACTGTCGCCGGGGCGGGGCTTAAAGTCTACTTGATCGGGGTGCCCGCATGAATCTGACCTTGCGCAAAACGCACGTTAACCCGGCGCTACTTTCGCGGCAGCGTGGTTTTTTGCTGAACCCATTTCGCTTTGGTGGCGGGGGCGGTGGCGGGGGCGGCGGCGGGAGTGACCCCCTATTCAACAGCGTGTCGCTGTTGCTGCACATGGATGGCAGCAATGGATCGGACACCTTCACAGATTCAAGTAGCTTCTCCAGATCAGTCACCCGGAGAACAACAGGCGCCTACATAAGCACAGCGCAGTATAAATTCGATGGCAGTTCGTGCTTCTTTGAAAGCAATAGCGGATTGGTTTTATCAACATGGGCCGGATTAACATCCGACTTTACCATCGAGTTCTGGATAAATCCTTCCGGCACGCAATCGACAAATGCAGCGGTGTTTGCCTGTAATACAACTGGCGGATTCCATATTGAATTTTCTTCTGGTGTCATAAATTTCTATTCATACAATTTTGCGACAAGGGATAATGTTGGCTACACAAGTTCGATAACATCTGGCGTTTGGACGCATGTTGCCATCACCAGAGTCGGGACAACATTCCGTGTGTTCACAGGGGGATTGAAGACTTCTGAGTTAACAAGCTCAAATAATTTCGGATCTGTTGAGGTGTCAAGCCAATACTACGTTGCATACAATCCATATTTCGGACTTGGGTTCACCGGGTTCATTGACGACTTGCGCGTCACCAAAGGCTTTGCCCGCTACACTGCGAACTTCACGCCGCCGTCGGCGCCATTTCCCAATGCCGTCGGCGGAATATATTTTGTTGCGGCGGCAAACGGTGGCTGGACAAGCGATTCGGTTGCACTGCCTGGCGGTTGGTCTGCGGGAAACATTGCTATTGTTTCCTGCGTCAACGTCGTCGGGGTAAACATCACGCCGCCGGCGGGCTGGACGGTGATTAACAGCCTTTCATCAGGAACGGCCAGAATCATCGCGGCCTACCGGATATTGCAGGCTGGCGATACGACAACCGGCACATGGGCAAACGCGAACAACGTCGGGGTTTCAATCTACGCCGGTCAAGCTGCCACCCCTATCGGCCAGGTTGAAACTTGGGCGGCAGCAGCGACAAGTCAGACATATCCGGCCATTACTTGCCAAGTTTCTAACTCTACAAGCTGGATCATTTCCTGCGGCGGGAAAAACAATGCTTCAGTTACTGCGATGGGTGTGCCGTCTGGTCTGGTATCCCGCAGCGCAAGCAACTGTAATATTTTGCTGGATTCCGGGGCGCCTGCAAATTCGCAGGCACTGCTTACCGCTGGTGATAGCGGTACAAACCACGCCAGAGCGTCTATTGTTTTCGAACTAAAGGCGGCATGATTTTTGGGACAAATCCGGGACACTGCGCCCGCGCGCCGTGATAAATTGCGCCTTACCGCGATACATCACAGCGCGCAAAAATCAACGGGTTACGTTGTAGGTCGTTGATCCGTCAGGCCTAAAAATGTGACTCAAAATCCCGCGGCCGCAAGGCCGTTCCGGTTCGATTCCGGATCCCGGCACCAAAGAATCAGGCACTTACAAACCCGGCTTGCAACAGGCCAAACCTTCGCGGGACAATTTCGGGACACTGAAACCGATCGCGGGGGCAAGCGTGCCAACGATCATCAAGCGGGGCGACCGCTGGCAGGCCAGGGTAAGGCGCCAGGGCTACCCGCCCCAATCCGACACCTTTCGAACGAAGGCCGCGGCCGAACGCTGGGCGCGTGAGGTCGAAGCCAAGATGGATGCCGGGGGCTTCCAGGCCGTGACCGTCGAAGCCAGGCGCATGACGCTGGGCGAAGCCCTGACCCGCTACGCCACCGAAGTCACGCCCAGGAAGCGCGGCAGCACCCGCGAGCTGCAGCGCGTCGAGGCCTGGCGCGCGCACCAGCTGGCCGCCCGGCCGCTGGCGAACATCAAGCCCGACGACCTGGCCGCACACATTCGCGACCGCGAGGCCGAAGGATGCGGGCCGAACACGATCCGCCTGGAACTGGCCCTGCTGTCGCACGTGTTCACGGTGGCGCGCAAACGCTGGGGCATGGCGGGCCTGGCGAACCCGGTGAAAGACACCGACAAGCCCAGCACGGCCGGCACGGCACGCGCGCGACGCCTCAAGCCTGGCGAGGAAGCCCGGCTGCTGCAGGCCTGCGAGGCTGGCCCGGCCTGGCTGTCGCCGCTGGTGCTGCTGGCGATCGAAACGGCCATGCGCCGCGGCGAGCTTGCCAGCCTGACCGACGACATGATCGAAGGCCCGATCGCGCACCTTCCAAAGACGAAGAACGGCGACGCGCGCGACGTTCCGCTGTCACCGGCCGCCCAGGATGCGATCGAGGCCATCAGGAAGGCCCAGGGCGGGCGCCTGGCGATGCCGGCAGCCGTCACCATGACGCACGCCTTCATCGACGCCACGAAGGCCGCGGGCCTGGCGGATCTGCACTTCCACGACCTTCGACGCGAAGCGACGTCGCGCCTGTTCGAACGCGGCCTGGGGATCCAGGAAGTCGCGGCGATCACCGGGCATCGAACCTGGGCAATGCTGGCCGTCTACACGAAACCGCGGGCCGAAGACCTGGCCGCCAAGCTAGCGAAAAAAAGCCCGCACGCGGCGGGCTGAAGACCTTTTCAGGCCAGGAGACAAGTCGC
>JACCDQ011116637.1_pt1 | contig 15185 bp, 11 predicted proteins | sample 7446031 | NCBI WGS metagenome assembly JACCDQ01 (sample SAMN15323442, study PRJNA562643) | freshwater metagenome | isolation source: river surface water | place: USA:Blue River Watershed | collected 2017-08-17
CACCTGCTGGACTGGCTGGCGCGTGAAACGCCCGATGTTGTCGGGCTGCAGGAGCTTAAGTGCGAGGACGCCAAGTTTCCGCTCGTGGCGATTAACGAGGCGGGTTACGACGCCGTCTTTGCCGGCCAAAAAACCTATAACGGGGTGTCGATCCTGTCGCGCCTCCCGATCACCAACGTGCAACGCGGTATCCCAGGTTATGAAGACCCGCAGCAACGCGTCATCGCGGCGACGATTAACGACATCCGCGTGGTCAACGCCTACTTCCCCAACGGCCAGGCGCCCGGCACCGAAAAATTTGCCTACAAACTGGATTGGCTGGCCCATCTCACGGCGTGGCTATGGCGCGAAGTTTCGGCGACACCCGAACTCTGTCTGATTGGCGACTACAACATCGCCCCGACCGATGCCGATGCTCACCCGGACTGGAAGGAAGAAATCCATGTCTCCCCCCCCGAGCGCGCTGCTTTCGCAGCTCTGGAAGCGCTGGGCCTGAAGGATGTGTTCCGCCAGTTCGAGCACCCTGAGAAAAGTTTTTCCTGGTGGGATTACCGGATGAATGCCTTCCGACGTAACTTCGGTTTGCGCATTGATCATGTGCTGGCTAGCGACCCTCTGGCACAGCGTTGCACAGCCTGCACCATCGATACGTCCACACGTAGTCTCGAACGACCGTCTGATCACGCGCCGGTGATCGCCACCTTCAACTAGGGGGTATTGATGCGTCAGGCGAGCTGATTTGCCAGCGCCACGAAATCAGCTTCAGTCAGCTGTTCGGCACGCTCGGTCGGGTTCACACCGGCTGCTTCAATCTGATCGGCTGACATGATGGGCTTGAGCGTATTACGCACCATCTTGCGCCGTTGGGAGAACGCTGCATTGACCACGGCCTGCAGCTTCGATTCATCCACCGGCAACCGGTCAGCGATCGCTTTGGGGATCATACGGACAACGGCCGAATTGACTTTAGGTGCCGGGTCAAAAGATTCCGGCGGCACATCGAGCAGCGGTTCTAGATAACAGTAGCGTTGCAGCATGACTGAGAGGCGACTGCGATCGGCATCACCCGGCGCGGCGACCATGCGATCGACCACTTCCTTTTGCAACATGACGTGAATATCGCGGATGCCTTCCACCTTATCCAGCAGATGGAAAAGAATCGGGGTCGAGATGTTATAGGGCAGATTGCCAACAACCCGCAGATCCGGACCCAGCGTCGAAAAGTCAAAGGCCAGCGCATCACCGGCGTGAATGGTCATCTGCTCGCGGCTGTATTTCTTTTCCAGTCGGGCAATCAGATCGCGATCCAGTTCCACCACATGCAGATGCCCGGCGCGTTCCAGCAACGGTTGTGTCAGTGCCCCTAGACCCGGGCCGATTTCGACAACCCGTTCACCACTGCGCGGATTTACGGCGTCGACAATGCTGTGAATGATGCCCTGGTCAATCAGAAAATTCTGACCGAAACGTTTGCGCGCTTTATGGCCGGTTTCTGCCGCCAGTTTGGTTCTGGGTGGGGGGCGGTTCATCCCGTGGCGCTTTCCGCCAGTTGCGATGCCAACGCTACGGCCGCAAACAGACTGCCCGGATCCGCAGCACCGGGATCGCCCACCGGTCGCCCGGCCAGATCCAGCGCCGTGCCGTGATCAACCGAGGTGCGAATGATCGGCAGGCCCAGCGTGATGTTGATGCCCTGGCCGAAGGTCGCGTACTTGAGCGGTGCTAAACCCTGGTCGTGGTACATGGCCAGTACCGCATCGCCCTGGGGCAACACCCGGGGCGTAAACAGGGTATCCGCCGGCAAGGGGCCGATGAGCTCCATACCTTCCGCGCGGAGTGCATCAAGAACCGGCGTAATGACCTCTATCTCTTCACGCCCCATATGACCGCCCTCGCCGGCGTGCGGGTTAAGCCCGGTTACGAGGATCCGCGGTAAGGGGATGCCAAATTTTTCACGCAGATCGGCATGAAGAATACGCAGTACCGCCGTCAATTCGACGGACGTTATCGCGGCCGGCACATCGGCCAGCGCCAGATGCGTGGTCGCGAGCGCCACCCGCAAAGGGCCCTGCGGCGTTTCGCCAGCCAGCATCATCACCACGCGCGGGGTGTTTGTCTGCTCGGCGAGGTATTCGGTGTGGCCGGTAAAGGGACGGCCGGCATCATTGATCACACCCTTGTGCAAAGGGGCGGTGACCATGGCCGCGAACTCCCCCGACTGGCACCCGGCAATCGCCCGATCCAGGAGACGGATCACATCATCGGCGTTGGCTGCATTCAACTGACCGGCGACCACGGGGGCCGTAAGCGGCAGATCACAGACGGTCAGCACACCGCGCCGTGATGGCTGTGCAGGACGTGCCGGATCATAGTTTTCGAATGTGACGTTGACGCCCGTTTGTACAGCGCGCGCTTCGAGTAAAGCCCGGTTGCACAACACAATCAGCGCATCGGGCCAGTCCCGATCGGCCAGACGCAGACAGAGATCGGGGCCGATGCCCGCCGGCTCGCCCGAGGTAATGACCAATCGCCGTGTGGTCATGGGCGTTTACTGATCTTCGAGCCGGATCTCGACGTAGGACCGGTCGCGGACCTGACGGATCCATTCGAGATTGGCATCTTCGATTTTGCGTTGCCGTAGCGCCATCATGGCACGTTGGCGCTGCCGGTCCTGGGAGACATCGGTGGTCCGACGCTCTAGCACCTGGATGATATGGAAGCCAAAGGGTGACTGTACCGGGCCACTGATCTCACCAATCTTCAGCGCGTTCATGGCCTGCTCGAAAGGCTGTACCGTATCGCCCGGGTAGAGCCAGCCCAGATCGCCGCCCTTCTGGGCAGAGCCATCCTGGGAATAGAGTTTGGCTAGCGCCGCAAAGTCTTCGCCCGATTTCAGGCGCTGATGCACCTGGGTGATCTTGTGCTTGGCTTCGGATTCCGAGGTGATTTCGGTCACCTTGATCAGAATATGCCGGGCATGCGTCTGCTGGACCTGCGGTAGGCCACTGCCACCGCGCCGACCGATCAGTTTGACGATGTGGAAGCCGCTGGGGCTGCGCACCACATCACTGACCTGACCGGGCTTGAGGTTGGCAATGGCCGACGACATCACCTGCGGCAGGCTGTCGATCGGGCGGAAACCAAGGTCACCCCCCTGCATGGCGTCATTAGATTCCGAGTAAGTCGCTGCCAGCTGCGCAAAATCTTTGCCGGCCTTGGCCTGCTCATCAATGCCTACCGCCTTGAGTCGCAGCTTCTGCAAAGTCTCGGGTGATGCCCCTTCGGGAATACGGATCACGATGTGCGCCAGATGCACTTCCTCTCCCGACCCGGCGCTGGCCTGATTGGCCAAAAAGTTATCGACTTCGCCGGGGGAGATGTTGATCTTGGCATCGACTTCGCGTTCACGGATGCGGGCGATCATCATCTGGTCTCTGATCTCTTCGCGGAAATCGTTCCATTTCATGCCGTCTTTTTCGACGGTCTGACGCATCTGGGCCGTGCTGACTTTCTGGTTGGCGGCAATGCGATCCAACGCCTGACTCAGCTCGTTGTCCTCAACACGAACGCCGGCTTCCTTGGCCTGTTGCACCTGCGCCCGCTCGGTAATCATCTGATCCAGCACCTGGCGACGCAGGACATCTGGCGGTGGTAGCTGTACCTTCTGACGATGCAGCTGAGCGGTCGCTGCACGCGTGCGCGAATCCAGCTGATACTGGGTAATCACCCCTTCGTTGACCACCGCCACGATACGATCCAGCGTCTGCGGCTGCGCCGGCCGGTGGGCTGCTGTCTGCGCGTGATTCTGAGCCTGGCTCTGCGAATGACTTTGCGCCTGTGCGCCTAAAGGCAACAACATGGCAGCGAGCAACAACACACCCCACAGGCGTTTGAAGAAGATTGCAGCGGATCGATCAGCGAGTCTCATAGGTTCATTGTGTTACGTGATCAGTAGTAGGGATCTGTCATTGGGGTCATGAAGGCAGCATCCGAGGTTCTCGTGTAATTCGGGATGTTCCGGCGCAACACATCCATCGGGCTGGAGCCCACACTACCCATACCCTTCAGCTCCAGCTGGATGAAGAAGCTGGTGTTAAGGAACGGCGTCTGGGTCGAGCTATAGGTCATGGCACGGTGATACACGGCGCGCAATGCCCAACATGCCGCGTTATATTCCAGGCCAGCCAGACTTTCAATCTGCGACTGCTGAACCGCCGAATAGGTGTAGCGACCCACCGCACGCAACGGCCCCCAGAGCTTCCAAGCGCCGTTGATGTCATTCATCATCACCGGGTTGGTGGCGCCACCGCCGGGAATGTAGTCCTCATTCTGGTAGCGGTACGCGTAGTTCAGCACGTTCTCGCGACTGGGCTGGATACGCATCCCAATATTGGCCCGGTTGATGCGGTTCACATTGCCGTTGCCAACCGAGGCCGATTGCGCATACGGACTGACCTGGGCAAAGCCGTTGATCGAGGTATAAGGCAGCACCATGCCGGATGCCTGCGCGAAATAGTCATTTGCGTTGTAGCTACTGGTCGCCTGGCTCGAATACAGGTTGACCTGCTGCGGCTGGAAGAGAATCCGCTGCCCGACGCTGAAGCTCATCAGCTGCATCCCCGTCTTTTCCATCGAGTAACGCGAGGTGACCGCGGCCGTGACCTGATTGGCATTCGAGACGCGGTCCCAACCGGTGAACATGTTCTCGCTGAACATCTGGGCGTAACTCACGTCGGCCACACCGGTATCGAACAGCGGCAGATTGGTCTGGCTACGATAAGGGACGTACAAATAGTAAAGACGCGGCTCGAGCGTCTGATTCAGACTGCGGCCAAAGTAGTCGGTCTTGCGATCAAACACCAGACCACTATCGAGCGAGAGTATCGGCAGCGTGCGCGAAGCGATGTCCTGGTTAATCCCCGTTGTACTACCACTCCCCGAGTTGGTCAGCTGACCGGCATTGGTGTTGTACTGCGTGTAGTGCACCCCGAATTTCGGGGTCAGGAAGACGCCCGGGCTTTGCCAGCTGGTCGCCATCTGTGGGTACGCCCAGAAACGGTTCCCCTGCACCAGGCTTTGCGTCTGGTTGGTGAAGTACGAGTTGTTGGCAGTAACGATGGCATCCAGTCGGGTGGGCTGGTCAAACATGCCCATACTCTGCAGGACTTCAAGTTCATCCTGATCATTCAGCTTCACATTACTGAAACCGGCCGACCCCAGGAGCGAACGATTCATGCTGAAGTTAACCTGCGGCAAGAGCTGATACGGCGTGGAAACCGGTGCACTCGGGTTGAAGTTCAGCGTCTGGTAACCCTGGGCCACAACCGAGGCATTCCAGGTTTGTGCGCCGTAATTGACGCGGCCCGTACGCGGCAGATACGACTGCGACATCGCCGCCAGTGAATTGTTCAGGTCGGTGAAGTAATACGAATCCGAGACACCCTGCAGATCCCAGGCGCCACTCAACCCCGGCACATAGCTCCCGAAGTTCTGCTGATGCTGCGACAGGAAGCTCCAGCGCTCGCGGTTGGTCATGCGGTCGTTCGGCATGTAGTTGAAGGCGTCACGACCATTGAAGGTGGGGGCGACGGTCTTGCCTTCGTTGCCAAGATACCGCGAGTCGATATTCAGCGAGGTGCCCCGCTTGCCGTAGACGACCGGCGTAAATGTGGCATCGTAGTTCGGCGCCAGATTGAGGTAATACGGCACCGAGGCCTGGAAGCCGTTGAGCTGCGAGGTCCCGAAGCTGGGTGACAGGAAACCCGAATGCCGCCCGCGATCCAGCGGGAAGAATGCGTACGGCGTATAGAAGAACGGCACGTTCTGGAAGTAGAGCAGCGAATTGGATGCGTTGCCCGAGTTCTGCTCGTAATCGGCGTGGTAGGTCGATGCCCGCAGGTACCAGCCGCTATCACCCGCAGGACAGGTGGTGTAGGTGGCATCCTCCGCCTTGTAACGCCCTTCCCCCTCGAAGTAGATGCGCGAGGCCTGACCATGCGAGATCGTTTCAATCACCTTGGCCAGCGGTGCCTGACCCGGCAACATCACGTTGCCTTCGGCACCGGTCATGTTGGCATTGGGTGAATCCACAGGGACAGTGTCTGCGGTCGCCGGGGCCGCAATATTCGACACCCCGGGCTGCTGGGTCATCGTCGCGCTCGCCGCACCGCCATAAGAGGGCGTGGTGCCCGGCGACATCGCCAGCTGTTGACTGGTAGCCGGTGCCCCCGTGCCACCGACCGACGGGGCGTTGAAGTTCCAAGGTCCCTGGTTCGGCTGCGTCACGCGCTTCTGCTGGCGGATCTCGTAGTTCACGTTGTCAATGTAACCGGTGCGGGCTGCGACCACCATGTTGGCCTCACTGCCCGACATGGTGGTGCCTTGCTGAGGGTCGCGATAGAGCACATTACCCTGGGCATCAACGTTGTCTTCGACGATGTTGTACACCAGCCGGTCAGCATTGAGCAGTGCACCATCCCGACGTAATTCGGCATTGCCGGTGGCGATCATTTCCAGATCATTCCGGCCGGTAATGGTGTCGGCCAACAGCTCGGTCTGATCTTTGGGCAGCGCCTGCGGCATCGGCTTGGGTTCCACCGGGGCCTCCCGATCGGTTGCCGAAAACGGCTGATCCTTGCGATCACGGCTGGCCACCGTGGTTTCAGTCGGCTGGGTTCTTGCCGGCAGCGGTTCGTTCGGGGCCGCCGGTGCAGAAGGCACACGCGGTGCCACAGGCTCGGGTGCGGTGGGCGTGGGCGCCGGTTCTGTCGGTGCCGATGCGGGCTCGTTCACCGGTTCACGGGTCGAGGCGGGGCTTGCCTTGGCGGTGGTCGTGCGGGGTTGCGGTTGAGCCTGCGCTGCAGGGGCATCCGGCAGGGGCTCGCCTGCCGCAGGCGTCTGAGGGATGTTACTGGCCGTATTGGTCGGGGCCGCTTTGGCTTTTTTAGCCGACTTCACGGGTGGCGGCATGCCACCCAGAGCCGCGGGCGGTGTTGCGACCGGAGCGCCCCCCAACAGGGCAGGGTCAATCAACAGCGGGGCCAAACGGGTGGGGGTCGCCGAACTCTGGGCCCAGGCAGACCCAGTCCATAAACCCACGCCCAGGCCGACACCGATGCCAGCCATCAACGCGACCAGCGGCAAACGTCGTGCTGCTTTGCCACGCGGGGCATCGGCAACATCAACTGCCGGAGCGCGCCCGGTAGTGGCAAGGGTTAATCGCGGGGGAAAGACAGGCAAAATCGGCAATATCGGAAAAAGACAGGGATCCCCACCGGAAAGACGGGCTTTTGGCAAGGTAAAATACTGTCAATTCTAGCATTTTCAGGCCTACATCCGGCCATTTTTGCCCCCATTTCATCGCCTTTGACCCCTGACTGACATGACCGCTGCATCCGCAACCGAACGCCTCTCCGACCCCCGCCTGGAAGCTGGCACCCGTTTCGCCGCCCAGAGCCGACTCTATCCGGGAGAACCCACTCTGGCCCCAGCCTCGGCCGACGCCAGTTTCCGTCGTTATTTCCGGGTGACCTGGCCCGGGGGAGTGACGGCGATCCTGATGGACGCCCCGCCGGATAAGGAAGACGTCCGGCCTTTCGTCAAAATCGCCGGCCTGATGGCCGATGCCGGCCTGACCGCCCCGAAGATTCTGGCGGCCGATGTTGATAACGGCCACTTGCTGCTCAATGATCTGGGCAATGCCGGCTACCTCAAAACGCTGCATACAGCGGATGCCAAAGCGGCGGATACCCTAATGCGGGGCGCTATCAAGTCGCTGGTACATTGGCAGAAATCGTCGCAAGCGGGCGTCTTGCCGGCCTATGACGAAGCCCTGCTCCGCCGCGAACTGGATCTATTCCCCGAGTGGTGTATCGGCAAGCATGCGGGACTGGAGCTCTCCGAAAAGGAACAGGCCTGGCTCAACGGCGTGATGGATGCACTGGTCCAATCTGCGCTGGAGCAACCCAGCGTATTCGTTCACCGTGATTACATGCCACGCAACATGATGTGCACCGATGATGCAGGCACACCCGCCATTCTGGATTTCCAGGATGCCGTCTATGGCCCGATTACCTACGACGTGGTGTCGCTGTTCCGCGATGCGTTCATCTCCTGGGACGAGGAACGCGAACTGGACTGGGTGATCCGCTACTGGGAAGAAGCCCGCAAGGCGGGTTTGCCAGTACATGCCGACTTTGGTGACTTCTGGCGTGCCTACGAGTTCATGGGGCTGCAACGCCACCTCAAGGTGCTGGGTATTTTCTGCCGACTGAACTACCGCGACGGCAAGTCGCACTATCTGGAAGATCTGCCGCGCTTCTACAACTACGCCTTCCGCACGGCGGAGCGCTATGCCGAACTGCGTCCACTGATCCCGATTCTGGAACGCCTGTCGCCACGGGACCTACAGATCGGCTATACCTTCTAGGCCAAGTTGATGCGCGCGATGATTCTGGCGGCGGGTCGTGGCGAGCGGATGCGCCCGCTCACCGACCATTGCCCCAAGCCGCTGCTGCCCGCTGCCGGCAAACCCTTGATCGTGTATCACCTGGAGCGGCTGGCCGCTGCAGGTTTCAGAGACATCGTGATCAACCACGCCCACCTGGGCGATCAGCTGGTGGCTGCATTGGGCAACGGGGCACACTGGGGACTTTCGATCACCTGGTCACCCGAGCCGGTAGGCGCACTGGAAACGGCCGGTGGCATCCGCCAGGCGCTGACGCATCTGGATGACGGCAACGATACCCCGTTTCTTGTCATCAACGGCGACATCTATTGCGACTGGTCAATTGGTCCGCAGACACTGGCAAGGCATGACCTGGCGCACCTGGTGCTCGTCAACAACCCACCGCAACACCCCGCCGGCGACTTTATCCTCCGGGATGGTCGCGTCTCTGACAAATCGGATGAAGAAACCACGCTCACATTTGCCGGCATCGGTTTTTATCGCCCCAGCCTGTTTGCAGATCTGGTTGCTGGCGACGGCGCCAAGCTCGCACCGCTATTACGAACCGCCATGGCGCAGGGCCTAGTCAGTGGCGAACACCACCCGGGGCGCTGGGAAGACGTCGGTACACCGGAACGTCTGGCACAACTGGATGCCGAACTCCGGGCAATCAACACGGTTGCCACAACGGCGCGTTAAAAGCAGACGCGCGGGGTATGATCAACGGAAATTGCCCTGACTGAGCCTGATGACCCAACGCACCCTGCCTTCGCCCCTCCAACCGTTAGCGCCGCCAGACTTTGATCCGGCACCGTTTGTGCGCCGGCGCGCGCAACTGCTGACCCAGATGCATAAGCAGGGACGCGGTGTGGCCATTATTCCGACAAGCTGCGAAACGCTGCGCAATCGCGACACGCATCACCCCTTCCGGTTCGATAGCAATTTCTGGTACCTGACCGGCTTCGAAGAGCCTGATGCGGTGCTCGTACTCTTGGTGTCCGATACCCCACAAAGCCTACTCTTCTGTCGCAACAAGGATGTGGAACGTGAACTCTGGGACGGCGTCCGCTTTGGGCCGGATGCGGCGCGCGAGCAATTTGGCTTTGATGGTGCGTTCCCGCTGGAATCACTGGATGCGGTGGTAACCGAGCACCTGACCGGCGCCAGAACACTCTGGCATAGCGTGGGCATGAATGCCGAATGGGATGCGCGTATCGGTCGCTGGCTGGATCATGCCCGCAGCCAGGCGCGGGCTGGCAAGCAACCGCCCACACTGATTGCCGATTGGCGGGCACTGGTTGAACCCATGCGCCGTTGCAAGGATGCAGGTGAGCTTGCGCTCATGCAGCGCGCCGCCGATATTGCTGCCAATGCCCACGCCCGCGCCATGCGCACCTGCCAGCCGGGTCTTTACGAATACCAACTGGATGCCGAACTCCAGTACGCCTTCTTGCAGGCAGGCGGCCATCCGCCGTCGTACCCTGCCATCATCGCCAGTGGTGCCAATGCCTGCATCCTGCATTACACGGCCAACAACCAGCCGCTACGCAACGGCGATCTGGTGTTGATTGATGCCGGGTGTGAAGTAAGTGGCTACGCGTCCGACATCACACGTACGTTTCCGGTCAATGGCCGCTTCAGCCCGGCGCAGCGTGACCTGTATCAGATCACCCTGGATGCCCAACTGAAGGCCATCGCGGCCACGCGACCCGAGGCGCCCTTTCACGCACCGCACGATGCCGCCTTACGCGTACTCGTCCAGGGCATGATTGACCTAAGCCTCTGCCAGGGCAGCGTGGATGGTGTTATCGAATCCGGCGACTATCGCCGTTATTACATGCACCGCACCAGCCACTGGCTAGGCCTAGATGTGCACGATGCCGGTCCGTATCACGAAGACGATGAGTGGGTGCGCCTGCAAAGCGGCATGACGCTGACCATTGAACCCGGATTTTATGTCCGTGCTGCCGACGATGTGCCGGCAGCTTGGCACAACATCGGCATCCGCATCGAAGACGATGTCGTTGTGACGGACGATGGATGCCGGGTGATGACTGATGCTGCACCCAAGCAGATCGACGAGATCGAAGCATGGATGGCAAACCGGGTATGAATCTCGCCATGCGCGAATTCGATGTCGTCATTCTGGGCGCCGGCCCCGTCGGCACAACGCTGGCATTACTGCTGGCTGGAAGCCAGCATCGCACCTTACTGGTCGAACAGCGCAAACTGGCAGCGGGATTACAAGACCCCCGTGCGCTGGCCCTCTCCGAGGGCGCCCGTCAATTGCTGAACCCGCAAGGCGCCTGGCCTGCAACCGGCGGCCTGGGTGATGACCGGTGCACGCCTATCGAGACGATTCACATTTCCCAATCGGGTGGCTTTGGCCGGACCCTGATCGACCGAAACGATTACCGGATTCCGGCGCTGGGCTATGTAGTCCGCTACGGGGCGCTGATGCATGGATTGCAGCAGGCGCTGAACAAGGCCATCGACCGGCTGGGCGACCGACTGGTGTGTCTGGAAAAAACAGTGGCCGAAGTCATGGATGTGCCGGCGGCCGGTACAGACAAGCCCTCAACAGAATCGGGGTTCTGGCGGCATGTGACGCTCCAGTGCGAAAACAATGATCCGATCACGGTGCGCACCCGTCTGATTGTGCATGCCGAGGGTACCCCGCCCGACAACAGCCCGGGCGTCATCGCCCGCGGTTACGGCCAACGGGCGATTCTCTTCGAAGCCGGTCTTGCGCAAAGCCACTGCCAGCGCGCCTGGGAACGCTTTACGCCCCAGGGCCCCCTGGCTCTGCTGCCGGTCAACGGTACCCAGGGCCAACGGGTTTCGGTGGTGTACACCGTTCCCGATCACGAGGCGGATACGCTGTTGGCGCTTGATGATACGAGCATTCTGCAACGAATCCAGCAGGCCATCGGCTCCCAGGTCCGTTTTACGGATATCGGCCCGCGTGCCAGCTTTCCGCTCAAGCTCAGGCTACGCCAGCCCGCGGTGGCCAAACGCGAACTCTGGATCGGCAACGCCGCGCAAACCCTGCACCCGGTCTCGGGTCAGGGCTTTAATCTGGGATTACGCGATGCGGCCCTACTTGCACAAGCGCTCCGGCAGACACTGGATCCCGGCAGTGCCCCAGTCTTGAACCGCTACGCGCGGGAACGGCAGCTGGATCGCTGGGGTGCGGCCGGATTTACCGATGGGATTGTTAGGACCTTCTCAACACCATTTCCGGCATTGAATGCTGTCCGTGGCCTAGCCCTGAGCGCCCTTGATCTTGTGGGGCCGCTTCGCCATTTCGTGGCCCGACGCATGATCTGGGGCGCCCGGGCCTGGCCCTGATCACCCTGCCGTCCGGGTCATCCAATGCGCCGGCCATTTTCCAGCCAATTTCCCTGCTCGCCGCCCATCCTCGCTGACTGCCCTTGACAGGATGCGCCGCAGCAAATTCTTGACTAAAAATTAGGCAGGCAGCAATTTTCCCTTTATAATTTAGGGCTTTGGTTTTGAGTGCTTCCGCCCCAGACGCATGGAATTTGTCGGCTTCAACCTCCGGAACAATCTGTTCGTTGCGCCCATGGCCGGTGTGACGGATCGCCCATTCCGCCAGCTTTGTAAAAAGCTGGGCGCGGGTCTGGCCGTGTCGGAAATGGTGACGTCGAATTCGCTGCTTTACGGCAGCGCAAAAACCCAGCGCCGCGCCAACCATGAGGGCGAAGTGGCGCCGATCTCGGTGCAGATCGCCGGTGCGGACCCGGCCATGATGGCAGAAGCCGCCAAATACAACGCCGATCGCGGCGCCCAGATCATTGACATCAACATGGGTTGCCCGGCCAAGAAGGTCTGCAACGTCATGGCAGGCTCCGCCCTGTTACAACACGAGACGCTGGTTGGCCGCATTCTGAGTGCTGTCGTCAATGCCGTGCCGTACACACCGGTGACACTCAAGATCCGGACCGGTTGGAACATCGAAAATAAAAATGCCCCGTCGATTCTGCGCATTGCTGAAGAAAGCGGTATCCGCGCTCTGGCAATCCACGGCCGCACCCGCTGTCAGCAATATCGCGGCGAAGCCGAGTTTGATACGGTGGCCGCCGTCAAGGCCGCAGCACGGATTCCGGTGATCGCCAACGGCGATATCTCATCCCCGGAAAAAGCCAAAGCCGTGCTCGAAAAAACCGGTGCCGATGGCGTCATGATCGGTCGCGCCGCCCAGGGTCGACCCTGGATCTTCCGTGAAATCGAACACTATCTGACCACCGGTGAAAAACTGCCTCCGCCGGCCGTATCCGAAATTCATAGCGTTCTGCTGGAGCACCTGGAAGACTTGTACGGCTTCTACGGTGCCGAAACCGGCGTCCGGGTCGCGCGCAAGCATATCTCCTGGTACACCAAGGGTCTGTCCGGATCGGCGGCGTTCCGGCATCAGATGAACCGGCTCGACAGTGTGATCGAACAGCGCGCCACGGTCGATGATTTTTTCAGTGCCCTGGCGCAACGCCACGCACATCTGGTTTATGACAGCTCGGCAGAGGCACCCCCCGCCGAGGCCGAGGAGCTTGCTGCATGACGACGCATCAACCGTCCCCGCTTGCCCAGGCCGCCACGACGGCCCTGGAAAAGTACTTCACCGAACTCGGTGGCGAACCCGCGACCGATGTCTACGATATGGTCATCAGTTGTGTCGAACGACCCATGTTGCAGGTTGTGATGGCACAAGCCGCCAACAATCAAACGGTGGCCGCCCAGATACTCGGCATCAACCGCAACACCCTGCGCAAAAAATTATCCGACCACGGCCTACTCTGAGGCCCGTGTTTTCAGTTTTCCCATTTGATCCACGAACTTTTTACGACATCAACGCCCGATTCATCATGAAAATCCGCCAGGCCCTGCTCTCCGTTTCCGATAAAACCGGTGTTCTCGAATTTGCCCAGGCACTCGATGCCCAGGGCGTTGCCCTGCTCTCGACGGGCGGCACCGCCAAGTTGCTTCGCGATGCCGGCCTCAAGGTGACGGAGATTGGTGATTACACCGGCTTTCCGGAAATGCTCGATGGTCGCGTCAAGACCCTGCACCCGAAAGTCCACGGCGGCATTCTGGCCCGCCGTGATCTGCCTGCGCACATGGCCACCATCGAACAACACGGGATCCCCACCATTGATCTGGTCTGCGTCAACCTGTACCCGTTCCGCGAGACCGTTGCCAAGGCCGGTGTGACGCTGGAAGACGCCATCGAGAATATCGACATTGGCGGCCCGGCCATGGTGCGCTCGTCGGCCAAGAACTACAACGGTGTCGCCATTGTGACCGATCCAGCCGACTACGCCCCGCTCATCGATGAAATGAAAGCCCATGCCGGCGCTCTGTCGTTGACCACGCGCTTTGGGCTCGCCAAAAAAGCCTTCACCCACACCGCCCGTTACGATTCGGCCATTGCCAACTGGCTGACCGGCCTGGATGCCGGCGCCGAAGACCAACCGGCGGAAGCTGCGCCGACGCCATCGATCTTCCCGAGCGCCCTGCAACTCGCTTTTGATCGCTCGGAAACCCTGCGTTACGGTGAGAACCCGCTGCAACAGGCGGCCTTCTACCGGGACAGCACACCCACCGCTGGTGCGATTGCCAACTACACGCAACATGGTGGCAAGGAGCTGTCGTACAACAACATCGCTGATGCCGATGCCGCCTGGGAGTGTGTTAAAACCTTCCGAGAACCCGCCTGCGTTATCGTCAAGCACGCCAACCCCTGTGGCGTCGCCGTCGATGGCAATTTGCTAAAAGCCTACGAAAAGGCCTTCCAGACCGATCCGACCTCGGCCTTTGGCGGCATCATCGCCTTTAACGGCCCAGTCGACGTGGACGTCATCGAAGCCATGAACGAGCGCAAGCATTTCGTTGAGGTGCTGATCGCCCCGGCATTCACGCCAGCTGCCATGGCGCTACTGAACGCCAAGGCCAATCTGCGTGTGCTTACCGTCCCGCTGCCGGGCGGCGACCAACCGGTTTATCACGCACTGGAACTCAAGCGCGTTGGCGGCGGTCTGTTGGTGCAGACGCCCGATGCCTTCAATGTTCAGGCCAGCGATCTGAAGGTGGTCACCAAGGTTCAGCCCACCCCGGCCCAGATCGCCGATCTGCTGTTTGCTTACCGCGTTGCAAAATTCGTCAAATCAAATGCTATAGTCTTCTGCGGCAACGGCATGACCCTTGGCGTGGGTGCCGGCCAGATGTCGCGTGTGGACTCAACCCGCATTGCCGCCATCAAGGCTGCCAACGCCAAGCTCTCGCTTGCCGGCAGCGTGGTTGCTTCTGATGCATTCTTTCCGTTCCGTGATGGTGTCGACGTTCTGGCCGAAGCCGGTGCCAAGGCCGTGATCCAGCCCGGCGGTTCGATGCGTGACGAAGAGGTTATCGCTGCCGCGGACGAACATGGTCTCGCCATGGTTGTCACTGGTGCCCGTCATTTCCGCCATTAATTGTCCGAGATTACCCTTATGTCCCGCTCAACACTGACGCTGAATTTTCTGACGGCGCTTACTCTGGCAACGGCATCGTTCGCGCACGCGGCCGATGATGCCCCGGCCCCCGCAACGGAGAACACACCGAATAATGTGGTTGTGGTTGGCAGCCCCGACACCACAACAGAAAAACCAGTTGCCGATGCCAAAGCCCCCGCCAGCACAGATAGCCAGAGCTGGTACAGCAAGGCCTGGAATACCGCGGGTCA